>Ga0210410_10001414_pt1 | contig 22638 bp, 10 predicted proteins | sample IncBWC4MmetaG_FD_161058 | JGI IMG/M metagenome (GOLD analysis project Ga0210410, IMG submission 161058) | Forest soil microbial communities from Barre Woods Harvard Forest LTER site, Petersham, Massachusetts, United States - Inc-BW-C-4-M | ecosystem: Environmental > Terrestrial > Soil >... | reverse complement strand
GTGCTGATGTCGGACTGGAGCGCGACCTACGATACAGTCGGGGCGGCGAATGGAGGGCTCGATCTTGAGATGCCCAGCGGTAAGCTGATGAATCCCACGGCGTTGAAGGCTGCACTTGCAGAGGGAAAGGTGTCGCAGGCAACGATCGACGATAAAGTGCGTCGAATTCTACGCACGGCTGTGCGGTTCTCCTTCTTTGATCGGCCGCAGATGGACAGCAGCATCTCGGCCTATAACAGCGGTGGAGATGAAGTAGCCTATGAAGCTGCGTTGGGCAGCATCACGTTGCTGCGCAATGAGAATGGGACTCTTCCACTTGACGCCGGGAAAGTACATACTATCGCCGTAATCGGACCGGATGCCGATCCAGTCACTTATGGTGGAGGGGGCAGCTCGCTAGCGTGGCCATTCAAGACGGTCAGCATCATGGACGGCCTTGCGCAACGGTCAGGGCCGAAAGTGAAGGTGCTCTACTCTCGCGGCGTAATGAAGCCCACGGACGTCATTACGCAAACACGCTTTGATAAGCTCACGCAGGAGATATTTTCGAACGTCACCTGCACAGGGATGCCGCGAAGCACCGGTAGCGTAGATCGCATCTCCGACTGGTCGCCGAACAAGTTGCCTGTAACGACGGATCACCGCTGTGTGCGTTGGACAGGAACTTACACACCGCTGCACAGTGGTAGCTATACGGTTCTTGCTGCGGCTGCGTTTCGAGATGCTTATCATGTACGAGTGGACGGCAACGAGCTGATCCGCCAGGAGAGGTCGGAGGACCAGAGCCCGAACTCGGCCGAGATTACGCTACGGCAGGGGGTTCCGGCACGCGTCGAGGTCGAGTACATTCCAGATGCGGATGCCAATCGGCTCGGCATCGGAGTCAAGGTGACGGAAGAGTTGATTGCTCCTGAGGCAAAGGCTATTGCCGCTCAGGCTGATGCGGTGGTCCTTTCTGTCGGTTATGGGCCGGATACGGAGGGAGAGTCTCACGATCGAACTTATGAGCTGCCGTTCGGGCAGGCGGAGTTGATCAGGGAGATCGGTGCAGCCAACGCGAAGACGATTGTCGCCGTGACCAGCGGTGGATCGTATGCAACGGCGGATTGGCTCAGGAGTTCAGGTGCATTGGTGCAGACCTGGTACTTCGGACAGGAAGGCGGCCGCGCCCTTGCAGATGTGCTTTTCGGTCATAGCCCTGAGGGTAAGCTGCCGATTAGTTTTGAACGTCGCTGGGACGATAATCCAACGCACGAAAACTATTATCCGCAGGAAAGCGCTGCTGGCCCGAAGCCTTCTGTGGCTTACAAGGAAGGGATCTTTATCGGCTATCGCTACTATACCTCGATGGAGAAGCCTGTCCTCTATCCGTTTGGATACGGTCTTTCGTATACGAAGTTTCGCTTCGACCATCTGCATGTGAATCAGGAGCATGGCACGGCGGACTCTCCATGGACGGTGGAGTTCGATGTAGCCAATACAGGCAAGCTCGCGGGGGCTGAGGTCGCTCAACTTTATGTTGGGGCGAAGTCACCCGGGATCACTCGGCCGGTACGCGAGCTCAAGGGCTTCCGAAAACTTCACCTGGCAGCGGGTGAGACACAGCATGTCTCGTTGAAACTCAACCGCCGCTCGTTTTCGTACTTCGATGTAGCAACGAAGAGCTGGAGGGCGGACGCTGGCTCTTATCGTATCCAGGTGGGAGACTCGTCAATCGACCTGCCACTCGAGACGCAGGTGACGCTGGACTGAGCGCGGGATGCGCTGAACTTTATGCGCCCCGATCCGGTATGAGTTCGATGCTTGGAGTAGAGGTCATGAGGTTGCGAGCGGCGAATCCGAGGCGTTGTAATTGCCATGCCGGGGAATACTCTTTCTTTCAATCTCGCTATGGTCAGGTGATCACAACATTTATGCTCGCCGATAGGATGATGGCGAACTTTAGAATGTCTGCCACTTCATATGTGTGTGTTAAACGATTGCGATATATTTGCAATTCTTTCCAACAGGTCTGATCGATGGCGATTGCCCGGGTATGAGCGTAGGAAAAGGATGATGTCTTCAAGGGTCGGAATGGCATTCCAACCTCTTTTTGTACCGTTGCCTCCCGAAGCTTTGACGGCGGCTGCGGCCGAGGCGAAGGAAATGGCGTGGTCAAGGGAGAAATTGCGCGCCACGGCGAGCGCAAACGCTCCATGGAACGTGTCGCCGCAACCGTTTGTATCGAAGGTATCAACTTTGAACGCGGGAAAATGAGTGATCGGGCTATTTGTGCCACTTGTATAGTAACAACCATCCGCTCCAGCTGTAATGACCGTAGTGGCGCGCCTGGTCTGCGCGAGGTAGGCGCACGCATCCAGCGGGTTAGCGGAATTACTTGCCCATCGTGCAAAGTCGCTTGGGACGACCAAATGGTCGACGAGGGTAGCCAACAGGAGAGCAGACTCTGAATGGCCTTCGATGTCTCCCAGGATTGGGACACCGAGATTACGTATCTTTCTCGCGATCTCGGTCAAAGCGGGCTCCGCGACATGGTCGAGAAGAACTAACTCCGCTGAGAGAATGAGCGAATCAGCGAGGTTATCAGTGGTCAATGGCCTGAACATCGAAGCGTCATAAAACACATTTCGATTGCCATGCAGGTCCACCACAATAGAGCTATGATATGGCGCCGCCTCAGAATCCCGAATGATGTGGGTGGTGTCTACATGTTTTTGTTGGAGCAGATGCTCAATATAGATGGAAAGATCATCTTTACCTAAGCGAGCACAGTATGCCGATCGTCCTTCAAGACTGCCAACTGTAGCGATTGCTGTGCAGGCAGGGCCACCTCCATGGCGCTCTCTTGCTATGACGGGGACCTTCACATTTGACGGTGGGTAGGAGGAGACATACAGTAAGTCGTCAACCGCTGCGACACCTATCGCGAGTACATCGTAAGGCTTGGTCATCAAATAGTCTCTGTACTGCTTCTAGAATTCAACAGGCGACGCGCTGCTCCTGTGTGCTTGCCTATTTCGCTCTACGACGCGCCATAGTTAAGGTAGGCCGTTGTGAGCTGCAGGTCCTGCTTGATTGAGCGATGAGGTGGGATTCGTAACTTGGCGAGGGTGGAGTGGTAAGACTTTACTGCCTCCGCAGGCCGGATTTCACCATCTGCAACTCTGCGCAGATGTTCGACAAATGACAGTTGATGCTCTGCCGCATTAATCTTTCGGCCGAAGAGAGCAACGCGAGCTCCGTGATTCTTTGCAGAGTGCAGAAGTTCAAATGCGTCATGGGTAGTTCCAGCCGACCCCCCAAGTACGCCCACTACCAGAGACGGATCATAGGAACAGATCTCTTCCATCGCGGCAGGGCCATAATAGGGGATCTTCAGGAACTGCGGTCGCGCTATGGATGGAATGCCCGCGAGCAGACGCACGATATGGTCGTTCAGAAACGATGGAATGGTCCCTTCGGGGATTCGATGCACGTCAGCAGGAACGTTTGGGCCAAAGACTTCCAGAAAATGATGGAATCCTCTCTCTTCAGCCTCCAGACGAAAAGCTTTATAGGCGGTCAACGAGTCGAAATCGTGTTCGGAATGATTGTTGAAGGTTATCGAATATAAACCGAGGTTTACATGGGCTTCCCGAACTTCACCAGGGCGAAGGGATCTTCCTGTCTGAATATGGTCGATGGCGGTCGATGAAAAGGGTCTCGATGGTGCCTCGGGATAAATCGATCCTCGGATGACGTGAATGTCCGTTGTGTCGTTCGCGCGCACCGCAGGAGTAACGGTGGAACGTTCAAAGATTTTCTCGCGGATTGTGACGATTTCTGACGTGCTGGCCGACATGAGCATAATGTCAACAAGCCCCTGGGCTACGATCTCGCGGATCTGGTCTCGGAAATCGGCGAGAGAGCGATAGCTCCCGTCACGAGTTTTGCCTGGTGACGCAATGCCAAAGGCCATGTCGGCGTCTTTGGCATCCGCGATGATGAAGGCGCGGTTGGATGACGACTCCCTAAATAAAGCGAGCTTGACTGCGAGTGTCTTCTGCATGTTTGCTTAGATCTTGTTGGTTGCGTTCGTTGGGTGGATAAGGTTGTTCAACCTTGGATATTCCATACAGAGCAGCCGAAAGGGAAGCTCGTCTTCCACGATTTCTGGAAATCGCGATAGGGGTTGGTAGAAAAGATTGTCAGTTGCGTCATCGTTCTTCGATGAGACTTCGCCGACAAGCGCACTGCCGTTGTCTGAATAGAAAGAATGATAGAGGCCGGGAGGCAGTGTGATCGATTCGCCCGCTTTCAAGATAATGCTTCCGCCTGCTTCCGTGTGGCGCGTGATACCGTCGCAAGTAACAGTGACCGGAGTATCAGCAAGCCGGCCGTCTTCTGTCGAATTGTATAGCTGCACAACAAGGTTGCCAGAGTCAAAGTTGCCGCGATTGATGATGTCTTCTGTTTTTCGATCATGGCGATGCAAAGGCGTAATCTGTTGCTCGCGAACCATCATTATCTTTTCTGCGTACGACTTTTGATGATCTACGCCACTGAAGCCACCGTTGCGAAGCGTAAAGAGCGTGAGCCCGAAGGTAGAGAAGGAGCCGGAATTGAAATCCGTTACATCCCAACCTAATCGACGCTCCCGAATTTCATCGGTTTCGTGTTCATGCTGGCGCCATTCTTCGAGAGTCCAATGCGCAAAAGGGGGCAAGGAAAAATGATGCTTCTCGAAAAAATCGATTGCGTGGACAATGAACAGATTGATTTCAGATCGCTTCAAGCGTCCCTTCCATAATTAGCGGCAGTCTTCAAGTCCAACGTCGAATAGGAACAAAGGATAAGCGCAGAAGGGTGTTACGTCATCACTGAATGTTCTATGTCATTTTGTTTTGCACGATAAAATAAAAATGAGCTGCTTCTAACGAAATTCCAAACGCTTAGATCGAAGTAAACTGCCAAATCAAGCTGTTGTACGGAGTGCTGGTAGGGAATGCTAGACTGTTTCGCGAGATGGAACCTGGCGCTTCTTCTACTCCTGGAAAGTATCCTGACCGCAAACGCTCGTACACCATTCAGTCCGTGGTTCGGGCGGTGGCGGTTCTAAATGCCTTTTCGTCAACCTCTGAAGTTCTCGATCTGCGTGTCATAACCGGAAGAGTACGCCTGAACAAAGGCACAACCTTCCGGCTCCTGGAAACTCTGGTGGAGACCGGCCTGCTGGAACGTGCCGGGAAACAGGGATACCGTTCCTCCATTCAGACCACGAGAGCGAAACGATTCCGCCTCGGCTATGCCTCGCAGAGCAATCTTCTTCCATTTACCTCGGCAGTCACCGATGGGCTGATTACGGCGGCCAGCGCAGCGAATATTGAGTTGCTGGTCTTGAACAATAAATTCAGCGCACGAGCGGCTCTCCAGAATGCGGACAGCTTCGTAGCGGAAAATGTGGACCTCGTTATCGATTCCCAAATCAACATCAATGTCGCTGCACAGATCGCGGCCAGGTTTTCTGACGCACGAATTCCTTTTATCGCGTTAGACATTCCACATCCAGGTGCTATCTACTTTGGCGCTGATAACTATAAAGCAGGACGAATGGCTGGCCGGTATCTGGCGCGCTGGACGATGAAACACTGGAAAGGCAACGCAGAACAGGTGATTCTGCTTGGGGTCGACGCAGCGGGGCCTCTTCTTAACGCACGTTTGACTGGAATTGTGGATGGCATTCGAGAACTCCTGCCCAATGCATCCGGTATCCCCAACCATCATTTCGACACCAAGGGCGGCCAGTTTGAAGCGACGCTCGACATTGTGAGGAAGTATCTGCGCCGGCGCAAGACAGGGCGCGTTCTAGTTGGTGCGGTGAATGATACGACCGCAATGGCCGCGCTGCAGGCGTTTCGAGAGGTCGGTCTCGAAAAGGAATGTGCCATCGCGGGACAGGATGGCAGCGTCTTAGCTCGGGAAGAGATGAGGAGACCATTCAGTAGATTGGTCTGCTCGGTCGCCTATTTTCCGGAGACGTATGGTGCGCGGATCATTCAGCTGGCGCTGGATATTCTTAACCGGCGGTCGGTGCCTCCCGCTATCTTTATCCAGCACGAGCTCATTACTCCGGAGAACGTCGACAAGATTTACCCTAATGACGCATGGATGAAGAATGCCCCCAGACGTCATATGGTGTGACGCAGCTACCATCCGACGAGCGGAGACCATTCAGATTCGGATCTTCTTCAGAATGGGTCGTCCATTTTGCTATACAAAACAAAAAATACGAAATCTTTGAGGGGCGACTTGCAGAAGAGCAGCCATTCAGGCCGATGAGATTTCCTAAAAAATCGAAAATAACTGCATTTTTTCCGCAAAAACCAAGGCTTGGAGCCTCTGGAGTTTTTCTGAAGTCTCTTGTTGGTAAAAACGAGAGTGTTTAGAAAATAAAATGCCGATTACTCTCCGTGAAAAGCCAAATGCTGTGTTGACACTGCCCTGCGACGCAAACTACAACTCATGCCGAACTCAACAGCAAGCTCTCGCCCAGAGATCGGTGTTCTTCGCTGTTCGTTTCGGAGAATTCGCTTTCGTGCGAGGGCGAACCGTGAATGTACTTCCAGGAGGTTGCAGGATGGGGGTTGTGAAAATGTACTTCTTGTGCAACATGAGTTTTAGAGGACGTGGTGACGCACGTTCAAAATCTGGGGTCCGGGTGAACGTTTGTGGCGTGTTTGGAGTCCTTGCGATGATGGGGTTGTTTCTTCTCGGCAGCCTTCATGCCCAGACTGGGCAAAGCGCTCTTACCGGAGTTGTCAGCGACTCCAGCGGTGCAATCGTCACTGCTGCCGGGGTAAGCGTGTTAAACACGGCGACCGGCGTCGTGCGAAAAACGGCTACCGACCGCTCAGGCCTCTTCTCCATCCAGGATCTCAATCCGGGGGAGTATAGAGTCACTGTCTCCGCCAAGGGCTTTCAAACCTCGGTCACCACCGGTGTCGTCCTCAGCGCCGGCCAGGCTGCCAGCCTCTCTCCTGTGCTGCAAGTTGGGAAGGAGTCGGTTACCGTCACCGTGACCACGGACAGTGCTCTGCTCAACAAGGACAGCTCCGACGTCATCACCACCGTTAACCACGTCATCGTCGAAAACCTCCCCTATCCAGAGCGCAGCTCGCTGGAGGCGACGTTGCTGGTTCCCGGCGTCAACGGAGACCCGCTTCAGCCCGGCGGCATCTCCACCGAAAATCCCGGAGCCTTCACCGGCTACGTCACGCCCGGCGCCAGCATCAGCATCGGCGGGGGAGGGCCCGGCGTCAACGCGTTCCTCGTCGATGGCTCTGACGTCACTCAGGCAAGTTACGCGCGTGCAGGCGTGAATCTCTCAGGCCTCGTCGTAGGCGAGACCTCGGTCATCACGGCAGGCATGTCGGCGAAGTACGGACGCAACGGCGGCGGCGTTATCGTCCAGGCCAGCCGTCCCGGCACCAACGAGTATCACGGAGCGGTCACCTGGAGTCACACCGATCCCGGCTTCAACGCCTACCCTCTTGGCTCCACGGCTCGCTCCGCGCTGCACCAGAACTTCTACGGTTTCTACGCAGGCGGCCCCGTCTGGATTCCGAAGCTCTACAACGGCCACAACCGGACCTTCTTCTTTGCTGCCGTCGAACCCGCTCGCCTCTCCAACCAGTTCACCAACCGTGGCACCTTCCTGACGCCCGACGAACTCGCCGGCAACCTCAACAACTCTCTCGCCGTCATCGACCAGACCATCCTCAAATCGCAGGGAGCTGCGGCAGCGTTGGCAGCCAAACGTCCTGCAGGAAACGGCGTCTACTATCAGTCCAACGTCAACGCTCAGGGATTTCCCAACGGACCCGTCTACCAGAGCTCCGGACAATTCCGTCAGGTGACTGGCCCTCTAGCCGACTGTGGCCAGGCATGGATAGCCGCAAACCCATCAGCCACTGCCTGCCCTAACGACGTCGCTCCCCAACTTGCGCAGAATTCCTTTGCCAAATTCGTGCTTTCGCAGATGCCTACTCCATCCAACCCCGGCCCCTACATCCATTTCTATCGTCCGGACGGCACCTGGGACAACGACGGCACCAACGCGTTCTACTCGCGCGGCGTAAGCAATACGGACAACCGCTACTCCATCCGCATCGACCATCAGTTCAACAACTCTAATCAGGTTTTCGTCCGTTACACCTATATTCCTGTCATAGCTCACCGCTACTTCGCGCTGCCGATTTCAAATATCCTGCAATCGGTGCCAAGCGACGAATCCTACGCTCGCAACGTCGCTCTCGGCTACACTCATCTCTTCAGCGATCAACTGGTCAATAGCTTTCACTTCGGTTACATGCGCAACCTTCAGAACCGCTCCGCTCCCGGGGTCTCCACGGACTATGCGGCCAAGTACGGCCTTACCCCGTCCATAACCGGCCAGGGCTTCCCCAGCCTCGGCAGTCTTAGCGCTACCGGCTTCACGGGGGTTGGGTACGGCATCGGTAATGCAGCTATTCAGGTTGACCAGAACTTCCTCTTCGGCGACGACTTCACCTGGACGCATGGCACTCATCTCTTCCAGTTTGGCGTCGACATCCGTCGCATTCAATCCAACCAGTACGATCTCAGCGGCCTCACCGGCGGCCGGTACGGCTTCTTTGCCAATTCTGTCAATGGCCCGCTCGGCGCTGGAAGCTCGCTTGGCGCTTTCGTCCTCGGCAACATCGGCTCCTATGTCAATACGCCGCAGTCGGTGCCTGGCTACTATCGCTGGCACTATTACGCCGGTTACTTCCAGGACGATTGGCACATCACCCGGAACCTGACTCTCAACCTTGGCCTGCGCTATGAGGTGGAGACGCCGCGCGCCGAGGCCAGCAGCAATCAGGGCTTCGTCCGTACCGATATGCCCGGTACGCTGAATGGAAATCCCTTTACCGCCGCATTCTGCTTCTCAAACGGCTGCGACGGCCGTGCCAACCTCTGGCCCATCAACTGGAAGGGCGGCTTCGAACCGCGCGTAGGCATCGCCTACGCTCCCACCTCTCGCACGACGGTTCGCGCCGCTTACAGCATGCAGCGGCTTCCGCTCACCGGCTATGAGAACACTCCCGATCCCAACTTCAACGTAGCCTCCGCGGGCGTCGGTGGGCAGAACGGTGGTCTCACCCCCAACTCGATCGTCAACTACATCACCAACCCGGTGGGTCCTCTCAGCTCCGCATACACGGCGCTTCCGGGACGCGGGCCGATCTATACTGTCAACGGGTTTGCACCGGTCTATGTCAACCAGACATCGGCCGTGCCCTACGTCCAGCAGTGGTCGCTCACGATGCAATATCAGTTGACGCCGAAGACAGTCTTCCAGGCTACCTATCAGGGGCTCAAGGGAACCCATCTCATCAGCAGTTTTAGTGCTGCGCAGAATATCGCTCCGCTGAATACTCCAAAGCTCAGCGACGTTGTTGCGAACATTCAGGCGCATGCTAACTTCCAAGCCAATTCTCCTAATAAATGGGGCATCATGCAGGGCAACGCTCTGATTAATGAAAGCCTGATGCAGACCCTCTTCCCCTACCAGAACTTCTTCAATCAAAACTTGCCTGAGATCTATCCCCGCACGGGCGCCTCAAAGTACAACGGCATGTATCTCAGCATCAACCAGCGGGTGAGCGCCGGCCTCACCCTCCTCGCCAACTACACCTGGTCCAAAACCATGGATAACATCGCTGAGACCAACACAACTGGTGGCAGCGGCTTCGGCACGACCACGCCGCAGAATCCCTTCGACCTTTCCAAAGAGTGGTCCGTCGCGCTGTACGATCAACCCAGCAGGTTCAAGGCCGGCTACTTCTACTCTCTTCCGTTTGGCCGAGGCCAGCATTTCCTCGGAACAGCCAATTACTTCCTCAATCTGCTCGTCGGCAACATTACTACTTCCGGGATCATGTCCATCCAGGACGGACTTCCCAACACCATCTCGCTGGGCAACCCCGGCTATTTCTACTCCACCACTCCTAAGGGCCAGGGCAACTGTACTCTGGCGGCCGGCTGCATCTCCAATGCACTCCCCAACGCCTACGCCGGCCTGCGCCCCGACATCGTCCCCGGTGTTCCGCTTATCAATCCCAACTGGAAGAAAGCTCCCTTTGCCTCCACCCCGACCCCCTATCTCAACGCCGCAGCCTTCCGCACTCCCGGCTCGGTCGATAACCCAGCCTTCGGCAACGCTCCCAGAACTCTCGCCGGCGCCAGAAGTCCGCGCGAGTTCATGTTCGACATGACCGTCGCCAAAGGACTCGCCCTCAACGGCCCTCGTCGGCTGGACTTTACCGCCACCTTCATCAACGCGTTCAACCATCCCGTTTACTTCGGAGCCGCCAACCGCTCGCTCTACATCAACTCCACTGGGGTCTTCAACACACCGACGAACTTCGGCAACCTCAACCCCGGCAATACCTCTGGCTTCTCCCGCATCATCCTCGTTGGAGCAAAGTTCACCTTCTAGTCCGCTGTGAAATCAAAATGCTCCTGGCCGCTCGAAATACAGCGCCTCGCACGATTGACAGGCGTCCTACGGGGGATTAGAAACCAGAGTAGGTAAAACTAGATCCCTTCGGGAACTGTCGGATTACACGTTGGGCGGGATGAAGGATTTGAGAGCAAAAGGACAGCGCAGTGGTTTTCGAAGCGCGATGGAAAGGTAAAGGAAAGACACGGTGCCGACATGGTTCAGGGCTCTTCGCTTTGTTTCACGACGAATGGTGACCTTAGAGAAAGGTGTGATTTTTCGTGACATCGGGATTCGACGGGCCATCCGCTACTGCCTGCTTGCGGCACTCCCTATGGTTTGGGCGGTAATGCCCCCATGCGTGTCCGCCGTTGTCGATCCTTATCGGTTGGTTGATCCGCGCATCGGCACGGCGAATGACGGTCAGACATACCCGGTCGTCGGAATGCCGTTTGGGATGACGGGCTGGACACCCGAGACCCAGCCCACAGAAGACAAATGTCTCTCCCCGTACTATGACAAGGACTCGAAGTTAACTGGCTTTCGCGGGAGCCATTGGCTGAGCGGTAGCTGCACCCAGGACTACGGTACGGTTACAGTGATGCCAACGGTTGGTGCTGCGCTCAAGGTCTCCCCACTAGAGCGCGCCTCTCTCTTTCGACACGCGACTGAGGTGATGAGTCCGGCCTACTATTCGGTGATGCTCGACGACTACAAGACAAAGGTTGAGTTAACGGGGACGATGCGATCGGGGATGCTAAGAGTCACTTTTCCCGCTGGTGAAGCTGCGAATCTGCTGGTCGAACCAAACACTAAGCCAGGAGAGGGATTGGTTGAAGTAAGGCCGGAGCGGCACGAGATTGTCGGGTATAACCCTGTCCATCGGCTGTACCAGGGAGCGGGGCAGTCTGCGGGTTTCAGCGGCTACTTCGTTGTTCGATTTCAGGGCTCTGCAGCGAAATTCGGGACATGGTGCGGTGAGATAATCACGCCCGACTCTAAGCAGCAGAGTAGAGGATGCAATCGCCTCGGTGCGTATATCTCGCTGAAGCCGGGACTGGCGCGTCCGATACTCGTAAAGGTGGGTACATCCTTCACCAGCATTGAAGAGGCCGAGAATAATCTCGATACAGAAAACAACGGATGGGACTTCGACGGCACACGAAGGGCCGCTGAGACCGCATGGCGGACGCTGCTTCAACGCATCGAGATTGAAGGCGGCACACCGGCCGAGCAAACGACGTTCTACACGGCGCTGTTTCATGCCTCGCTTGCGCCTCGCGTTGTAAGCGATGCAGATGGAACGTACAACGGGTTTGCGCAGGAAGGGAAGCTGCACAAGGTTGCCAACGGAGGTGCGTACTACGACGATTTCTCCCTGTGGGATACCTTTCGTGCATTACATCCATTGCTGACGATTCTCGACCCGAAGCGCGAAGAGCAGATGGTGCAGTCACTCATCGACAAAGGAGATCAGGGCGGCTTTCTGCCTATCTTTCCAACCTGGAACAGTTACACCTCGGAGATGATCGGGGACCACGCCGTCGCGGTGATCTATGACGCTTATGCGAAGGGTCTGCGGGGCTTTAACGTGCAGGATGCCTATCGATTGGTGTGGCGAAATGCAACGGTCACGCCGCCACGCCCGGATTATGTTGAGGGCAAGGGACGTCGCGCGCTCGACTCCTACGACCGCTACGGATTTATCCCGCTCGAAGATGAGGTGCTCGATGCTTTCCACCATCACGAGCAGATCTCGCGAACGCTGGAGTACGCCTACGACGACTTCGTCACTTCGCAGTTCGCTGAAGCGCTCGGGCATCAAGCGGATGCCGAAACACTTCGCAAGCGCTCCGGCAATTGGAGGAACGTCTTCGATCCCTCGGTGGGGTTTGTTCGTGGGCGTTATGAGAACGGAACCTGGATTCAGCCGTTCGATCCAGCCAAGCCTGCATCCTACATCACTGAAGGCGTGCCCTGGCAGTACACCTTTTTCGTACCGCACGACATGCCTGGTCTAATCAAGGCAATCGGTGGCAACGCCGCCTTTATCGCCAAACTCGATGGCCTCTTTGCCGCGAAGCTATACGACCAGGGTAACGAGCCGAGCCACAACATCGCTTACCTCTACAACTATGCTGGCGCACCCTGGAAGACACAGATGCGCGTTCGTGAAATCCTGGCGAGTCAGTTTCATACTGGTCCCGGTGGTCTGCCAGGCAACGACGATGCTGGGCAGATGTCTGCCTGGTATGTGTTGAGTGCGATGGGATTCTATCCACTCTGTCCCGGCACCCCTACTTACGCGCTCGGCTCGCCCATCTTCTCGCGAGTCGTGATCCATCAGCCAAATGGCAAAGACTTCACAGTGGCCGCGCCGAAGGCATCGGCAGAGAACCGCTATGTGCAGGCGGTCTTCCTCAATGGGGTGCCTATGAGCAGAAACGAGATCTCGCATTCCGATATCGTTGGGGGCTCGATACTCACCTTTGATATGGGGCCAAAACCGAAATTGGACACCTTGCAAGATCATCATGAAAATTGAATTCAGCAGCAAGCCACAATAACGCGCGGCAACAAGGAGTATCTGTGGATCGTAGAAACTTCCTCAAGGCTTCAACTCTCACAGCTGGAGCGACGCTCTTACCTGACGTTTTTGCGCAAGTGCACATGGCGCAGGGACAGGATCTTCGCATGCTGCCGATGAATCGTGGATGGCGCTTCAGCCCGAAGGTAGTTGAGGGCGATACCAGCCGGGAGTTCGACGACACAGCATTTACGCGCGTTGTGATTCCTCATACCAATAAGGTCCTGCCGTGGCACTCCTTCGATGACAAAGAGTATGAGTTCATTTCGACCTACCGCCGCCATTTCAAACTGCCAAGAGTGGCGCGTGGTCAGCGCGTCTTTGTCGACTTCGAGGCAGCTATGACGGCTTCGACGGTTTGGATCAACGGACACAACCTTGGCGAGTACAAGGGTGGTTACACGCCGTTCTCCTTTGAGCTGACAGAGCATGTGGATTGGACCGGAGACAATGTTATCGCCGTCCATGTGGACTCGACCGAGCGTAACGATATTCCGCCCTTCGGCTACGAGATCGACTACCTGACCTTCGGTGGGATTTATCGCGAGGTCAATCTCCGCATCGTCCCTGCGCTCTATATCGAAAACATGGTCGCTCGAGCGGTCGATCCACTCACAGACCATCCGTCGCTTGAGGTGGAATGCTTCTTCGACTCTTCCGTAGCGATCGATCCGCGCCGGCATTCATGGAAAGTTGAACTACGTGACGGTGACAATATCCTAGCGAAAGAGGATGCGCCGTTAGAAGTCTCATCACCACAGACCCGCAGCGGATCTCAGACCATAGCGCTGAAGAAACTCGGCTCCATTCAGTTGTGGGACCTCAAGCATCCGAAACTCTACAGCGTTCATGTGCAGTTGATGGACGGAGACGCTTCCAGCGATAAAGACAGCCGCCGCATTGGTTTTCGTGAGGCGCACTTCACGCCGGCCGGGTTCTCGCTCAATGGCAAGATCGTCAAGCTGCGCGGACTCGATCGTCACCAGACATTTCCATTCGTCGGTCAGGCGATGCCGGCTCGCGTGCAGCGCCGCGATGCGCAAATTCTGTGTAACAATCTCAAGTGCAACATCGTGCGAACGTCGCACTACCCTCAGTCGCGACATTTCCTTGATGCCTGCGATGAGCTTGGTCTTCTTGTGCTCGAAGAGATCACCGGATGGCAGCATATCGGAGATGAGGCATGGAAGGACATCGCCGTAGACAATGTTCGACGCATGATTCGCCGCGACTGGAACCACCCGTCGATCATCCTTTGGGGCGTGCGCATCAATGAGTCGAAGGACGACCACGATTTCTACGTCCGGACGAACGCGTTGGCCCATTCGCTCGACAAGACACGCCAGACAGGGGGTATCCGGTCTAATTTTGCTTCAGAGCTGCTTGAGGACGTGTACACCAACAACGATTTCGGTTTTCCGCTGCACGCACCCGTGAATCCGTTGTACCTGAACACCGAGTTTGTCGGGCACACCTTTCCGACACGTTCGACCGACAACTCCGATCGCCTGCGCGAGCACACCCTTCGCCACGCACGCATTCACGATCAGATCGCCTCAGACCCGCAGTTCTCCGGCGGCCTCGGCTGGTGCGCGTTCGACTACAACACGCACGCCAATTTCGGCAGCGGCGATCGTATCTGCTACCACGGAGTTTCGGATATTTTCCGCGAGCCGAAGCCCGCTGCCGGTTTCTACAAATCGCAGTGCGATCCCGACGAAGAGATCGTGCTCGAACCTGCGTTTCACTGGGCGCGTAATGACGAGAATACCGGCTTCACTACTGCTGTCGTGTGTTCGAACTGCGATCATCTTAAGTTCTTTCTCGATAGCGGCGATGGTTTTAAGCAGTTCACAGAGGCAGACCCCGACAGGAAGCAGTTCCCGCATTTGCGCTATGCGCCTTTCTCCGTTCCGTTCCAAAAGGCGGACATTCGGTACTGGGGCGATCTGCGCATCGACGGTTATATCCAGGGAGAGAAGGTTATTTCGAAGAGTTATTCCGGCCGAGGCGTGGACCGTAAGTTTGTCGCAGTCGCGGATGACGGCGAGCTTCGTGGGGATGGCGCGGACACAACGCGCATCGTCCTTCGCGTAACAGACGAGTTCGATCACATCAGGCCCATTGCGAATGATCCGATCGTCTTCGAACTGAGCGGCCCAGGCCAGATCATCGGCGACAACCCGTTTGCTCTCACCGGAGGAACGGGAGCGATCTGGATTCGAGCGACCGAACAGCCAGGAACCATCGTGCTCCGCGCAAAACATCCGAGACTTGGCACGCAGCAGATCGAAATTAAGGTTGCCGCCGCGGCCTCGGAGAACGTGTAAAGGGACGAGCGCAGTCTCTCAAGCCGGCTCGGCCGTTGTGGACGAGGTCATGATGCATCGACGCAACTTTCTCACACTCTCAGGACTCGCCGGATTCGCCACGCTGCCGGCAATCGGAGAGGTGTTGCAGCAGAGCCTCAACATCGTGGACTTCGGAGCACAGCCTGGTGGCCGTGTATTAAACACGAGGAATTTACAAAAAGCGATCGACCACGCTTTCGAGGCGGGCGGTGGAGCGGTCTTGGTGCCTCCTGGAATTTTTCTTACCGGCGGCCTTGTTCTGCGCAGCCGCGTCACGCTATATCTTCAGGCCGGCGCGGTGTTGCGTGGCAGCACCGATGTGAATGACTACGAATATCATGCCGGTCCGCCGCAGGAAGGCGATGCCAATGGCAGACACCTGATCTTTGCGCGCGATGCAGAAGACATCGCGATCGTCGGGCAGGGAACGATCGACGGCCAGGGCTCGGCCTTCTGGCATCGCAAGGGACGCCCCAGACCAAAGCCAGAGGAGATGTGGAGTGATGTGATCGCCTGGGACTACGAACCCGCAACACAGCGCAGGCCATCGCCCATGTTGGAGTTTGCCTACTGCAAGAACGTTCGTGTCGAAGGCGTGACCCTGACGAATGCAGCGGGATGGACGATGCAGCCGGTCGCATGCGAGTCGGTCTACATCCGAGGCATTCGCGTGCGCAATCCGATCTTCGCTCCCAACACCGACGGCATGGACCTCACTGCCTGTCGCAACGTCTTCGTCTCCGACTGCGACATCGCCACGGGCGACGATGCGATCTGCATCAAGAGCGAGAACTCCTACGACGAGATGTTGCCAACGAAAAACATCACCGTCACCAACTGTGTGCTCTCCACCTGTTGCAACGGCTTCAAGATCGGCACAGCGACGCATGGCGTCGTCGAGAACATCGTCTTCAGCAACTCCGTTATCTACAACGACAATGCAACGCCGCTCAATGAACGCGCCACTTCGGGCATCGCACTGGAGATGGTGGATGGCGGAACGCTTGATGGCGTTACGATCTCCAACATCCGCATGCAAAACGCGCGCACACCAATCTTTATAAGACTTGGCAAGCGTACTCCCGGTGCTGCGAGTTATCTGCGCAATGTCATGATCTCCGACGTGAACGCAACCGGCGCGATCGTCACCAGCTCCATCACGGGCGTGCCCGGGATGCCGGTTGAAGATATTACTCTCGCGGACATCTCGATTGCGACCTCGGAGCATGGACGATCAGAGTGGACGCAGCATTCCGTGCCGGAGCAGGCGGCAAACTATCCCGAGGCGCGTATGTTCGGGCGTCTGCCCGCGTCCGGCCTTTACGTGCGCCACGTTAATCGGCTTCGTCTATGCAATCTGAGATTGCAGGCTGAATTGCCTGATGCCCGTCCCGCAGTCGTCTGCGACAACGCTCATGATCTTGACATCTCGGGACTACGAGCGTCCACGTCCGCAGAGGGCCAACCGATCATTGCTCTGCATGAGTCCAGCGATGTCTTTCTGCAAGGCTCTAAAGCGCCAAAGGACACGCAGACATTTGTGCAGGTGTCCGGAGCGAGTTCTACGGGAATCGTTCTCTTGGGCAACGATCTCTCGCATGCTGCACATCCAGTCGTCTTCAAGGATGGCGCCGTCGCAGCCTCGGTCTCATCCCAGTCCTGAATCGGCAGCTTTACAAACGAATTCGCCAGCGAACTTGGAGAAAATTAGGCTTATTTGTGGTTCCCGCAGGGGATCTTTTGAAGAAATAATTGGGATAATTCACTCACACTCAGATAGTTGTGAGGTGCCGCACCATTTTCGGTGCGTTCCGGATTTGACGTTTTAAACTTACTTAGGCGAACATAAGGCGAACATTCATGCCTTCCTCAGCCATCATTCGACATCAGATCGAAGCCTCTCTTTCTAAACGAATTCCTTCCGCGCTTATACCATCACCGCGGACACTCCGGGCGGTCGCGACAACAGGTATCCATTCCATCGACGCGGCGCTCGAGGGTGGTCTCCCGTTGGGAGCCATCACCGAAGTGGTAGGCCCCGAATGTTCGGGACGAACTGCCTTTGCGCTCTCCTTTGTAGCTGGACTAACGAAAAGCGCCAAGGTCTGTGCCTGGGTCGATGTCTCCGACACGCTGCATCCAGGATCGGCTGCAGCATCAGGTGTGGATTTGACACGGCTTCTCTGGGTTCGTTGCGGGGTTTCCGCTGCCGCGCATGGAAAGCCGTTCTCGCCGCAGGCATTCTCTCTGCCAAAGAAATACCTCGACCCTCCTCCGATCAAGAACGGGTTGCATGGTGGTGGTTTCGGTTCTCATCCCCGCAATGAAGTGAAGGGATTCTCCGATTCCATCAGCGGTTTCATGCGGCCGGAAAGGTTCGCCCCACAGTGCGCAGAGCCGCACCGTAAAGTGCGATTGCAGAGGGAAATCTTTAAACCAATCCCAGCGCGCCGACCAGTGAAACCCAACCAAGAGCCAACTCCGGTTCGCAAACCGTGGACGAGAATCGAGCAGGCACTTCGTGTTGTCGATCTTCTTCTGCAGGGTGGTGGCTTCAGTGCAATTGTCCTGGATATGGGCAGCATTGCTCCCGAATATGCCGTGCGAGTGCCGCTCGCGACATGGTTCCGTTATCGTGCTGCAGCGGAGCGAACGCGCACTAGCATCCTTTTACTGACTCAATATTCCTGCGCGAAGAGCAGCGTCGCACTGCTCCTTCGTTTCGAACCGGGCGATGCGCTTCGCGAGGAGGCGACTGTCTTTACCGGTCTCGAGCATCGCGTGGAGGTCATGCGCCAGCGGTTTACACAAGCTTCAACGAATGTCATTCCATTACGGAAGCCTCCGCAAAGAGCAAATAACGCTCATTGGAAGAGTCGAACGACATGGGCAGGAAGCCGATGACGAAATTCTCCGAACTCTATGCCTGCCTTTACGCAAAAGAATTTCCAGCCCAGGCATTGCTTCGTCTCAGACCGAATCTGAGCGACAAGCCATTCCTCGTGATGGAGGGAGAGCCGCCATTACAGCAGGTCTGTGCGCTTAATAGAAAGGCAAGCCGGCTCGGGGTGATCCGGGGAATGACACAGGTCGAGGTTGACACCTTTCCTTCTGTCGAACTGCTATCGCGTTCAGTGAAAGAAGAAACTGCCGTTAAAGAGACCTTGCTTGAGTGTGCTAGTGGATTTTCACCGCGCGTCGAAGATCGAAGTGAAGATTACGCATTTCTGTGTGTCATTGACATTGCAGGAACTGAGAGATTGCTTGGTCCCCCAGAGGTTCTGGCTCGTGCCCTTTTGAATCAGGTCAGGGCGTTGAGTATAACGGGATGCGTGACTGTCAGTGGTAATTTTCATTCTGCTGTCACTCTTGCAAAAGGGTTATCTCCTTCAAGCGGCATAAAGATCGTTCCACAGGGGGAGGAATCTGTCGCCCTCGCTCCGTTGCCGCTTACAGTCCTCGACCTCACAACGGAGCAGGCTGAAACCTTCTTTCTTTGGGGAATCTCCAGCCTGCAGATGCTGGCAGCGCTGCCTGAAAAAGAGCTGATTGCCCGAATGGGACAGGACGGCAAACGCCTTCGCCAATTGGCACGCGGAGAGCTTCCCCATCTTTTTCAGCCAGTTGAGCCCGCCTTCACGCTGGAAGAATGCATGGAACTCGATTCTCCTGTCGACCTGCTCGATTCGTTGCTGTTTGTAGTGGCCGTAATGCTGGATCAACTGATCTTACGTGTGAAGACACGCATACTTGCTCTGGCCTCCATTACAATCACGCTTTCGCTTGAGGGGGGGCAGACACATACACGCGTTGTAAGACCTGCGCTGCCGACAAATGACAAGCAGCTCTGGATAAAGTTGCTCCATCTCGACCTCGAAACGCATCCTCCATGTGCCGACGTCCTTTCACTGACTCTTAGGGCAGAACCCGGCAGCACAAATAAGGTTCAACTGGGGCTATTCTCTCCTCAACTTCCCGAACCAACGCGGCTCGACATCACTCTTGCGCGCATACGCGCTATTGTCGGCGAAGGCTATGTCGGTCATGCAGTGCTTAAAGACACCCACCAGTTAGATGGATTCCAAATGGAGCCGTTTATTGCTCCTACGGGTTCTGTGTCCGCAGTAGCTCCCAGTCCTCCGCGGTCCGCGCTGCGGCAGTTACGTCCGGCGGAGAATGTCTCAGTCACAACTCAGGACCAACGCCCAAAAGCTTTCGTTTTTCGAGAGCGCTATTACATTGTGGAGCATATTTACGGACCCTGGCTGACAGGGGGCGATTGGTGGAATCCAGCCCTCTGGGGTCTCGAACAGTGGGATCTCGTAGCTCGCACGAGAGACAATGTTTTGCTTTCCTGTTGCTTGGTACGTGATCTCAGACAAGGTTGCTGGCAAATGGCGGCGCTCTATGACTGAAGGCTATGTCGAACTGCATGCTGCCAGCGCCTTCAGCTTCCTTGAGGCCACCTCGCAACCTGAGTCGCTGATTGAACGTGCAGTGGAATTGGAGATGCCGGCGATGGCACTTCTGGATCGCAATGGTGTCTATGGATCTGCACGCTTCCATACAAGCGCGAAGAGAAACAAGGTTCGAGCCCATATCGGGGCCGAGGTCGCTGTTTCAAGTCTGGGGTCGCGCCTTACACCACCCGCGTGGCTGCCACACCAATACATCAAAGAACCGGCGCGATTGCCGCTCCTGTGTGCATCCCGGGAGGGCTATCAAAATCTTTGTCAACTTATTACGCAATTCAAAATGCGCGAAACCACGAAGAAGGAAGGCGCTGCAACCAACGATGAACTGCAACAATATGCGTCCGGCCTCGTATGTCTTACGGGAGGAGACGAAGGACCGTTGGCTGCTGCGCTCGTTCATGGGGGGGAGAATGCTGGATACAGAATTGTCGAACAGCTAACTCATATTTTCGGCCGCGAAAATGTCTATATCGAATTGCAACGCCACTATGAGCGCGAGGAAGAGTGGCGAAATCAAGCCGCAATTCGAATCGCTCGTTCTTTGAAGCTACCAGTAATTGCCACCAACGGAGTTCGGTATACGACTGCATACGATCGCGAAATTCTTGATCTCTTCACCGCTATCCACCACCATACAGAACTCGATCACGCTGGTCGGCTACTTGCGCTGAATAGTCAACGTCATCTGCGTTCGCCACGTGAAATGGCAGCGCTCTTCCAAGACATACCGGGTGCGATTGAAAATACCTGCGACCTCTCTTCGCGTCTCAGATTCGAGCTGAGCGATCTTGGCTACGAATTTCCTCGTTATCCAGTGCCTGTTGGAGAAACGATGGATAGCTTTCTGCAAAAGCGTGTGGCGGAGGGAGTTCAACGACGATATGGCCCTAAGAATAACCCCGGTTTGCTGGATCGGGCGAAGAAGCAAGTCGAGCATGAACTCGCGCTCATCGCAAAGCTTGGTTTCGCTGGATACTTTCTCATCGTCTGGGACATTGTTGAATACTGCAAAGGTAACGATATTCTCATCCAAGGCCGCGGCAGTGCGGCCAACTCTGCTGTCTGTTATGCGCTCGAAATCACGGCCATCGATCCGGTAGGCATGGATCTCCTTTTCGAACGTTTCCTAAGCGAGAGCCGTGGAGAGTGGCCGGACATCGATCTGGATCTCCCCTCCGAAGACAAACGCGAACAGGCCATTCAATACGTCTATCGGCGCTACGGCGAGCTTGGCGCTGCGATGACAGCAAACGTAATTACCTATCGCGGCAAATCCGCAGCGCGAGAAGTAGGTAAAGCCCTGGGGTTTGATCAGGAATCCCTCGGCAGGCTTTCAAGCCTCGTCAGCCATTGGGAGTGGCGAGGCAAAACCGATACGATGGCGCATTCTTTTCATAATGCGGGTTTTGATATCAAACATCCGCGCATCGCTAAGTATCTTGAGCTTACGATGCGAATCCAGGGTCTGCCGCGGCACCTTGGGCAGCACTCAGGCGGCATGGTCATCTGCCAGGGACAATTGAATCACGTTGTCCCCCTGGAGCGAGCCTCAATGCCTGGCCGGACCGTAGTGCAATGGGACAAAGAAGACTGTGCCGACCTCGGCATCATCAAGGTGGATTTGCTGGGTCTTGGTATGATGGCGGTCCTGAAAGATTGTCTCGAACTGATCCCGCAGCACTATGGCGACCAGGTAGACTTGGCACAATTGCCCGAGGACAACGAAGTCTACCGCACACTGCAAGAAGCAGACACAGTTGGTATGTTCCAGATCGAGAGTCGAGCGCAGATGGCCTCGCTTCCTCGCAATAGGCCTGAAAAGTTCTATGACCTTGTTGTCCAGGTTGCGATCATCCGCCCCGGCCCTATCGTGGGCCAAATGATGCATCCATATATGCGTCGGCGACAGAAGAAAGAAGAGCCCGTCTGCCCCCATCCTTCACTAGAGAAGGTTTTGGAGCGGACGCTGGGCGTGCCCCTATTTCAAGAGCAATTGCTTCGCATGGCCATGGTGGTTGCCAACTTCTCCGGTGCACAGGCCGATGAGTTGCGACGCGCCGTCGGTATGCGTCGTTCTTGGGAACGAATGAAGAATCTTGAGGGGAAGTTGCGGGAGGGTATGACGGCAAACGGAATCGATCCGGCAACGCAGGACAATATCTTCCAAAACATCAGCTCATTCGCGCTATATGGCTTTCCTGAGTCCCATGCTGCAAGTTTTGCACTACTTGCATACGCTTCTGCGTACTTCAAGGTGAAGTATCTGGCAGCTTTCACTTGCGCCATTCTGAACAATCAACCTATGGGTTTCTATTCTCCAGCAGTTCTGGTTAAGGATGCACAACGTCATGGGCTACGCGTAAAACCCATTGATATTCAGGTCTCGGACTGGCCTTGTACTGTCGAGCATGAACCTGATGGATCGTTATCGTTGCGTATGGGCCTTGGCTATGCAAAGCGACTGCGAAAGCAGGCCGTCGAGGCACTGGTCCAATCCCGTCTCCAGAACGGCCCTTTCCTCTCGGCAGGAGATCTTTCCCTCCGAGTTCCATTACTAAACAAAAAAGAACTCACTACACTAGCGCACATCGGTGCTTTGAATAAGATTGCAGGAATTACACATCGACGCGATGCGCTCTGGCAGGTGGAGCGGGCCGGGAGACCAGAAGGGCCACTACTCAGGCAGCAAAGTGAATGGCTACAGGACGATTCAGAGATATC
>Ga0210410_10001413_pt1 | contig 22651 bp, 23 predicted proteins | sample IncBWC4MmetaG_FD_161058 | JGI IMG/M metagenome (GOLD analysis project Ga0210410, IMG submission 161058) | Forest soil microbial communities from Barre Woods Harvard Forest LTER site, Petersham, Massachusetts, United States - Inc-BW-C-4-M | ecosystem: Environmental > Terrestrial > Soil >... | reverse complement strand
TCCGATCTGAGGGATCTCGGCGACGTCGAGTGTCCGCAGTGCCGCCTGCGCGTCCGCTTGGCGACCGGCACGTATCGGGGCGACGAGTATCTCGGCAAGCGTGATCGGGCTGGCTCCGAACCGCTGGTCGGCTACCTCGAGCAGCCGCTCGGTTGCGAGCGTGTGGTGAGCGTCGTGCTGATCGAGGTGCGCGATCAGCACGCTTGCGTCGAGGACGATCACTCGGCCCAGTCGCCGCGGAGCTGCTCAAGGTAGTCGGCGGGATAAGTCCCGGTGAGCGCGCCGTCCGTGTGCGCAATCGCGGCACGCCGATCCGCGCTCGCTCGCTCGGCGTTCGTGGCGATTGCGCGGTGTCCCTCTCGCACCAGATCGAGCAAGAGCTTCCCGGGTCGCTCACGATCGTCGGGCCAGCGCTGCGCGGCGGCCTCCAGCGCACGAGCGACATCGTCCGTCTCGGTGATGGAGTGACGTGGGCGTGCGGTGGGCATGCATCAAGTGTAGCACCCGGGTGACGAGTGCTGCACCACGCTGCCGCGCGTAAGAGGCGGTGCCCGCGACGCAAGGTTCAGTGGGCGATACTGGGCTGCGAACCCACTGCGCTCTCGTGCACAGCGGGAGTCACGCCGAACACCCGAGTGAATGGCGTGCGTGCGAACAGGGTCCCCGATGGGTACCTGTGGGTTCTGTCGAGACTCGCCGTAGTGTCGAGACTCGCCGTAGTGTCGAGACTCGCCGTAGGCCGAGCGCAAGTGCGCTCAGAACAGCGTTTTGCCCTGCACGCCGAATCGCCGAGAGCGGGGGACCCAGGAATCGAACCTGGCGTTGCGGTTTTGGAGACCGCCGTGTTACCGATACACCAGTCCCCCGGAGGACCGGTGGCTCATTGTAAGAAAGCGCGACGGGCCGTGGCGCGCGCCCGGAGTGCACCTCGGGGGCTTGCGCCACGCCTGGCAGCGGCAGGCCGCCCGCGCCTACTTCACGAACCGCTGCACGAACGTCAGCGCCGTGTCGCAGACCTCGCGCCAGCCGTTGTCGATCGTGAGGGCGTGGCCGCGATCGCTGATCGAGACGATCTCGGTGACGCCCTCGTTGGCGCTCTCCTTCTTGAAGGAGGCGTTGGCGATCGCCCACGGGACGGTGTGGTCCTTCTCGCCGGACACGATCAGCATCGGGCCGCGCTTCGGGTTCTTGCTGTCGACTCTGGCCTCGGTCCACGGGTTGAGGTTCGCGGCCGCGGCCTGGAACAGCGGGATGCCGGCGGCCGGCACCGAGTACGCGGTGTACAGCTCCTTTGCCTCGTCCTCGCCGACCGCGTTCGCGAAGGCGTAGCGGAACTGCTCGTAGGTGAGCGGCACGGCGCGGTTGCGGTTGGCGGGGTTGCCGAGCACGGGACGCGAGGAGCGCAGCGCCGAGATCGGCAGCGGCAGCACGCCGCGGAACGGGGCGGGGCTGATCGCGACGGACGCCGCCGCGAGTCCGCGGCCGGCGAGGATCTCCGTCAGCAGGCCGCCGAAGGAGTGGCCGACGATCGCCGGCTTCTTCTCCAGCTGCGAGATGATCTCCTCGAAGTGGTCGGCGACCTCGCCGATCGTCTTGCCGGCGAACACCTCGGGGTGCTCTCTCGCCTCCTCGACGGTCTCGGGATCGTCGGGCCAGCCCGGCGTCAGCGCCGTGTAGCCAGCTCTCTCGAACGCTCTCGCCCAGCGATCCCAGCTGCTGGGCAGCAGCCACAGCCCGTGGACGAACACGACGGGCTGCTTGCCCGTTCTGTTCGCACGCTCGACCTGGTCGGCCTCGTGCTCGGTGATCGTCGTCGCCATCTCATGCCTCCTCTTGGAGGATCTGCGTGCGGGGTCGCGGACGGAAAGCGACCTGCGTCGCATCCTACGCGGCGAATGCAAGCCGCCCGACGATCTCCTCGGCGATCGCGAGCGACGACGTCGCACCTGGCGAAGGTGCGTTGCGGATCCAGGCGATGCGCGCGTCGCCGCCGATGCGGAAGTCGTCGACGAGCGCGCCGTCGCGGTCGACCGCCTGCGCGCGCACGCCGGAGCTCGCGCGCACAGCATCGTGCGTGCGCAGCTCGGGCACGTAGCGGCGGGCCTCGCCGACGAACGCCGCGTTCGACAGCGCGCGCCGAAGCTCGCCGGCGCCCGCGCGCCAATGGCGGCGCATCAGGCGCCAGGTCCCGCCCCAGGCGAGCGTCTCGACGAGCTCGCGGCCGTGCACGGTGCTGCGCGCGTAGCCCTCGCGCGCGAGCGCCATCACGGCGTTCGGGCCGATCAGCACCGAGCCGTCGATCGTGCGCGTGAGGTGGACGCCGAGGAACGGCAGCGCGGGGTCCGGCACGGGGTAGATCAGGCCGCGCACCAGCTCGCGGCGTTCGGGGCGCAGCGCCCAGTACTCGCCGCGGAAGGGGACGATCCGCGGCGCGGCGTCCTCGCCGGATCGGCGTGCGAGGCGGTCGGCGTGCAGGCCGGCGCAGACGATCGTGCGGTCGGCGCGCAGCTCGGTGCCGTCGGCCAGCTCGACGGCCGCACCTGCGGCGCCGGCACCCGGCCGCACCCGCACTACCTCCGCAGCGGTCCGCACGACCCCGCCGCGCTCCGTCAGCTCGGCGGCGAGCGCCAGTGCGACAGCGCGGAAGTCGGTGATCGCCGTCCGCGGCGAGTGCAGTGCGGCGATCCCGGCGGCGTGCGGCTCGACCTCTCGCAACTGCGCGGCGTCGAGCCGGCGCAGCCCGGGGACGCCGTTCGCGCGGGCGCGCTGCTCGAGCCGCTCCAGGCGCGGCAGCTCCGCCTCCTCGAGCGCGACGACGAGCTTGCCGCACGCCTCGTACGGGACGCCGCGCTCGGCGCAGAAGGCGCGCAGCAGCTCGACGCCGCGGCGGCACAGGCGCGCCTTCAGCGAGCCGGGCTCGTAGTAGAGCCCGGCGTGCACGACGCCCGAGTTCCGCGCGGTCTGATGGAGCGCGAGCTGCGGCTCCTTCTCCAGCAGGGTCACCTCGGCGCCTGGCTGCTCGCGCGCGAGCAGGCGCGCGGTCGCGAGCCCGAGGATCCCGCCCCCGACGACGACGATGCGCATCAGCCGGCCGCGAGCGCCGCCGCGCGCGCGAGCAGCAGCGCGCGCTCGCGTTCGTTGCCGGTGAGGCCGGCGGCGCGCGTGACCTCCGCGTACGCCTCGTCGCGGCGGCCGAGTCTCGCGAGCAGGTCGGCGCGCACGCTCGGCAGCAGGTGGTATCCGGCCAGCGCCGGCTCGTCGGCGAGCGCGTCGACCAGCTCCAACCCGGCGGCGGGCCCGAACGCCATCGCCACGGCGACCGCGCGGTTCAGCTCGACGACCGGCGATCCCGTCAGCTGCGCGAGGCCGTCGTAGAGCGCGACGATCCGCACCCAGTCGGTCTGCTCGGGCGTGCGGGCGCGGGCGTGGCAGGCGGCGATCGCGGCCTGCAAGGTGAACGGGCCGAGCGCGCCGCTCAGCGCCTCGGCGCGATCGAGCGCTCTCAGCCCGCGGCCGATCAGCAGCAGGTCCCAGCGCGAGCGGTCCTGGTCGAGCAGCAGCACCGGCTCGCCGCCCAGTCCGCGCCGCGCGCGCAGGCGCGAGGCCTGCAGCTCCAGCAGCGCGGCCAGCCCGTGCACCTCCGGCTCGCGCCCCATCAGCTCGGCGAGGATGCGGGCGAGGCGCAGCGCGTCCTCGCACAGCTCGGGGCGCGTCCAGTCGGCGCCGGCGGTCGCCGAGTAGCCCTCGTTGAAGACGAGATAGATGACGCCGAGCACCGCCGGCAGGCGCTCGGCCAGCTCCTCGCCGGCCGGCACCTCGAACGGCACTCTGGCGGCGCTCAGCGTCCGCTTCGCGCGCACGATCCGCTGCGCGACGGTCGCTCTCGGGGTGAGGAACGCGCGCGCGATCTCGTCCGTCGTGAGCCCGCCAAGCAGCCGCAGCGTCAGCGCGACGCGCGCCTCGGTCGACAGCACCGGGTGGCAGCACACGAAGATCAGGCCGAGCAGATCGTCGCCGACCTGCTGCGCGGCGGCCGCATCCGCCGTCGGGTCCGACGAGCCGGCGGCGAGGTCCGTCTCGATCGCACGCGCGATCTGCTCCTGCTTCTGCTCCAGGCGCGTGCCGCGACGCAGCACGTCGATCGCGCGGTGCTTCGCGGTCGCCATCAGCCAGGCGCCCGGGTTGTCCGGGACGCCCGACTGCGGCCAGCGCTCGAGCGCGACGACGAGCGCGTCCTGGGCGAGGTCCTCGGCGAGGCCGACGTCGCGCACCATTCGCGTCAGGCCGGCGATCAGCGCCGGCGCCTCGATCCGCCAGACAGCGTCGATCGTGCGCCGGATGTCCGGCCCGCCGTTGCTCGCCGAGGCGCCCATGCGGCTGGCTACTGCGCCTCGCCGCTGATCTGCGCGCGGATGCGCTCCTCCTGCTCGCGCAGCTCCGGCGTGAACTCGTCGCCGAAGTCGTCGGCCTCGAACACGCGGCGGATCTCGATCTCCGAGTCGCCGGGCATCGGGTTCGGGCAGCGCTTGACCCACTCGATGCACTCCTCGAGCGACTTCACCTGGAAGATCCAGAAGCCGGCGATCAGCTCCTTCGTCTCGGCGAACGGCCCGTCGACGACGGTGCGCTTGTCGCCGGAGAACGTCACGCGGGCGCCTCTGTCGCTGGCGTGGAGGCCCTCGCCCGCCACCATCACGCCGGCCTTCGCCAGCTCCTCGTTGTATCTGCCCATCGCCGCGAGCAGCTCCTCGCTCGGCAGCGCGCCCGCCTCGCTGTCTGCAGTCGCCTTCACCAGCACCATGAATCGCATCAGCACGGCTCCTTCATCGTCGGGGACCTCGCGGTCCTGGGTTTCTACCCTGACGACGAACGACGTGCGGTGGAATCGACACGCAGGCGAAGAAATTTCTCCCGTCAGCCGTCGGCGTCGTCGTGATGCCCGGTGGACGGGCCGCACGGCGCTCGTCGCCGGGTGCCCTGGACGACTGCGCTAGGTTCGCGAGATGGCCACGACGACCGATCCCGCGAGCGCGCAGGAGCGCGACGCGCGTCGCCGTCGCCCCGCGATCGTCGCCGTCGACGACGAGCCGGCGGTCCTCGCCGCCGTGTCGCGCGACCTGCGGCGCGGCTTCGGCGAGCGCTTCCGCATCGTCCGCGCGTCCTCCGGCGACGAGGCGCTCGGCGTGCTGCGTGAGCTCGTCGCGCGCGGCGACCAGGTCGCGCTGCTCGTCGCCGACCAGCGCATGCCCGGCATGTCCGGGACCGAGTACCTGGTCGAGGCGCGCAAGCTCGTGCCCGGCGCCAAGCGCGTGCTGCTCACGGCGTACGCCGACACCGAGGCCGCGATCCAGGCGATCAACGAGGTCGCGCTCGACTACTACCTGCTGAAGCCCTGGGACCCGCCGGAGGAGCAGCTGTTCCCGGTCGTCGAGGACCTGCTGACGACGTGGGAGGCCGGCGCCGCGATCGAGTCCGGCGGCGTGCGGCTCGTCGGGCACCGCTTCTCGCGCGACTCGCACGAGCTGCGCGACTTCCTCGCGCGCAACCGCGTGCCGGCGCGCTGGCTCGACGTCGAGCGCGACGGCGAGGCGCGCGAGCTGCTCGCCGTCGCCGGCGTCGACGACGGCGGACTGCCCGTCGCGCTGCTGGAGGACGGCTCGGTGCTCGAGCGCCCGACGGTGCTCGAGCTGGCCGAGCGGCTCGGCGTCTCCGCGCAGCCCTCGGCCGAGCACTACGACCTCGTGATCGTCGGCGGCGGTCCCGCCGGCCTCGCCGCCGCCGTCTACGGCGCCTCCGAGGGGCTGCGCACGGTGATGGTCGAGCGCGAGGCGCCCGGCGGGCAGGCCGGCCAGTCGAGCCGCATCGAGAACTACCTCGGCTTCCCCGCCGGCCTCAGCGGCTCGGACCTCGCGCGCCGCGCGACCGACCAGGCGCGGCGCCTCGGCGCCGAGCTGCTGACGGTGCAGGACGCCGCCGCGCTGCAGGTCGAGGGCTCGGGGCGGATCGTCGAGCTGACGGGCGGCGGTTCGCTGTCGGCCAACTGCGTGCTGATCGCCTCCGGCGTCGCCTACCGCAAGCTCGACGCGCCCGGCTTCGCCGAGCTGACGGGCACCGGGATCTACTACGGCGCCGCGCTGACGGAGGCGCGCGCGTGTGCCGACCAGCACGTCGTCGTGATCGGCGGCGCGAACTCCGCCGGGCAGGCGGCCGTCTACTTCGCCGGCTGGGCCGGGAAGGTGACGATGCTCGTGCGCGGAGCGGGGCTGGAGGCGTCGATGTCGCAGTACCTGATCGAGCAGATCGCGGCGCTGCCGAACGTCGAGGTGCGCACGCGCAGTCAGGCCGTCGCGGCCGAGGGGGAGGACGGGCACCTGCGCGCGCTGCGGATCCGCGGCGCCGACGGCAGCGAGCAGGTCGAGGCGGTCGACGCGTGCTTCGTCTTCATCGGTGCGGCGCCGCGCACGGACTGGCTCGCCGGCGTCGTCGCGCGCGACGAGCGCGGCTTCATCCTCGCCGGCGCAGACGCGGCCGCGGCCGGCTGGCCGCTGCGCCGTGATCCGTACCTGCTGGAGTCGAGCGTGCCCGGCGTGTTCGTCGCCGGCGACGTGCGCGCGCGCTCGATCAAGCGCGTCGCGAGCGCGGTGGGGGAGGGCTCGATGGCCGTCTCGCTGATCCACGAGTACCTGGCCGAGGCATGAGCGCGACGGCGCCGAGCCTGGAGGAGCTGCGCCGGATCGATCTGTTCGACGAGCTGGACGACGAGCAGCTCGCGTCGTGGCAGGCGGCGGCGGAGCCGCTCGAGGTGGCGCCGGGGGAGGTGCTCGTCGAGCAGGACGAGCCTTCGCGCGGGCTCTTCCTGCTGCTGGAGGGGACGCTCGAGACGCTGCTGGTGGCCGACGGGCGCAACGAGCGCATCGGGCATCAGGAAGCGCCGACGTGGCTGGGAGCGATCGCGGCGCTGACGGAGGGGAAGGTCGGCGTGCAGATGCGCGCGGCGAGCGCGTGCCGCCTCGCGGTCGTACCGCCCGAGCGCTTCGTCGACCTCGCGCTCACGCACCGCTCGGTGCACGGCAAGGTGATGCGGCAGGTCGGCCCCGTGATGAGCCGGCTGAGCGCGACCGAGCAGCACCGCGAGCGGCTCGCCTCGCTCGGCACGATGGCCGCCGGGCTCGCGCACGAGCTCAACAACCCGGCGGCGGCGGCGAACCGCGCGGCGAGCGACCTTGTCGAGGCGATCGACGCGGTCGAGGCGACGCTGGGCAGCTTCGTCGAGGCGGGGATCGAGCGCGAGGACGCCGAGCGGCTGCTGCATCTGCAACGCGACGCGCTCGCGCGGGCGGCCGCCTGCACGGTGCTCGACGCGCTCGACGCCGCCGACGAGGAGGACGCGATGCTCGACCGCCTCGAGGCGCTCGGCGTCGCCGACGCGTGGCGGCTCGCGGAGCCGCTGGCGCGCGCCCACGTGGACGAGGCGTGGCTCGAGCAGGTCGCGCGGCTCGCCGGCCCGGCGACGGACGCGGCGCTGCGCTGGGTCGCCGCGTCACTGACGGCGCGCACGCTCGCGGAGGAGCTGAAGGACTCGACCGAGCGCATGAGCGCGCTGGTGGGGGCGGTCAAGCGCTACGCCTACATGGACCGCGGCGGGCTGGTGGAGGCCGACGTGCACGAGGGCCTCGAGACGACGCTGGTCGTGCTCGGCCACAAGCTCAAGAAGACCCGTATCGAGGTCGTGCGCGAGTACGACCGCAGCCTGCCGCCGCTGACCGTCCACGGCTCCGAGCTCAACCAGGTGTGGACGAACCTGCTCGACAACGCGATCGACGCGCTCGGCGACGCGGGCACGATCACGATCCGCACGCGGCGCGACGGCCCATGCGTGCTCGTCGACATCGCCGACGACGGGCCCGGCATCCCAGTGGAGCATCGTGCGCGCGTGCTCGAGCCGTTCTTCACGACGAAGGAGGCCGGCCGCGGCACGGGCCTCGGGCTCGACACCGCGCGGCGGATCGTCGCCGAGCGCCACACCGGCACGCTGTCGTTCGACACCGGCGCGGACGGCACGACGTTCCACGTGTGGCTGCCGGTCGACGGCACGGCGCGCTGAGCTGCGGGCCGCACGCGTGGGGCCGGGCGTCAGCGGACGAGCGGCTGCACGCCCTTGGCCTGCAGCGCCTGCACGGAGATGACCATGATCTCGAGCGTGCGGCAGTCCTCGACGAGGCGCAGCGACGGCTCCTGCGGCAGCGTGCCCAGGATGCCGAGCAGCGTGTCGCCGTCGGTCAGGTAGGAGCCGACCGCGAACGGGTCGAGCACCCGGCCGGCGGCCGGCGGATCGGTCCTCGCGGCCTGTCGGCCTTGCAGCATCGTCGCTCCTCCGAGTTCGAGGATGTGAGCCTACGGTCGCGTCGCGCCGCGGCCATCGGGGTCGCACCGCGGATCACGTCGGGGGTTTTCCACCGTGCGCTTCGGAGAGGTCGTAGAGCGCGGCGACGGTGACGCCGAGCGCGTCGGCGAGGCGCAGGACGGTCGTCGCGCGCGGGTCCTTGTTCGCGCGCTCGATCTCGCTGAGGTGCTTGGGGTGGATGTCGGCCGCGAAGGCGAGCGCCTCCTGCGACAGCTCGCGCTCGCGTCGCATGTGCCGGATCGCGCCACCGAGTGCAAGCAGCTCCGGCGCGGGCTGGGTGAGCCGTCTGCTCGTCGTCATTTCGCCGGATCCCGCTGTTCGATCACCACGAACATATGTTCGCATACGATGCAAGCCCCCTGCGCCGGTCGCGTCAGGGCTCGAGCCGCTCGTCGAGTGCTCTGAAGAGGTCGCTGGAGCGGACGCCGAGCGCGTCGGTGAGCTTCAGCACGGTCGTCAGGCGCGGGTCCTTGTTCGCGCGCTCGATCTCGCCGACGTGCTTCGCGCTGAGCCCGGCCTCGTCGGCGAGCGCCTCCTGCGAAAGGTCGCGATCCCGGCGTGCCTTGCGCAGCGTGCGGCCGAACGCGAGCAACTGTGGCGAAGGGGTACGCATTCGTACCGTGCAACCTTCACCACCGATGACGGTTCAGCCACCGTCTCCGGATGGTAATTCTCCACCGGTAGACGGTTTTCTGGTTATAGTCGCCCTTCCGGCGTCTTGGCACCCCGCTTCGCTGTCATGTGACTCCCCCTCACCGTGACGGCACGGCAGGCAGGGGCACCGGGTACCGGCCCTTCCCGGGCCTCGGTCCGGAGACAGGGAAGTGCGAACGCCCCGGAGCTCCCAGGCCCCGGGGCGTTCGTCGTTCTCGATCGTCCGATCCACCGGTGCGGCTCCCGGGCGGCGAACGTCTGCGCGTCCGGATGACCCGAGCGCTTGCATTCTGCCGTGTATCGCGATATATCTTTGAACATCGAGATACTTCAACACAAGGAGCCGACATGTTTCGGACTGCTCCTGTCTACGCAAGCGCACCGACATCGGGCTCCGGCCCATGCGGTCGCGCCAACTTCGACCAGGCATGGCGCTGGATGAGCGCCCGCCACGGACACGGCCCGGGTCACGGGCACGGTCCCGGCCGCCCCGGAGGAGGGCCGTTCGGCCCGCGCGGCGGCGGCTTCCCGTTCGGCTGGGGAGGACCCGGCGGCCCGCCGTTCGGCCCGGGCGGCGGCGGCTTCCGCCGCGGGCGCAAGGCGCGCCGCGGCGACGTGCGCACCGCCGCGCTGCTCCTGCTCGCCGAGGAGCCGCGCAACGGCTACCAGCTCATGCAGGAGATCGAGGAGCGCAGCGGTGGGGCCTGGCGCCCCAGCGCGGGCTCCGTCTACCCTGCCCTCCAGCTGCTGGAGGACGAGGGCCTCGTGCGCTCCGAGGAGGCCGACGGGCGCAAGCTCCTGCACCTCACCGACGCCGGCCGCAAGGTGCTCGAGGAGCGCGGCGAGGACCAGCCGGCGCCGTGGGATCAGATGGCCGGCGACGTGTCCGACGAGACATGGGCCATCATGAGCACCATGCGAGAGATCGCCTTCGCGCTCACCCAGGTGGTGCAGACGGGCAGCGACGCGCAGCGTGCGGAGATGCGGCGGCTGCTCGCCGGCTTGCGCCGCGACCTCTACCAGATGCTCGCCGACGGCGACGATCCCGACGCCGGAAAGCCGGCTGCGTGAGCGACGTCGCTCCCACGCGCGCCAGGGCCATCGCGCTCGCCGCCGACGACGGTGGCGGGCGCGCGTCGGCCGTCGAGGTGCGCGGGCTCGTGAAGCGCTACGGCGAGCTCGAGGCGGTGCGCGGCATCGACTTCGACGTGCACGCCGGCGAGACGTTCGGCTTCCTCGGCCCCAACGGCGCCGGCAAGTCGACGACGATCTCGATGCTGTGCACGCTCGTGCGGCCCGACGGCGGCAGCGCGCGGGTCGCCGGGCACGACGTCGTCGCCGAGCGTGACGACGTGCGCCGCAACATCGGGCTCGTCTTCCAGGACCCGACGCTCGACGGCTACCTGAGCGCCGCGGAGAACTTGCGCTTCCACGCCGAGCTGTACGGCGTGCCGAAGGCGCTCGTGCCGGCGCGCATGCAGCTCGTGCTGGAGATGGTCGGGCTGTGGGAGCGGCGCGACAGCCTCGTGTCGACCTACTCGGGCGGCATGAAGCGCCGCCTGGAGATCGCGCGCGGACTGCTGCACGCGCCGCGCGTGCTGTTCCTCGACGAGCCGACCGTCGGGCTCGACCCGCAGACGCGCAGCTCGATCTGGCGCTACATCGAGGAGCTGAAGGCGGCCGAGGAGATCACGATCTTCCTCACCACTCACTACATGGACGAGGCCGAGCACTGTGACCGCATCGGGATCATCGACCAGGGAAGGGTGATCGCGCTCGACACGCCCGAGGCGCTGAAGGCGAGCGTCGGCAAGGACCGCGTGCAGCTCCAGGTCGACGACGCCGACGCCGCGATCGCGGCGCTGCGCGACCGCTTCGCGCTGGAGGCGACGATCGCCGAGGGGCACGTGACGGTCGCTGTCGCCGGCGGCGAGGAGTTCGTGCCGCGGCTGTTCGCCGAGCTGGGCGTGCCGATCCGCGGCGTCAGCGTCGCGCGGCCCTCGCTCGACGACGTCTTCATGTCCTACACCGGCACGACGATCCGCGACGCCGAGGCGGCGGGCGGCACCGACCCGATGCTCGCGATGATGCGGGGGAGGCGGTGACGATGGCGACCACGTCCACGGCACCGGCGTCCAAGGTCGCGCCCGCTCCGCCGCCGGTGCGCGTCGTCATCCCGCCCGGCGGCCTGCGCGCCGACCTGCGCGGAATCAAGGTCGTCTGGCAGCGCGAGCTGATCCGCTTCTGGCGCGACCGCCTGCGGATCGTCACCTCGCTGTTCCAGCCGCTGATCTTCCTGTTCGTGCTCGGCGGCGGGCTGTCCCACATCGCCTCCGGCGGCACCGAGGGCGTCGACCTGCGCACGTTCATGTTCCCGGGTGCGCTTGCGATGGCGGTCCTCTTCACGGCGATGTTCTCGGCCGCGTCGGTGGTGTGGGACCGCGAGTACGGCTTCCTGCGCGAGATGCTCGTCGCACCGGTGCGACGGGGATCGATCGTGCTCGGGAAGTGCTTCGGCGGTGCCACCGTGGCCAGCTTCCAGGGCATCCTCGTGATGGCGCTCGCGCCGCTCGTCGGCGTGCCCTACGCGCCGCTGATGATTCTCGAGGTGCTCGCGCTCCAGCTCCTGCTGGCGTTCATGATCACCGCCTTCGGCGTCATGGCCGCCGTGCGGATCACGCAGATGCAGGCGTTCATGGCGCTCATGCAGATGATCGTGATGCCGCTGCTGTTCCTGTCCGGCGCCCTCTTCCCGCTGAGCGGCCTGCCGCGCTGGCTGGCCGTGCTGAACCGGCTCGACCCGCTGACGTATGCGGTGAACCCGATCCGCGTCGCGGTCTTCCGGCAGATCGACCTGACGCCGGCAGCGCGGGCCGCGCTGCTGCCGGGGATCACCTGGTTCGGCTGGCAGGTGCCGCTCGCCGTGCAGGTGCTCGTGGTCGCCGCCTTCGCGCTCGCGATGCTCCAGATCGCGATCTGGCAGTTCCGGCGGGCGTAGTTTCGCGTTTCGTCACATCTGCGCCGTAGCGTCGCGCTTCGTTCGGTTCGTCCAGCGAAAGGGAGACGCGATGCGTGCGAAGCGCAGATGGGCGGCGTTCGCCGTCACGGTGGGGCTGCTCGCGGGGAGCGTCGGCGGCGGGATCGCGCTCGGCGCGTCCGGCGGCGGCGCGATGAAGAAGTCGGGCGCCGCGATGCAGCAGTCGTCGGGTGCTGCGATGAAGAAGCAGTCCGGCAGCTCGGGAGCCGCGATGAAGCAGCAGGGCGCGGCCGCGTCGGGCGCCGCGATGAGCGCCGCCCACATGACGGGATGAGCGTCGCGGTCCGCCGCCTCGGCTTCGCGCTCGCGGCGGCGGGCCTGGTGCTCGTCGGGCTGGTGGTCGGCTCGATGCTGATGCCGGGTGGAGGTGAGCGGGGCGCCCGGACGGCCGGCGACGCGGTGGCGGCCGGCGCTGCCGGCGTCACCGCGGCCGCCGGTGCTTGGGGGGTCGACGGCGCCGGCGGGGAGACGGCCGCGGGCCGGACCGGCGCCGGCGGCCTTCCGCCCGGCACGAGCCTCGTCGCGAACGTGCGCGGTGCGCGGCCGCTCACGGTCTATCGGCGCGCCGGCGGCGCGCGCCCGGTGCGTCGCCTCGCGGGTCCGAGCGCACGCGTGCTGCTCGTGCGCGAGCAGCACGGAGCGTGGCTGCGCGTGCTGCTGCCGGTGCGGCCGAACGGCGCCAGCGGGTGGATCCGCGCCGGGCTTGTGACGCTGCGCACGAACCCGTACCGGATCGACGTGCGGCTGCGCGCGCACCGGCTCGTCGTGCGTCGCGGTCGCACCGTGATCCTGCGCACGCCGATCGGCGTCGGCCAGGCCGTCACGCCGACGCCCCGTGGGCTCGCCTACGTCACGCGCCTGCTGCGCCAGCCCGACCCGCGCGGGCCGTACGGCCCGTGGGCCTTCGGCCTCTCGGTCTACTCGCCGGTGCTCACGCACTTCGGCGGCGGCCCCGGCGAGGTCGGGATCCACGGCACGAACGCGCCCGCAGGGATCGGCCGCGACGTCAGCCACGGCTGCATCCGCCTCCCGAACGTCGCGATCGAGCGGCTCGCGCGGATGCTGCCGCTCGGCACGCCGGTGCGCATCGCATGAGCCCCGGCAACGCGTGCGCTCAGCGCCCCCAGACTGCCGGGGCTCGCACGTCCGGTGAGTTCACCCGCGCGTAATCCCTGCGTGGGATGGTGATCGCGTGGTCCTGCTGATCCTCTTCGGCTTCCTCGCGGGTGCCGGCACGGCGCTGTCGCCGTGCGTGCTGCCGGTGCTGCCGATCGCCCTCTCCGCCGGCGCGACGGGCGGGCGCCGACGGCCGCTGGGGATCGTCGTCGGGCTCACCGCTTCGTTCACGTTCGCGACCGTCGCGCTCGTCTATGTGCTCGACGCGCTCGGCTTGCCGGACGACCTGCTGCGCACGCTCGCGATCGTCGTGCTGCTCGCGTTCGGCATCACGCTGCTGATCCCGCCGCTCGCGGCGCGCCTCGAGGGACGGCTGAGCCGGATCGCCGGAAGCGTCGGCGGCGTCGCCGGCACGAGAGGGGACGGCTTCCGTTCGGGCCTGCTCGTCGGCGCGAGCCTCGGGCTCGTCTATGCGCCGTGCGCCGGGCCGGTGCTCGCGGGCGTGATCACGGTGAGCGCCTCGCAGCCGTTCACCGCCGGCCGGCTCGCGGTCGCGCTCGCGTACGGGGTAGGCTCGGCGCTCGTGCTGTACGCGCTGATGCTCGGCGGACGCCGGCTGACCGCGCCGCTCGCGCGCCGCAGCGGTGTGCTGCAGATGGCGATGGGCGTCGTGATGATCGTCGTCGCGCTCGCGATGCTGAACGACTACGACCTGCGCTTCCAGAGCGCGATCGCGAAGGACCTGCCGGCCTTCCTCGTGACCCCGACCGCGAGCCTGGAGAAGACGTCCGCGGCGCAGCGTGCGCTGGCCGACGTGCGCGGTGCGCCGACGTCGAAGTTGTCGGCAGGGCTGACGGCTCAGGGCGCCGCGAGCGGCAGCAGCGCCGCCGCGACGACGCACGCCCCCGCCGCCGACCGCCTGCAGCTCAAGGACTACGGCAGAGCGCCCGACTTCACCGGCACGCAGCGCTGGTTCAACACCGCCGGCGGCAGACCGCTCACGCTGGCGGCCCTGCGGGGCCGCGTCGTGCTCGTCGACTTCTGGACCTACTCCTGCATCAACTGCCTGCGCACGCTCCCGTACCTGAAGGCGTGGGACGCGCGCTACCGCGCGCAGGGCCTGACGATCGTCGGCGTCCACACGCCCGAGTTCCCGTTCGAGAAGGACGCCGGCAACGTGCAGGCGGCGATCGCGCGCGAGGGGATCCGCTACCCCGTCGCGCAGGACAACGACATGGCCACCTGGAACGCCTACGGCAACCAGTACTGGCCCGCGCACTACTTCATCGACGCCCGCGGGCACGTCCGCTACGCGCACTTCGGCGAGGGCGACTACGGCCACGGTGAGGAGGTCATCCGCGCCCTGCTCGCCGACGCCGGACGCCGCGTCGGCGCTGCCCGCTCCGGCGCGCACGGGATCGCCCCCTCCGCCGGCATGACGACGCCCGAGAGCTACCTCGGCGCCGCGCGAGCCGAGCGCTTCGCGAACGGCACGATCCTGCCCGGTCGCCAGGACTTCGGCAAGGGGCCGGCGCCGTCGCAGGACCAGCTCGCCTACGCGGGCGTGTGGGACGTCGGGAGCGACACGGCGACGGCCGGGGCGCATGCGGCGCTGGAGCTGCACTTCGGCGCGCGGCGCGTCTACCTCGTGCTCGGGTCGCCCGGCGGACCGCGGCGGATGCGCGTGCTGCTCGACGGCAGGCCGATCCCCGACGCGCTCGCCGGGAGCGACGTCCACGGCGGCGTCGCGACGATCGACGGCCAGCGGCTCTATGACCTCGTCGCGCTGCCGCAGGTCGGCGGGCACGTGCTCAGGCTGGAGCCGGATCCCGGGGTACAGGGATATGCCTTCACCTTCGGCTAGCGAGGCGCACGCTGGGCGGCGCTGGACGCCACGCGACGTCTCGCCAATGCAACCAGCATCGGCTTCGACATCGCGCGTCGCCCAGCATCCACCCAGCGCACCCCTCGCAACGGGGATGATGGCGCCGATGCCCCAGGGATCCCGTGGGACGGTGCTGGTCGTCGACGACGAGCCGACGATCGTCGAGGTCGTCGCGCGCTACCTCGCGCGCGCGGGCTTCGCGACCTGCGAGGCGTTCGACGGGCCGGGCGCGCTGGAGGCGGCGCGCACCTGCAAGCCCGACCTCGTCGTGCTTGATGTGATGCTGCCCGGCTTCGACGGGATCGAGGTGATGCGGCGCCTGCACGAGCAGCCCGGCGAGCCGGTCGCGGTGATCCTGCTGACCGCGCGCGCGGAGGAGTCCGACCGGCTGATCGGCCTGCGGCGCGGCGCCGACGACTACGTCGTCAAGCCCTTTTCGCCGGCCGAGCTGATCGCGCGCGTGGAGGCGGTGCTGCGGCGCGCCGCGCGCGGCGCCGGCGAGGACGACGCCGACGCCGAGCCGATCGTGCACGGCGCGCTGCGGATCGACCAGGCCGCGCGCACGGTCACGCTCGACGGCGAGGAGCTGCCGCTGACGCAGCGCGAGTTCGAGCTGCTGCGCTTCCTCGCCGCGCGGCCGGGGCGCGTGTTCTCGCGCGACCAGCTGATGGAGCAGGTGTGGGGCTACGACTTCTACACCGACACCAGCACGGTGACGGTGCACGTGCGGCGGCTGCGGGCGAAGCTCGAGCCCGACCCGTCGCATCCGCACTTCATCGAGACGGTGTGGGGCGTCGGCTACCGCTTCCGGCCATGACGCCCGCCGCCCCGCCGTCGCTCTCGCGCTCGTCGTCGCCGCGCTCGCTCGGCCGCTCGCTGCTGGTCGCGCTCGTCGCCTGTGCGGCCGGGGCGGCGGTCGTGGCGATCCCATATGGCTGGTCGGCCGGCGTGCAGACGTTCTGGCTCGTCGCCGCCGTGGCGGCCGTGACGCTCGCCGGCGCGCACGTCGCGGCGGCGCGCCGCGCGCAGCTCGGCGGGCTCGGGCGCCAGTACGCGGTCGCGGTCGGGCTCGCGATCGGGGCGATGCTCGTGGCGGTGTGGGTCGCGGTCGAGGCGATGTTCGTCTCGCGTCACGACGCGCTGCTGATCACGGCGATGACGGCCGTCGGCGGGGTCGTGGCGGTGCGCGCGGGCGGGCTGCTGATGCGCGGGATGCTGCGCGACGTCGAAGCCGTGCGCGACGGCTTGGAGGCGGTCGGGGAGGGCGCGCGCGACGTGCAGGTCGTCCCCGGCGGTCGCGACGAGCTGGCGGAGCTGGCGCTCGCCGCCAACGCGATGATCGCGCGGCTGGGGGAGGAGGAGCGCGCGCGCGACGCGGCCGATGGCGCGCGGCGCTCGCTCGTGGCCGCCGTCTCGCACGACCTGCGCACGCCGCTCGCGTCGCTGCGGCTGCTCGTCGAATCGGTCGAGGACGGCGTCGCGACGGGCGGGACGCGCGCCCGCTACCTGCGCGAGATGCGCACGCATGTGGCCGCCCTGAGCGTCCTGATCGACGACCTGTTCGAGCTGTCGCGGCTCGAGGCGGGGGAGATCTCGTGGTCGATGCACCAGGTCGAGCTGGGCGAGCTGGTGAGCGAGACGGTCGCTGCGCTGCGCGCGCAGGCGGCCGAGCGCGGGGTCGCCGTGGCGGCCGAGCTGCCGCCGGACGGCGAGGCGCTCGCGGCGCGCGCGAACGCGGAGAAGGTCCAGCGCGTGCTGTTCAACCTGATCGTCAACGCGATCCGCCACACGCCCGAGGACGGCAGCGTCGTCGTGCGGGCGCGGCCGGTGGCGGGCGGGGACGGCGTCGAGATCGAGGTCGCCGACGACGGCGCGGGCGTGGCGGCGGGGGAGCGCGAGCGCGTCTTCGAGCCGTTCTACCGCGGCGGCGCGGACGGTGTCGCGCGCTCGTCGGACGGCGCCGGCCTCGGGCTCGCGATCTCGCGCGCGATCGTCGAGGCGCACGGCGGCCGCATCTGGCTCGAGCCCGCCGTCCCGCGCGGCACGCGCGTGCGCTTCACGCTGCCGGCGGCGGCGTAACCGAACCGACTCGACGTTTGGTCGATCCGGCGTGCAGGCAGCCTGTCGGACTGGCATCCTGCACGGCATCGTTCATCGGAGCGGGACGACTGGAGGGTGATCCGATGGGAGCCTGTGCGAGCTGCGCCGCCACGGTGCACGACGACGACGCCTTCTGCGGGCAGTGCGGATCGCCTGTGCCGTCGCCGGAGCCCGAGAGAGCGCCGACGCGGTCCGTCGCCGCGACCATCCCGCATCGCTCTGGCTATGAGCGGAACGTCGAGCACCTCGACCCGCTGGGAACGCCATATGCCGCGGCGGCGACGCGACAAGCGATCGCCTACACGCTGTTTGCCGGACTCGCCACGGTCATCCTGTTGGTGATCGGGGGCACCGGCTCCACCGCTCGCAGCCTCGTCGGTTTCGTCTGGATCGGTGCCTTCGTCGTGTACCTGCTGATGCCGATCCCGGTGTCGCTGTCGGAGTGGAAGACGCTCGTCGAGGGCAGCGGTGCACGGGCGCAGGAGGTCTTCGGGCACGTCGGCTACGCGCTGCGTCGCCGGCGGGTGCCGGTCGACGGCATCGGCGTGCGACAGCTGTCGCAGCCGGGGCATCCGCGGCGCGATTACCTGCACGTGCGGCACGGCATCCTCAGCGGCTACGTCACGTGCTTCCCCTACGGCACGGACCTCTATGTCGGCTGGACGCTGTGGTGGCGGTTCTCGCCACTGCACTACGCGCTCATGGTGGCCGGCCGTCGCTGGCAGATCTGGACGGGACGTGGGACCGAGCTGCACCTGCTCTACCGATACGACGTGGCGAAGGCGATGCGCGAGGCGATGCACGCGGCCACGGGGGAGGCGGTCGACGCGGCGTATGGGCTGCTGCCGCTCCAGCCGCTGCCCACCGACCTGCCGGTCGAGGTGGTGGAGGCGAAGCAGCTCATTCAGCCGGCGAACGTGCCGCCGCGGGACGTCGCATGACGGCGCCTGAGGGCGGCGGTCGCGCCATCTGCGGCGCGTGTGGGCACGCGTCCGCGACGGGCACGCGCTTCTGCACGCGCTGCGGGATCGCCCTGCCGGCCCCGGGGCAGGCACCGCAACCGGCGCCTGCTGAGCCGTCGCCTCTTGATCCGGCGCCGGCTGCGACGCCGGACGCGCCATCACCGTCGCGGTGGGCGCTCGATACGCCGCCGGCGAACGAGAGCTGGTGGCGCAACCCGATCGTCGTCGTTGTGGCGGCCGTATCGATTCTCTTCGGAGGCGGCGTGGCGAGCTGGCGCTTCTTCATCAGCTCGGGCGCCGACACGGTGTCGGTCGTCCGTGCACTGCCATCCGCGGGTGATGCTCAGCCCCGGTCCCAGCCGGCTGTCACGACGCAAGCGACGGCGGACGTCGCCGTGCCGGTGCAGGCGATCGGCCGTCTCCTGCGTGCGTCGCAGTCCGGTCGTGCCGCAGCGCTGAACCGGCACGACTACGGCGCCGCGCTGCGCAACCGCCGGCGACTGCTCGCCGAGCTGGAGCAGGTCAGCGTGCCAGCGCAGCCGCGGCAGCTCGCCCGCGCCGATGCCATGTTGCGGGCCGCGCTCGAGGCGTCAGCGCGTGCAGATGCCGGCCATCTCGCCTGCCGATGCGACGCCGAGCTGTCGGCGGACGTCGCGGCGTCGCAGCTCAAGCGGCGCTTCGCCATGCTGTTCGATCCCTATGCGCTGCAGTACCTCGGCGGACCCATTGACCCGAATCAGATCTAGGGTGCGCGTCGTCGTCGCGCTGCTCGCTGGTGCGCTGCTGGCGGTCGCGTGCGCCTCGTGCGGTGGCGGGACGATCGCCGCAGGTGCGCCGCCGAGACCGGCCGGCGAGACGGTACGTGCGAGCAGCACGCCGCCCAGCGCGCTCGCACGTGGGCCGGCACCTCACCACGTCGAGAAGCCGGCGATCCGCCACCGCTTCATCCCGCTGACGGAGCAGCGTCGCCGTGAGACGTCCGCCTACGGGCTGCGCCACTACGGCCGCGCCGGCTGGACGATCGCCCACCCGCGCGTGATCGTCGAGCACCTGACGGACAACGACTCCGTCGACGCGACCTTCAACACGTTCGCGCCCGACGTGCCGGACGTCGAGCTGCACGAGCTGCCCGGCCTCTGCTCGCAGTTCGTGATCGCGCGCGACGGCGCGATCTACCAGCTCGCGCCGGTGACGTTCATGTGCCGCCACACGGTCGGGCTCAACTGGACCGCGATCGGGATCGAGCACGTCGGCTACCGGGAGCAGGACGTGCTCGGACGCCGCGCACAGCTCGACGCCTCGCTGCGCCTCACGCGCTGGCTGCGCTGCCGCTACCGGATCCCCGTCCGCGACGTGATCGGTCACGCCGAGAGCCTCTCCTCGCCCTACCACCACGAGCGCGTCGCGAGCCTGCGTACGCAGACGCACGCCGACTGGCAGCCGTGGGCGATGCAGCGCTACCGGTCGCTGCTGCGCGCACGCGGCGGCTGCTGAGCGTCGCCGGCCGAACCGGCGGTCCGGGCACGGCCGCCGTGGGATGCTGCCGCGCATGACCCGCCGTCGCGCGCTGTGGCTGCTCGCCGTCGCCGTGCTCGGGCTGTTCGCGGTGGAGCTGGCGTTCGACGGGCGGATGCAGGACGCGGGCGGGCACGGAATCATCGCGTTCGAGGTCGCGTTCACGTCCGCGAAGGCGCACGAGATCATGAGCGCGTGGGGCGCCGACGGGCAGCACGCCGCGCGCCTGTCGCTGTGGTTCGACTTCCTCTACCTGACCGCGTACGGGCTGTTTTTGTGGCTCGCGATCCGCGCGCTGCGCGACGCGCTCGTGCGTCGCGGCTGGGAGCGGCTCGTGCGGCCGGCGATGGCGATCTCTGTGCTGCCGCTGATCGGCGCTGCCTGCGACGCCTGCGAAAACGTCTTCCTGCTGCTCGTGCTCGACGGGCACGTCGAGTCGGCCGGGCCGCTGCTCGCGGGCAGCTTCGCGTCGGTCAAGTTCCTCTGCACCGGCGTCGCCGTCCTCTACCTGCTCGCGGGCCTCGTCGCGCTCGCGGTCGCGCGGCTGCGCCAACGTGCGGCGGCCGGCGGCGGGCGCGCCTAGGATCCGTGTGACGTGCGGCTGGTGCTGAACATCATATGGTTCGTGCTGTGCGGCCTGTGGCTCGCGATCGGGTACGCGATCGCCGCGCTGATCTGCTTCATCCTGATCGTCACGATCCCGTTCGGCTTCGCCGCTCTGCGGATCGCCGTCTTCGCGTTGTGGCCGTTCGGCAAGACGGTCGTGCGGCGTTCGGACGCGGGCGCTGCGTCCGCGATCGGGAACGTGCTGTGGCTCGTCCTCTGCGGCTGGTGGCTCGCGCTCGCGCACCTGATCACGGGCGTGCTGCTGTGCGTGACGCTCATCGGGATCCCGCTCGGCCTCGCGAACTTCAAGCTGATCCCGGTGTCGCTGCTGCCGCTCGGGCGGGAGATCGTGTCGGTCGAGGAGGCGGCGGCCCGCGGCGGCGGGATCGCCGTTCCGGGCGGTCCGTGAGCGCGCTGGACGCCTCCGAGATCTTCGTGCCCGGACTGCTCGCCGGGCAGGTCGCGCTCGTCACCGGCGGCGGCACCGGCCTCGGCAGGGCGGCCGCGCACGAGCTGGCGCGCTGCGGGGCGGAGGTCGTGCTCGCGGGGCGGCGCGCGGAGGTGCTCGACGCGGCCGCCGCGGAGATCGGGCCGGCCTCGTCGTGCATCGCCGGCGACATCCGTGACGACGCCGGCGCACGGCGGATCGTCGACACGGTGCTCGAGCGCCACGGCCGCCTCGACGTGCTCGTCAACAACGCCGGCGGGCAGTACTTCGTGCCGGCCGAGGCGATCGCGGCGAAGGGCTGGCAGGCGGTCCTCCGCCTCAACGTCGGCGGCACGACGCGCATGACCGAGATCGCGGTCGAGCGCGCGATGCGCCCGGCTGGGAGGGGCACCGTGCTGAACGTGACGCTGTCGCCGCATCACGGCCTCGCCGGCATGACGCACTCGAGCGCCGCGCGCGCCGCGGTGGAGGGCCTGACGCGCGCTTGGGCTGCGAGATGGGCGGCGGACGGGATCGCGGTCGTCGCGCTGGCCGCCGGCCACTTCGAGACGGAGGCGCTCGACAAGTACCCCGACGTCGTGCGCGCCGGCGCCGCGCGCACGGTTCCGCTGCAACGGCTCGGACAGCCGATCGAGCACGCCTGGCTCGTCGCGCTGCTCGCCTCGCCGCTGGGTCGCGCGTTCAGCGGCTCGGTCGTGACGCTCGACGGCGCGCGCGACAACTGGTTCGGCCCGTGGCCGCCGCCGACGCTCGCCGACGATCGGGGCGTCGTGCCGACGGAGGAGCGGCGCGTGGCGCCGCCCTCCGCCTCGTAGCTCGCGGCCGCCTCAGTCCCGTCCGATCAGCAGCGCGATTCCCTGGCCGCCGCCGATGCAGAGCGTCGCGAGGCCGAGCTCGTGGCCGCCGCGCTCCATCTCGGCGAGCAGCTTCACCGTGATCGCCGCGCCGGTCGCGGCGACCGGGTGGCCGAGCGCGATCGCGCCGCCGTTCGGGTTGACCTTCGCCTCGTCGAGGCCCAGCTCGTCGATCACGGCGAGCGCCTGCGCGGCGAACGCCTCGTTCAGCTCGATCACGCCGACCTCGTCGAGCGAGCGGCCGGCGCGCTCGAGCACCTTGCGCGTGGCGGGCACGGGTCCGATCCCCATGATCCGCGGGTCGACGCCGCAGCTCGCGTAGGCAAGGATCCGGCCGAGCACCGGCGCGCCGCGCTCCTTCGCGGCTTGCGCCGACATCAGCACGACCGCGGCGCCGGCGTCGTTGAGGCCCGAGGCGTTGCCGGCGGTGACGGTCCCGTCGCCTCTGAAGGCCGGGCGCAGCTTCGCCATCGCCGCCGCGTCGACCTCCGCGCGGATGTGCTCGTCCTGCTCGAACAGCTTCGTGTCCTTCTTGACCTTCACCTCGACGGGCACGATCTGGTCGGTGAAGCGGCCCTCCGCGCGGGCGGCCGCGGCGCGGCGGTGCGACTCGGCGGCGAACGCGTCCTGACGCTCGCGCGAGATGTCGCCCCGCTCCGCCAGGCGCTCGGCCGTGATGCCCATGTGATCCTTGTCGAACGGGTCGGTGAGCGCGCCGACGACCGCGTCCACGAGCGGCGCGTCGCCCATGCGGGCGCCCCAGCGCGCGCCCGGCATCCAGTACTGGCCGCGGCTCATCGACTCGGCGCCGCCGGCGAGCGCGACGTCGGCCTCGCCGGTCTGGATCGTCTGCGCGGCGGAGACGATCGCCTGCACGCCGGTGCCGCAGAGGCGGTTGACGGTGTAGGCGGGCGTCTCCTGCGGGATGCCGGACTTGATGCCGACGACGCGCGCCATGTACATGTCGTCCGGCTCGGTGTGGATCACATTGCCGAAGACGACGTGACCGATGTCTGCGGGGTCGAGCCCGGCGCGCTCGATCGCGGCCTTCGACGCGGTCGCGCCCAGGT
>Ga0210410_10001412_pt1 | contig 22656 bp, 22 predicted proteins | sample IncBWC4MmetaG_FD_161058 | JGI IMG/M metagenome (GOLD analysis project Ga0210410, IMG submission 161058) | Forest soil microbial communities from Barre Woods Harvard Forest LTER site, Petersham, Massachusetts, United States - Inc-BW-C-4-M | ecosystem: Environmental > Terrestrial > Soil >... | reverse complement strand
GGCGTGGCCGCGGCGGCGGAAGGTTTTTGCTTCGATGAGGATGGGGCCTTCGCCGGCACGGGCGCGCTCGACGGCTTCTTTGGCTGTGGAGTAGACGGCGACAACATCGTTGCCATCCACGATGTAACTGGAAATACCATAGGCCTTGGCGCGGTCGGCCAGATTTTCGAGGGGCACCTGGCGGCGCACCGGCGTGGAATAGGCCCACTGATTATTTTCAAGAATCAGGACGAACGCGGCTTTCTGCGAGGCGGCCAGGTTCAGGCCTTCGTGAAAGACGCCGGTGGAGCTGCCTCCGTCGCCGATCCAGGTCATCGACACGATTTTCTGGCCGAGATAACGGCCGGCCATGGCAACGCCAGTGAGAACGGGAATCAGATCGCCGAGCATGGAGATGGGCGAAACGATGTGCAGGTTTTCCAGATCGCCGAAGTGGCTGGTGCCGTCCTTGCCCCTGGTCGGAGAGGTGTATTTCGCCATGTGCTGGGTGAAGATGTCGCGCGGGGGAACGCCTTTGACGAGGAGCGCGCCGATGTTGCGGATCATGGGCGCCATCCAGTCTTTTTTCTGGAGGGCGTAGGCGCTGCCGACGGAGATGGCTTCCTGGCCGAGGCTGGAGTACAGGCCGCCGACGATTTTGTTCTGGCGGAAAAGTCGGGTCATGGTGTCCTCGACTTCGCGGTTGAGGCGCATGAAGTAGTAGAGGTCGAGGTATTGCTGGCGCGAAAGCTTCGTCTTGGGGCTTGCTTCGGTGGCAGGCATCTTCGGCGATTCTCCGGATGAAGGTCCGGTTGTCTATCTTACGGCGAATGGGGAGAGATGGCGAACCGGGGGTAGAGGGAGGGCGGCCCGGGGGCGGCGAGGCCTGGGGAATTTTCATGTTGCACTTGCAACATATTTATGTTGTAGTAGCAACATGGAGGCAGCCATGACCAGCAACCTCGAAGCCCTGCTGCAGCGAAGGGCCATACGCGCCTTCGACGCCGTTCCCGTGCCCTCCGAGACGCGGGAACAGATCTTGCGGGCGGCGATCGCGGCGCCGTCCAGTTTCAACAGCCAGCCGTACCGGCTGATCTGGATCGAAGCTCCGGAAAAGAAAGAGAAGGCGGCGGAACTGTGCATGTCCCAGTCGGCCGCGGTAACCGCTTCCGTGCTGGTGGTGGCGGTAGCAGATCTTGGATTGTGGAAGACGACGAGCGAGGGGCAGTTGCGGTGGATGCGGGAAACAGGATTTGGCGGGGACAAAATCCGGGAGTACGAGAAAAAGGCAAAGTTTGCGAAATGGTTTTATGTGCAGGGATGGTTCAACGTCTTTGGCGTGGCGAAGTGGGTGGTGCTGAAGACGATTCATCCGTGGAAAGTGATAGGCATGGTGCCCGTGACGAAACAAGGACTGTTCAAGTGGGCGACAAAAAGCGCAGCGCTGGCCTGCGCGAATCTGATGATTGCGGCAGAGGCGCTGGGATTTAATTCCTGCCCGATGGAAGGATTTGACGGGGTGCGGCTTGGGAAATTCCTGGGCCTTTCCGGGCGAACGCAGGAAATTGTGATGGTGATCGCGATCGGGAAGAAGTCCTCGAAACATGTGGACCAACCGCAGTGGCGGCGGCCGCTGGAAACGACGGTGACGATCCTATGATTGCCGTCGACAAGAAAATGATTCCGGACGAAATCCTGAGAGACTCAGTGTTAGTCCATATTGCGGCTGCGTATTTTTCGGTGAGCAAACAACTGGAGCGGCGGACCGGCTGTTCGCAGACACGCGGGTTTATTCTCTCCACGCTGCGCGGTGGGGCGGAGCGGAATCAGAACCAGATTGCCACACTGCTCGGGTTTGATCGGACGGTCGTGCATCGCTCCATTGGAACGATGCTAAAGGAAGGATTGGTTTCGAAAAAAAAGGCGGGATCGGGGAGGGCGTTTATGATCCGGTTGACGCCGAAGGGAGAAAAGTACCGGGAGTTGCTCATCAAGGAACGGCGCGAGGCGGAGGAAAAGCTTCGTAGCGTGCTGAACACGGAGGAACGCACGACGTTGATCCGGCTGTTGGGGATTGTGGCGGAATTTGAAATTTAGGTGAGATTGGTCACCAAAGAGCTGGCTTAAAAGCCAGCGCTACAGTTGGGAAAGAAGAAAGGCAGAGTGGCCGGTCTGAAGACCGGCCACTACACGCGCAGGTCACGACAGATAGGAATCGAGTTGGGTGAGGCAACCGATCCAGCCGTGGTTGTGCTTTTCGCGGGATTCGGCGGTGAGGAGGTTTTTGTGGGTCAGGCTGACTTCGGTGGAGCCGCCGAGGTCTTTGAAGGTTACGGTGACGAGGGATTCGGTTTTTGTTTCGTCCTGCTGCCAGCGCCAGGTAAAGGCGAGTTTTTCGGGCGGTTTCACCTCTTCGTAGGTGCCGCTGAGGTTGTGGACATTGCCGTCTTTGTGATGCATTTCGAGGGAGTATTTTCCGCCGACGCGGAGATCGAGGCTGGTGATGACGGTTTTGTAGTCCGCCGTGGGATGGAACCACTGGGCGAACTCGCGAGCATCGGTCCAGGCGCGGAAGACGCGGTCGCGGGGAGCCGCGAAGGTGCGTGTTAGCTGGAGCGACGTTTCCGGCTGCGATTGTGGTGTGGCCATGATTGATTCTCCTTTTGCTGATCTTCTACTTTTTCGGAAGCGGGATCCTGGCTGAGGAAACGTTCGAGGGAATCGAAGGCACCTTCCCAGAAGCGGCGGTATTGGGCGATCCAGTCTTCTGCGGCTTTTAACGGACCGGGAGCAAGTTGGCAGAAGCGCGTGCGACCGATTTTCTTTTGCGAGACGAGGCCGGCGTTTTGCAGGACGCGAACGTGCTTCATCACGGCGGGAAGCGACATGCGGTGCGGGCCGGCGAGATCGGACAGGGAGGCCTCGCCGAGCATAAGGGAAGCGAGGATGGCGCGGCGGGTGGGGTCGGCGAGGGCGCCGAAGGTGGAATCGAGGGATGCAGAATACTTAACCATATGGTTTAGTATTGATCCGAATGGCCGGTCTGTCAAGAGGAATTTCGATGGTCGGATAAATGTTGGTTGAAGGCGATCTAATCCACCCCTCGACCGCTCTTTCGCAACCTATGGTTTCGTGTGGTGCGGAACTACGAGAGTTTTGGATTGAGGAAAACGTATAGCGCAGCAATCTTTTCGTCGCGGACAATGATGACGTCCAGCCCCGTATATTCGGGAGCTTCGCCTCTCGGGCCCGAACCCCAGGCAAGAATTCCCGCGTTCTGAAGAGCTTGGGCCTCTCCATGAGGCGTGTATACAAAATGCGGGTGGGTCGCGCGAAGGTCACCAGCGAACTTGTCCAGGGCGTCGCGCCCGACGAACACGCCTGGCGGAACATAGAGTACGCAATCGTCGGTATAGAACTGGTTAATCGCTGCACGGCGGCGGGCGGCATCACCCTCGCCGAAGACTTCCTGCAGGTTCCGATGAAGAAGTTGAATGATTCGCTCGCTCATCACTGGCGCATGACCATATCCAAGACGACAGTGCATGTCAAACAGCTCAGGTTTTGATCAACCAACACTTTGCGCGTTACCGGAATTTCGGTGGGCTTGACGCCCCGCGGATTTCGGTGCTACAAACAGGGCCATTCTGACGCAGGTCGGCCCCTTCCGAAGTACAAACGTTGCATGCTTGCCCGACGTTTGCTCTTCATCTCTACCAGCAAATCAGAAAGCTTTTCCGCGCAGGCGAAACTCGTTCGTTCAAGGAGATCGTTGAAAATGAAGAAGAGAATATTGCTTTGTTTAGCGGTGGTGTTGATGTCGTGCCTTACGGCGGCGGCGCAGGACGCGAAGATGCAGCCGCTGACGTTCTGGTATGAGTACACGGTGAATCCGGGAAAAGACGCGCAGTTTATGGAGCTGGTGAAGACCGTGGGCGCGCCGGTGCGCGACAAATTGCTGGCGGACGGCGTGATTCTGGCCTGGGGCGTCCATGTGGGATTGCTCCGCGCGCCGGGGAACAGCACGCACACGATCTGGTATTCGGTTGCGGACTGGTCTGGAGTCGAGAAGGTGGACAGTGCGATGCGGGCGCAGATCGCCAAGCTGGATGAGGAAGCGACGAAGTCCGGCACGGCGAAGAAGGGAACGTCGGGCGGAGCGACGGTAACGGCGCGGATGATGGAAGCGGCGGATGTCAGCAAGACTCGCGACTACATTACGCGCGACCTGGTGTTTGTGACGGGCACCGGAGCGCCGCCGGCGGGTGTGCTGCCGTGGACGCGCTATAACTTTGTGAAAGCGAAGCCCGGCAAGGGCGGCGATTACCGCAAGGTCTGGGAAAAGTACAACAAGCCCGTGCTGGACAAACTGGTGGCGGACGGCACAGTGCTGGCGTATGGCTTGTCCGTGGAAGAAGTGCGGACGGACGGCGACTTCACGCATTACGTCTGGTATGCGACGAAGGACCTGGCATCCTTCGATAAGGTGCGCGCGACGTTCATGGCGGACCGGGACAAGAGGAGCCAGGAAGAGCAGGACGCGATTACGGCGGAGTTCCTGAAGACGATTGATCCGGACGCTTCGCGGAGTGAGGTGGGCCGGTCGATCATGTTCCGCGTGGGCGGGATGAAGTAGGAAGTCAGTTCACTTCGCGTCTAGAAATCAGCAAACGACCCCGTGAGGAAATTCCGCGCGGGGTCTTTTTTATTGGGTTGGGAGGTTGAGCTGCACGCGTAAAAGCGGGAGCTTCGCTCCCGCACTCAAAAGCAGGAGCGGCCCGCCTCAGAAGGCGGGCCCTACAGCGTCCAGCGCTGCGAGCAATTGTTGGGAGGGAAGCTCGCGAGGAGTGCGTGAGAAGAGATCCGCAAGGTGATGCGTAAGACGCGGCTTTGCTTCGTCGAGAGCGACGTTGCGGTGGAGGAGTTTTTCGAGGGAGGTGGCTTTGCGGTCGGCGATGCCGCAGGGAATGATGAGGTCGAAGAAGCGGAGGTCGGTGGAGACGTTGAAGGCGAAGCCGTGGGAGGTGACCCAGCGGCTGATGTGAACGCCGATGGCGGCGAGTTTTTCTTCGGGGATACTGCCGGGTGGCTGCACCCAAATGCCGGTTTTACCGGGAATGCGATAAGCGGTGATCCCGAAGTCGGCGGAGGCGCGGATCATGGCTTCTTCGAGGGTGCGGACGTACCAATGAACGTCGCGGCGGATGAGGTCGAGATTGAGGATGGGATAGCCGACGATCTGGCCGGGGCCGTGATAGGTGATGTCGCCGCCGCGGTTGGTTTCGCGGAGTTCGACATTTTTCTGGCGAAGGACGTGTTCGGAGGCGAGAAGATTTTTCTGGCTGGCGTTACGGCCGAGGGTGAGAACGTGGGGATGCTGGCAGAAGAGTAGGACGTCGTCGATGGCGCCGGCTTTGCGGGCGGCGACGATACGTTGCTGGAGGGCGTAGGCGTCGGACCAGGAGAGGAGGCCAAGATCGGTGATGAGGAGGGGCGGCATGGGGTGGATGGATAACAGATAACAGCGATCAGGAATCTTTAACAACCTGGCGCTGGGATCTATTTTTAATTACACAGCGCCTCTTGCTTCCTGCTATCTGTTATCTGATCGCTGATCGCAAATTCTGAATACTCACACGTTGATTTGCAGGCCGCGGACGGAGGCGAAGGCGTCGCCCATGGCTTCCCATACCGTGGGATGCGCGTGAATCATGTTCATCATGTCGTCGATGGTGCCTTCGAGATTCAGGACGGCGGCGGCTTCGGCCAGAATTTCCGTGGCCAGCGGACCGATGATGTGGATGCCGAGGACTTCGCCGTATTGTTCGTTGGTGACTACCTTGATGAAGCCGCCATGGTTGCCGAGGATGGTGGCCTTGCTGTTGCCGACGAAGGGGAATTTGCCGGTTTTCACGGCGTAGCCTGCGTCACGGGCCTGCTTTTCGGTCATGCCGATGGAGCCGATCTGCGGCTCGCAATAGGTGGCGTTGGGAATACGCAGCTTGTTGATGGTGTGCGTGGGCTTGCCGGCAATGTGGGTGACAGCGACGATGCCCTCCATCATGGCGGCGTGCGCGAGCTGCGGCAGGCCGGCGACGATGTCGCCGATGGCGTACAGGCCGGGCTCGGCGGTTTCCATGAATTGATTGACGTGGACGAAGCCGCGCTCAACTTTGGCTTTGGATTTTTCGAGGCCGCAATTTTCGGTCATGGCTTTGCGGCCGACGGCGAGCAGAAGTTTTTCGGCTTGCAGCGTTTGCGCCTTACCGTCCTTGTCCTTGAACGAGACGGTGACGCCCTTGGGGTCTTTCTTCACGCCATCCACCATGCAGCCCGTCTGGATGTTTATGCCCTTTTTCTTAAAGCTCTTTTCGAGTTCGGCGGAGATTTCCTCGTCCTCGACAGGGACGACGCGCGGCAAGGCTTCGAGGATGGTGACCTCGGTGCCGAAGGAGTTGTAGATCGAGGCGAACTCGACGCCCACTGCACCCGCGCCGATAACGATCAGCGTTTTGGGAATTTCAGGCAATTCGAGGATGGAGCGGTTGGTGACGATTGTCTTGTGATCGGGCTCGATGCCGGGGAGCGACTTGGCTTCCGAACCGCTGACCATGAGAATGGCTCCAGCTTCGATGGTTTCTTTTTTGCCGTCTTTTTCAACGCTGATTTTGCCGGGGCCTTCGTATTTGCCCCAGCCCTGCTTCCATTCGACCTTATTTTTCTTGAAGAGAAACTCGATGCCCTTGGCATGCTTGGTGACGATCTTGGTTTTGCGGGCGAGGATGTTGGTCCAATTGATTTTCACGCCTGGAATTTCGAAGCCGAGTTCGGCGGCGTTCTTGAAATGGTCGTAGACATCGGCGTGGTGCAAGAGGACCTTGGTGGGAATGCAGCCGACGTGCAAGCAGGTGCCGCCGAGGAACGGATCCTTTTCGATGACGATGGTTTTCAGTCCGAGTTCACCGGCGCGAATGGCCGCGACGTAACCTCCGGGCCCGCTGCCAATGATTGCCACATCATATTTCGCCACGCGTAGTCTCCCTTCGGTCGGGCCAAACTCCACCGCAAGCGCAAAAACGGTCGGGCAAAGTTGGAAGATGCAAACGGAATTGCCCAGTGGAACGCAAGCGGGTCCCGCGAAAAAACAATTGTAGCAGCGGGTTCAAGGATGGAGCAACCCAAGGGCAGCGCCGAAGCGGGGGAAGGGTGGAGGAGCGAGTGCCAGAACGGGAATCCGGGGAAGACAGAGGGGAACTTCCCCCGAATCGGTATCTGCCACTGGTGACTATGCCACATTGCTGAAATTCCTAAACCTTAGCGTTGCAAGCGGACACAGAAACAGTGTGAATGGCGTTGCAGTGGGTTCGCAAACAGGGGAAGGCGCGCATTGGCTTCTTCCCGATTCGGGAAGGCGCAGTGAAAACATTTGCACAACTCTGTCCATCGGAACAGTAGGCCGCATACATTTTGTAAAATTATATTTTTACTATTGCGTAAGATATCGCACTGCTATATAAGCGAACCGCTCGAGCCGCCTGAATACCACCAATTGCCGTAACTAACAAATTAACAGCGGAGGCTTCGATGCTGAGGGCAGGCGAGACGTATTGGCATTGCACCAACCGGGAATGCGGAAAGGCAGTGGCCTGCGATCGAGCAGAGCGCGGACAGGAAACGCTTGCGTGCGATTGCGGGAGCTTGATGAAGAAAGAGGGGCACGCAACAGTGTTTTCTTATCTGGATTTCCTGCGGGAAGATGCCGGCACCGGGAATGATGAATCGAAAGAGAAAGAAGAGGCGCCATGCGAGAAATGAAAATTGTCGAGGCACCAGGCAGAAGCAAAACGCCGTTGATCGTGAGAGCGAGTTTCCCGCGCGTTTTTCTGAGCCTGGGCGTGTTTCTGGAAGCGTTGCTTTTGTTTTGCGGAAGTTATCTGCTGGCCGACGCGATCCTGCAACCGCTGGATGCGGGGACATTTTCCGTGGTGGGAGGCGGAATGTTTCTAGGGCTGGCGACCGTGCTTCTTTTCTACCTGGCGTGGCCGGGGAAGAGGAGATCCATCTCGCACCAGGAGAAGAATAACGCGGAAGAGATTCTGGAGGTCCCTTTGAAGGAATATGGCGAGCCGATTTCGACTCGGCGGCAGAGCAATTGGGTCACGGAGAAGAAAGAAGAGTTGCTCCGGCCGATGTAGCGACGCTCAAGCGCGCGGCAGCACCGGCAGGTATTTCTCTTCAAGGATGGCGTGGTGGTGGAGAGTATGCCCGGCGATGATGAAGGCAATCGCGAGGACGGAGACTTCCTTGCCACTGGCGGTGCCGCGGCGCAGCCAGGATGCGTCATCGAGGGAGCGAATGAGGACTATGGTTGCGCGGCGGATGGCGGAGAATTCCTCCAGCAAATCGGAAAGCGTGCGGGAAGAAGCGTTCGAGACCTTGACGTAGTCGTCCTGCTCGAAGCCGGGGAGCGGCGTCTGATCGCCACGGGCGATGCGAAGAATTCTGACGGCGAAGATGCGCTCGGCGTCGTTTATGTGGCCGAGAACTTCCTTGATGGACCATTTGCCTGGGGCATAGCGGAAATCGGCTTGCGCGTCAGTCAGCTGCTCCAGTAACTGCTTCATACCCCGAAGCTGCGTTTCAAGAATCTGCGGAAAATCCCCATCCGGGACGAGCATCACGTATTTTTCGTAGTAGGGAGCGTAGTCGTTCGACTGCGGGCGCTTTTGTGTCATCATGCGGATACCTCCAGCGAAGAACGAATAAAATATTGTAGCGCGAACACAGCCGCGCGGAGGAATTCAGCAGCAGGGACACGGATGGCGGAACTTAATTTCAGGCAAATGCGGGTGGCGTTTCAGGGCGAGCCGGGGGCATTCAGTGAAGCCGCGGCGGTGCAACTTCTGGGAGATGGGATCCGGACGGTGCCGCGAGCAACGTTTGATGCGGCGTTTCAGGCGATCCCCGAGGGCGCGGCGGATGCTCTGTTGGTGCCGGTTGAAAATACGCTGGCGGGTTCCGTGGTGCGCGTATACGACCTGCTGCTGGGAAGCACGCTGGAGATGTGCGGAGAGACGATTCTGCCGATCGAGCACCAGTTGATGGGCATGCCAGGAGCGAAGCGGGAGGATCTGAAGGCAGTGGCTTCGCATCCGATGGCGCTGGCGCAATGCGAACGATTTTTTGCGGGGAATCCGCAACTGAAGCGCACGCCGGCGGAAGATACCGCAGGCAGCGTACGGGAAATGATGGAGCGCGGCCACAAGCAGTTCGGAGCCATCGCAGGCCGCCGGGCAGCGGGACATTACGGGGCGGTGATCTTGCAGGAAAACATTCAGGACAACGCGGAGAATTTCACGCGGTTTGTTTTGTTGCTGCCGCCGGAACAGGCAAAGCTTTACCGGGGAGCCGACGCCAGAAAGATCTCTCTAGCGATGAGGCTGGCGCATAAGCCGGGTGCGTTGCTGGCTTCGCTGGAACCGTTTGCGAATCACGGGGTGAACTTGCTGAAGATTGAGAGCCGGCCAATTCATGGGCGGCCGTGGGAGTACCAGTTTTATCTGGACGTGGAAGCCGATGAGCCTGAGCATTTGGAGCAGGCACTGAAAGTGGTCTCGGAAGCAACGAGCGAATTGCGGGTGTTGGGAAAATACGCGGCGGCGCGGCGGTAGAGCGGTGATTAGAAACGCGAAGCAGGGATCTAAACCCTGACAACTTGCATGGACTGTAAGTTGAGGTCCCTCGGGGCGCAAACGGCGCGCCCCTCAGGATGACAGGTTATTTGCAGTTTCAATTTCGAAACAATTGATCGACGGGCGGCATCGTCAGCAGTAGCTGCAGGCTTCGTCGCCGACGGTGGTGCCGGACATGCCGTCCTTCATGCGGCGGAGGCGGCGGCCGAGGCGCTCGGCGAGTTGATGGCGAGCGCGCCACAGGCGGGCCTTCAGCGTGTTTTCCGTGACGCCGAGTTTTTTCGCGGCTTCTCCCGTGGAATAGCCTTCGACTTCGCGCAGGACGAACGCGGTCCGCAGGAGCGGAGAAAGTTCGTCGAGATTCTCGTTGATGATCTCGCGAATTTCCGTACCGGCGTAAACCTGCTCGGGCGTGGGGCCATCGTCGGCAAAGCGCTCGGCGGCCGGCAGTTCATCCTCGTGATGCGTTTCGTCAAGGGAAACCGCGGGCCGAGCTTTGGCGCTGCGCCGCTTCATGAGCGCGGCGTTGATGACGATGCGCGTGAGCCAGGTAGAAAACTGCGAACGGCCCTCAAAGCGCTTCAGGTTGCGATAGGCGGAAAGCAATCCATCCTGCAGGGCGTCTTCGGCGTCTTCCGCATTGCCGAGGACGCGGAGTGCAGTCTGAAACAACTGGCGGTGATAACGGCCAAACAACGCTTCAATCGCTTGAGCGTCGCCGCGCTGACCAGCACGAATCAACTTCTGTTCTGTAAGTTGCGTTGCATTGATCACTTGCGTTGCCATTTCTTCCCCCAAGTAGCTACATATGAGTCAATACGCGAGAAAAGGTTACAAAATTACATCTAATGAACCGGGACATTCCCTCCACCCATCTTTGGACGCTTCAAAAGAAAGAAGATAGGAATGATGGCGAAAAAAATTACGCCCAATAGCTTGAAGTTGTCGAGGAAGGCGAGCATCGTTGCCTGGCGCTCGATCATGTTGAACAGCATGCCGTGAGCTCGCGCGGCCGCGGCGGGGCCTGACGATCCCCCTGATACAGAGGTAGCTGCAAATCCGGCCAATGTGCTTTTGAGCGCGGGGTTCATCTCATTCACGTGGTCCATTAGACGCACCTGATGCAATTGGGTTCGCCGCTCGAGCAAGGTTGTGACCGTGGCTATGCCCACGCTGGCGCCGATGTTGCGGGCGAGATTAATGATCCCCGTGCCCATGTTGGTTTTTTCGCGGGGAATATACGCGAAGGCGGTGACATTGATGGGAATAAAAAGGAACGCCAGGCCGAAGGACTGCAGCACGCGCCCGAGAACGGCATGCTTGAAATCGAGCGAAAGATTCCAGCCTGCCATGACCAGCAGCGCGGAAGCGGAGATCGTGCAGCCAAAGGTAATCAGGTAGCGCGTGTCCATGCGGGAGACGAGAAAGCCAACGAGCGGCATGCACAACATGATGGTGGCGCCGCCGGGGGAAAGCGCCAGGCCGGCAAGGGTCGCGGAATACCCCAAAAGCTCCTGCAGCATTTGGGGGATGAGCACCGTGCTGGAATAAAGCACGAAGCCGAGGAAGAACATGGCCAGCGTGGAGATGGCGAAGTTGCGGTCCCGCAACATTCGGAAATCCACGATTGGTTCCTTGGCCTTGAATTCCCGAATGACACCGCCTATCAGGCCGACCAGCATCAGCACCGCGAACAGGCGGATGAAACCGGAGTCGAACCAATCATCGCGCTGGCCCTTGTCCAGGATGATTTGCAGGCTGCCGAGGCCGAGGCTGATGAGGCCCAGGCCGATGTAATCAATGCGGAAGCCATCGCTGATCTTGATGCGCTTCATATAGGGCGGATCGGAAACCAGAAGATAGGTCAGTCCCAGCGAAAGAATTCCGACGGGAACGTTAATGTAGAAAATCCAGCGCCAGGAGAAATTGTCGGTGATCCAGCCGCCGAGCCACGGGCCAAGCGTTGGCGCAACGACGACGGCGATGCCGTAAACGGCGAAAGCCATCCCGCGCTTCGAGAGCGGGAATGTGTCGTTCAAGATGGCCTGTTCGCTGGGCTGCAGGCCGCCGCCGCCGACTCCCTGCAGAATCCGGAAAAAGACCAGCATGCCGAGGCTGGCGGCAAAGCCACACAAGAACGAGCTGAGCGTGAAGATGGCGACGCAGCCCATGTAGAAGCGCTTGCGGCCGAGCAACGACGATAGCCAGCCGGAGAGCGGCAGGATCACGGCGTTCGAAACGAGATACGAAGTGAGAACCCAGGTGGATTCGTCGGCGCTGGCGGAGAGATTCCCCGCGATGTGCGGCAGGGCGACGTTGGCGATGGAAGTGTCGAGCACTTCCATGAACGTCGCAAGCGTCACCGTCACGGCGATCACCCAGGGGTTGATCGAGCCATCCGGCATGCGCAGCCTGGAGATGAATTTTTCCATAACGTTCGCTCAAAAAACTCGGGCTACTTCGTGACCACCGTCGCATCCACATTCATGCCGGGGCGCAGCACCGCCACGTCGGGAGAAATGGGATCGAGAACAATCTTTACCGGGATTCGCTGCACTACCTTGACGAAATTGCCGGTGGCATTTTCGGGCGGCAGCAGGCTGACAACGGCTCCCGTGGCTCCGGCGAGGGAATCCACGTGGCCGGAAAAAGTCTTGCCGTAGGTGTCGACTTCGACGTAGGCCTTCTGACCCGGGCGCATCTTGCGCAGTTGCGTTTCCTTGAAGTTGGCGGTTACCCAAACGTCCTGGAGAGGGACGATCACCATCAAGCCCTGGCCTTGCTGGACGATTTGGCCGTCTTCCGCTTGTTTGTGCGTAACGACGCCATCGATGGGCGCGACAACGTTGCAGTAAGTGAAGTTCAACCGCGCGGCTTCGACTTGCGCGCGGGCTTGTTCGACTTTTGCGAGCTTGGCCTGGGCGTCGGCGGAGCGCATGGCCACGCGCTTGATGTCGGCGTGCGCGCTGGCTACTCCGGCCTGGGCTTGAAGGACGCGGGCTTTTGCGGCTTCGAGCTGTGCGTGGCTGATTTCCACGTTGCGCTGGGCCTGCACGAGCTTTTGCTGGTCGGCATTCAGCGCACTGGCGGTGGCGTCGGCGTTTGCTTTCGCCGCGTCGTACTGCTGCTTGGAGATTTCTCCCTTTTCCATCAGCGGGAGATACCGGGCGAGATCGGCTTGCGCGAGTTGCGCGTTGGCGCGGCTCTTTTCGATGTTGGCTTGAGCGTAAGCGAGATCCGCGGTTTGCGACTGCTCGTAGGTGGCTTGCGCGCGCATCAGATCGGCTTGCGAGCCGGCGAGTTGGGCCTGTGCGCTGGAGGTGCCGCTGGCGGTATCTTCACTGGTGCGCGGAACATCCACGCCGGCGGAACGCGCTTCGCCTTCGGCAAGCGCAAGGGCGGCTTTGGCCTGATCGAGGGCGGCTTGATAGTCCGCGGGGTCCAACTGCACGAGAACTTGTCCGGCCTTCACCGGTTGATTGTCTTTCACCATCACTTTGGCGACGCGCCCGTAAATTTTCGCGGCGATCGGCGTGATGTGGCCATCAACCTGGGCGTCGTCGGTGCTTTCACGGTTGTGGAAGTAAAGGTACAAGCCGAGCAGCGCGGCCAGCAGAATGGCGCCGCCAGCGATCAAGCGCAGACGGAGCTTGGAACTGACCAGGGAGTCGGGCCCGAGATCGAGCTTCTGGGTTTCTCCATGGGATACCCTTACATTTGCCGCATTTTCCAGTCCTACATCGATCTCAACACTCATCGGTCCTCACTTCGCGTAGGTTTTTTCCATCTGCCCAACGGCACGCGCGAAGTCGGCACGGGCCTGGTTGAAACGGTAGAGCGCCGCGATCTGGTTATCGTTGGCGCGGGAAAGCGAATCCTGGGCGGAGATGACTTCAATGTTGTTGGCGACGCCGGCTTTGAAGCGGTCGCGGGCCTGGCCAACTTCTTCCTTGGCGAGTTGCACGCCGAGGTTTGCGACCTGCACCTCGTTGCGGGCGGATTGCAGATTCAGCAACGCGGTCTTTACGTCGAGCGCGATTTGGTTGCGCAAGTCGGCCTTCTGCTGGTCGATTTTCTGCAATTCCAGATCGGCTTTCGCGACTTCCGCGCGGATGCGTCCGCCGGTGAAGAGCGGCATATTGACGGAGCCCTGGTATTGATACGTAGGAATCCCGGTGTTGACCGAGGTGCCGAGGTACGCCCAATTGCCGTCGAAACGCAGAGAGGGCAGGCGCTGATATTGCGAGGCCTGCTTTTCAAATTTTGCGGACTTTTCCTGGGCGTCGATGGCTTTCCATTCCTGGCGCGAGGAGAGGGCATCTTCGATGCTCGCTTCCACATCGGGTTGTGGCGTGTCGAAGAAGCTGAGCGAATCGGCTAGCTCGATTCTCTGGCGTGGGTCGAGATTCAACAGCTTGCTGAGCCCGTAGAGAGAGGCCTCACGGTCGTTTTCCGCTTCGATGAGCCGCTGCTTTTCGTTTTGCAGTTCCACGTTTGCACGCAAGGTGTCGATGCCGGTGCCTACACCCTCTTTTTGCAGGTCGGCCGCCTGATCGTAGAGCGCTTGAGCCAGGTCGACGCGGGATCTGGAGGCTTCGACGTTCGCAACGGCGCGCAGCGTGCCGATGTATTGCGAAACGACGAGGAGAATCACCTGTTCGCGGGTGGAGAGGCTGTTGGCCCTGCTGGCGTCAACATTGCTGCGAGCCGCCTGGAAGCGCTTCCAAAGGGAAAAATCGAAGATGGAGGTGCCGAAGGTCGGCCCGGCCGAGAATACCTGATATGGGCCGATGTGCTCTGGAAACGGGAATCCCGGCGGGAGTTTTCCGCCGAACTGCGCGTGAAGATTCACGCGGTTCGCTGAATCCGCTACTTGCAGGTTTGCTTGCGGCAAAAGATCGGATCGGCTGATGTTTTTGTCCTGAATGCTTTCTGCGGCGTTGAGCGCAGCGATTTGCTGCGTCGGATTCTGCTTGATGGCCAGTGCCACGGATTGCTCAAGGGTCAGCTTGAGGGTGTCTGTCGGGGCATTGGCCGGAAGCGCAGGGTTTTTGGTCTGCGCGCCAGCGAATGTGGGGATCAAAAGCAGGGTGAAAAAGATGCCGTAGAAAATGAAGGGCGAGCCTTTGGATGGGTCGTTATCCTTAGGATCTTTCGGACCGCGAGATTCCGCTTTGCGGCCGGGACCTACGATTTCCGAGACGACGGCTTGATTGAGGCATCCTTCGGCGAGAAGTTCCGCGCCCAGTCGGTACATCTCCTTCAGGAGGGCTTTGCCGGCGTTATCAATGAAGCTGACGCCGCAGAGGTTGATGCAAAACTTTGGCCGCGGATTGGCGGCGGAAAGTTCCCGCCAGCACTGCTCCAGGGTGGCCACGCGAGGGCCGGAGAGTGAGCCTTCAACGCTGAGGAAGAGTTTTCCCCGCTTATTTTCGGTGGTAATTCTTAACATGTAGTGTTGGTCTCAGTGCTCGGTATGGTGCAAGGAGAGGGCCAGACGGTGTTTAATTCTGTTCACATCTAAGCTATTATTTTACTGCAACATAGAAAGAATGTACCTTCTTGAACGGTACTACAAATAGGCTACATTTAGGCACCTGCCCATATATTGCCAATATATATTGGACCATATATGGGCATATTGTAGAAGCAACTGGTCGTTGAGATAAGTAAAGGGTACCTATTTCATAAGCCGGCGCGGCGGATGCTTCCTACTTAGGCTAGCGGCGAACGGCAATGGCTTGCATTTCGAAATGGCCTCCGCGGAGGAGGGAGCCAGCGCCGATGAAAGCGCGAGCCGGAAACTCCCTGGAGAACTGCGCGCGGTACGCGGCGTTGAACTTGTCGTAGAGCGAGAGATCGGTGCAGAAAACCTGCACGTAGACGAGGTCGTCCATGTTCATGCCAGCGGCCGAAAGGGTGTTTTTGTAGTCATCGAAAAGATTTTTGAGTTCGTCTTCAATTTTCTCGGGAGCCTTGCCGGTCTTGGCATCGAGGCCGATGCCTCCAGAAAGGTAAAGCGTGTCTCCAGCAAGAATGGCTTTGCTGAAAGGCAATTGAGAGACCGGACCCGGCGGATTGATCGCGCGTCTTTTGGATTGCGCTTCAGCCTGAGAAAAAGCGCCGCGAACAGTGAAGATAGTCGAGAGGCCCAGAGCAACAACTAGAATCCATATACGACGGTTCATTGATGACTCCTCATCCAAAGTTGTTCACGCGGCGGTGAGTGTAATTCGGGGACCAGGCAAGGGCAAGAAAAATAGCGCGACGGATTCTGCACGAGCAGTGGGATGACATTTGATAGAATGCCCGCACATTGAGGGACATCATGAAAATTCGACTTACAGTCTGGATTGGAATTGCATCGCTTCTGCTGGCGAGCGGAATGCAGGCGGTTGCCCAGGACGACATGGATCAACGGATCGACAGGAACATCAACGATTGGGTGGGAACCTATAAGCATTTGCACGAGCACCCGGAGCTGTCGACGGAAGAGAAAGAGACTTCCGGGCTGGTCGCCGCGCAATTAAAAAAGTTGGGTTACGAGGTGACCGACCACTTCGGAAAATACGATTCGGGGATGGGTGCGTATGGAATTATTGCGGTGCTGCGAAATGGGGCAGGCCCAACGGTTTATGTGCGCACGGATATGGACGCGCTGCCAGTGACGGAAAACACAGGATTAGCGTATGCAAGCAAAGTGCGGGAGAAGCGGCCGAACGGGGAAGTGGGCGTGATGCATGCGTGTGGGCATGATTTGCACATGACCGTCTTCCTTGGCACGGCAAAGATGATGGGGGAAACGAAGGATAAATGGAGCGGAACGCTGGTGCTGATTGGGCAGCCCGCGGAAGAAACCGTTGGCGGCGCGGCCGCGATGCTGCACGCAGGCTTGTATACAGAGTTTCCGAAGCCGGATTATGTGATTGCCCTGCACGATACCTCCGCTCTGCCGGCCGGAACGGTGGCCTGGCACGCCGGAACCATGCTGGCGGGAGCAGACTCCGTGGACATTACTATCCGTGGGTATGGTGGGCATGGAGCTGCACCGTATGTGACGAAGGATCCGATCGTGATCGCATCGGAACTGGTGGTTGCCTTGCAGACGATTGTCAGCCGGGAATCGGATCCGCTGGTGCCAACGGTTGTGACGGTGGGATCGTTTCACGCAGGCACGAAGCACAACATTATTCCGGACGAAGCTCATCTGCAATTGACCGTGCGCACGATGACGCCGGCACAGCGGGAGAAGGTGCTGGGGGCAATCAAGCGGATTACGAACGGGATTGCTGAAGCAGCGGGGATCCCGGCGGAGCGGGCGCCGATCATCGAGATAGCGAAGGACAATGTGCCGGCAACGATCAACGATCCGGCGCTGACGCAGCGGGTGGCTGCTGCACTGGAGAAATCGCTGGGGAAGGAAAATGTATGGCCCGGCCAGCCAATCATGGCCAGCGAAGATTTCAGTTTGTTTGCGCTGCAAGACCCGAAGCCGCCGATTACGATGTTTTGGCTGGGGGCTACGGATCCCGCCAAGTGGAAAGAGGCGCAGGAAAAGGGGACGCGGCTGCCCGGGCCGCATTCGAGCGAGTTTGCTCCTTTGCCGGAGCCGGCGATTCGCACGGGAGTGAAGGCGATGACCGGCGTGGCTACGGACTTGCTCCACAAGTAATTCACGAAAAAGTCCGAAAAAAGCGGACTTAACGCAGAGTTCGCAGAGGAAGCGCGCAGAGGACGCTGAGAAGAAAATTCAAGGCAAACGGTCAGGGTTTTGGAGATTCGCCGGAAGCGGGCGTGGCAGTAGGTTCGGAAATTTTCCCGGCATCCTTCGCCGGTTGCGGACTTTCCTGTTTTGAGAGTGCCTTGACGATTTCCGTGGTGCGCTTTTGGCTTGTTTGGCAGGCGGCATCGTAAATGCGGCACTGGGCCAGAGTGAATTTGCAACCGCAGGTGCAAGATTCCGCATTGAATTTGTGAAGGGCAGCGTCGCGCTGCTCGGGGGAAAGCTTGGACATGTCCACGCCGGGGAGAATTTTGGCGCGGTCGGCATGCTTCAGAAAAACGTCGCCCTCATCCTGGAAAGTTTCCACTTTGGCGGCAATGGGCAGGCCGATCAAAGCGCGCACTTCCGTCTCATAGAGAGCGGGATCGAAGAGCCCTACATGTTTCTGAACGACGCGGCCTTCAGTGTTTATCACAAACACGGTGGGCAGCGCCGCGATGCCGCCATAGGCAAAGCGGGTTTCGGAATCGGCCAGCGCTACCGGGTAATTGATGCCTTCGGATGCGATAACGCTGCGAATCGCCTGTTCATCGTCGTCATCCACCACCAGGCCAATAATCTGCAGGCGGTCCTTGTAGCGGTTCTGCAACGCGATTAATTCCGGAATTTCCGCGCGGCATGGGCCGCACCAGGTGGCCCAGAAATTTAGAAGGACTACTTTGCCGCGGGAGGCTTCGAGCGTGAGTTGTTTGCCGGCGAATTCCTTAAGCTTGAAATCGGGAGCCGGGTCCGGGTCACGAACAAAACGGATAACAGGGAGTTGAGCAAAGACGGAGCCGGCGAACGGAAACAAGAGGAGCGTCGCGAAGAGGCACGCGAATGTGCGTGACAGCCGGCGTTTATGAATTGGAAGCGGTTTTATCATCTACCCTTTCAGGAAACCACAGTCCCCAAGTTAATCCAACCGGGCGTTCCGCGTCAGACGGGGCGCTTGATTCCCAGTTTGCGGATGCGCGCCTGCAGAGTGGTGCGCTTCATGCCCAACAAGGTTGCGGCTCCCCGGGGGCCGGCGATACGCCAATTGGTTTGACGCAGCGCACGAAGAATGTGCTGCCGGTCAGCGTCTTCCAGAGTCGTGATTGGAGCCGATGAATTGCCGGGAGGGGTGGCTATGGCCATGGAGGAGCCCGACTGTTCCGGGTTGCCGGTGGGGCCAGAGAAAGAGGCGGAGGCCGCTTTCAATTCAGCGATGGGAACGCGCAATTCTTTGCCTGTCGAGAGCAAGACAGCTCTCTCTATCAGATTTTCGAGTTCGCGAATGTTTCCTGGCCAGGAATAGTTGACCAGTGCGTCCATGACGTCGGCGGGGATGTATTCAACGGTTTTGTTCTGGCGGCGGCTGAAGGTCTGGACGAAATAGCGCACCAGCAGGGGAACATCCTCGCGGCGCTCACGGAGGGGCGGAACAAAAATCGGGAAAACGTTGAGGCGGTAATAAAGGTCGCTGCGGAATTTGCGCTCGGCGACGAGCTGGGCGAGCTCCCCGTTGGTTGCGGCGACGACGCGCACGTCGACGCGCAAAGTGCGATTGCCGCCGAGGCGTTCGAATTCCTGCTCCTGCAGAACGCGCAGGAGCTTGGGCTGTAGTTCCAGAGGTAGGTCGGCGATTTCGTCGAGGAAGAGTGTGCCGCGGTCGGCGAATTCGAAGCGGCCGATTTTCTGGGCTAGCGCGCCGGTGAAGGCGCCGCGTTCGTGGCCGAAGAGTTCGGATTCGAGCAGGCCGGCGGGGATCGCGGCGCAATTTACCTTGACGAAGGTGCGTTCGCGGCGCGGGCTTAGATTGTGAATCGCGCGGGCGATGATCTCCTTGCCGGTGCCGGTTTCACCCTGAATCAGGACCGTGGTTCCTGCGGGGGCCGCGAGTTCCACTTGCGCGAGGGTGCGGCGCAATACGGGACTATCTCCGATGATTTCCTCAAAGTTGAACTCGGAGCGAATTTCCTCTTCAAGATAGAGTTTTTCGACGGCGAGCTTGTCTTTGAGGGCGTCGATTTCCTTGAAGGCCAGGGCGTTTTCGAGGGCAATGGCGACTTGCACGCCGACTTGTTGCATGAGTTCCACGTCAGCCGGCGTGAATGCATCGGGATTGCGGCTGGCGAGATTGATGGTGCCGAAAGTGCGCCCGTGCGTCGTCAATGGCACGCAACAGATGCTCTGCACCGATTGTTCGCGCAGGAAACGCAAAACATCGCGCTGAAATTTATCCAGTTCCTTGCCGCGTGTGATGAGCACCTGGCCGCTGGAAAAGCATTGCCCGGCGGGCGAGCCTTCGAGCGGGACGGTGATCTCGGGTCTGGTGATCGAGGAATTCCCCGGCAGATCCAGATAGTGAATTTTCAGAAGGCCCGAGGCGGTATCGAGCAGCGCCAGGCTGGTGTAGTCGTGCTGCAGAACGGGTTTGATGGAGGAGACGATGCCTTTGAAAACGGTGGCGGGATCGCGCGTGCTGACGAGGAGGTTGTTGATTTCGAGGAGAACCTGCAACCGGTCGCGTTCGCGCGCCAACTGCTTCTGGTAGGCTTCGGCGGCTTCGAAATTCAGCGCGTTATCAACGGCTACCGCCACCTGTGCGGCGACACGCCGCATGAACTGAATTTCGGCTTCGCTGATCCCCTGTGGAACGTAGCGCCCGAAAACCATGGTGCCCAGGCGGTGATGAGCGGTGGTCAGCGGAAGAATGGCTGTGGAATGCACGCCGACGGCCTGCAGCTTTTTCATGAAGTGGGGATAGCGCGCGTCGTTAAAAGTGTCCTGGGTGAGGAAGAGCTCCTGGTTTTCGAACACCCAGCCGGAGGGAGAGTTGGCGGCGGGCATTTCCTCCGGGCCTTCCTTCGGAAGCGGCTCGCGCGTTTCCAGAATATGGAGACGCATCATGCCACGGGCAGGATCGTGAAGGATCAGGCCGAGAAAATCGAATTGCAAGACGCTGCGGAGCAGATTCGAAAGTTCGTGGAAGAGGAGCTTAAGGTCGCGCTGCTGGGCGATCGTTTCGCTGACTTCGAGCAGGGCCTCAAATTGCCGCACGGGTTGCGCGAGGGGCGAAGAAGGGGCGACTTCGGGAGTTGTGTCTGGCAGCCTCGCCATGAAGACGAGAATAGCATCGGGTTCGGCGGGCTCACAACCGACGGCGGGGTGTGCGGTAAGAGGGCGGTTTTCGTATACTTGCGAAGCTGCCGGCGGGAGATTTTCTCTGTTCGGCCGGAATTGCGAAGAAACGGTGAAAGAAACTCGGATGAAAGCTCGAAAATATTTTGAAATTTGCCTCCTGGCCGGACTGCTTGCCATTCCGGGCTGTGGATCGGGCCCCGCCCCGGAGAGCGGGCATCGGGAGGACGAGCCCAGGGCGGCGACTGAGTTTCGTGCTTCGTCTGCGGGATACGATCTGGGGCGCGATGAGCAGCGCGGCGGGCATACGCTGGCGCGGCACGTGGCGCGGACGGACGAGGATTTGCGGGAAAGGCTCGCGCGTGAACGGAATATATCGGCGGCTTCCACCTGGACCGACCGTGAAACGGCGGAGACTGTCGTGGGGCAGGCATTGAGGGCGGAACACGGTCGCGTGGAAAGCTGGATGCGGCGCGGATTTCCACGCGCCAACCTGGCGCTGCACTATAATGCCGGCCGTGTGATCGGCCGCAGTTTGCGGCGGGGGGATTCGCAAACAGTGGACTGCTCCAGCGCCGTGATTGTGTTGCGCGCGGATGGGCCGGAGAGCTTGTACGTGTTGACCACATACCCGGAGGCTCGCGAATGACGGATGACGCGGAAAGGTCGAACTATTTCGATCTGGAAAGTTACCCGGCGCTGATGGAATTTTTGCCGGCGTACCTGCACGAGGATTTTGGCGCGGAGTATGGCTCCGCGGCGCGGGCATTTGCCGCGATTATTTCCGACGCGAGCGGCGATCAGATTCGCAACGTGAAAGAAGAATGGGCGGCGCTGCGGGAGGCTTTTTCGGGACGGCCCTTGCCTGATATGCAGAGCGGGCTGGCGCAATTGGGAGCGGCGTGGCAGCCGCAATCCGAGCAGGAATTGCAGGCGGTGGACGAAATTCTCAGGCAGGCCGAGGCGTGATATTCTTAACAGGTTGCAGGCCCGTAGCTCAGTTGGTTAGAGCGCTACCTTGACACGGTAGAGGTCTGGGGTTCGAGTCCCCACGGGCCTACCATTTCTTTCTTTTCCTTAACAAAAATCGCAAACCTGCATGTGCGCACTGCTTGGACTGCAGTTCTCTGCGTGGTTTCGAGCGCTATGCCCATTTGCGCCGCTAGTTCGCTCCGGGACTTAGATAGATTGCCGGGACGTTTTGCTGCATTGAGTTGTTAAGCGCCGCTAACTCGCTGGAACGAATTTCCTTCCACTTTGCAACCAGTGGCCCGGCCTGCCGACTTAAGTCCTCGAACACGGCATATTGCTGCTGGGTTGGCGCGTCGTCCACTTCTACACTGAAAACAAGGTAATGAAGCTGCTCATCGAGCTGATTGGGATAGTTCAGGTTCGCCTCAGAACTTTTCGCATTCACCTGGAGCAACTGCTCTTCGATAGGCGTCATTTTCTTGTCGAGCGATTCAGCTGCATCGGAGACCGATTTGAAGCGGGGGTCTTCCAGCCGAGATCGCAAACCACGCAACTGGACGCGGGTTTCCCGAATCTCCTGAATCGTCGCATGGATGCTGCTGAGTGTGTCTCGAATCTTCAGTTCCAGTTCGAATTCTTTAGAGATGTCGGCGGGCGAAACGCTGACCCGCAGATCCATCTTCAGTTGCAGTGGGGCGGTAAGACTCTTGCCGTCCGCGGAAAGCTTTACCTGGTAATTTCCCGGCGGGGCCATAGGTCCGCGCGAGCGGAATTCTCCCAGAACCTCCCCGGGCAACTTGCGTGGACCGTCATAGCGCAAATCCCAGGTGAACCGGTTGAAGCCGGGGCCGGCGGGAATCACCTCCTGTGGAGGCAGGAGATCAGGCCATTCCGGCGGAGTCTCCGACTGTTTTTTCTCGACGCTGGAATAGCGGCGAATCAGGGCGCCTTTGTCGTCGAGAATATCGAGCGTGACTTCGCCTTTTGGAGCGCTCTTGAAGTAATAAGTGACGATGGCACCGTTGGGTGGATTCTCTCCCACCGGACGGCGTCGTTCGAATTGATCAGGGAAGTGAACGCGGAACGTCGGCGCTGGATCCAGCAGCAACATGGCGCCTTCGGGAG
>Ga0210410_10001411_pt1 | contig 22675 bp, 15 predicted proteins | sample IncBWC4MmetaG_FD_161058 | JGI IMG/M metagenome (GOLD analysis project Ga0210410, IMG submission 161058) | Forest soil microbial communities from Barre Woods Harvard Forest LTER site, Petersham, Massachusetts, United States - Inc-BW-C-4-M | ecosystem: Environmental > Terrestrial > Soil >... | reverse complement strand
GCGGACTTCGCTGCGCCAGGCTTCGCTGATGTGCACCGGGAGCAGATCCGGCTCTGGAAAATAGCGGTAGTCGTGCGCTTTTTCCTTGGAGCGCATGGAAACCGTATGGCTCTCCGCCTGATTCCACAGCCGCGTTTCCTGCGCGATTCGTCCGCCGGATTCCAGCACGCCGATGTGGCGCTCGATTTCGTATTCAAGAGCTTTTTGCAAATAGCGAAACGAGTTTAGATTCTTAACTTCGACTTTGGTGCCAAATTCCTTCGCGCCGCGCAGCCGCACGCTGACGTTGGCGTCGCAGCGGAGCGAGCCTTCTTCCATGTTCACGTCGCTGACTCCGGTGTACAGCAGGATTTGCCGCAGCGTGGTGAGGTAGGCGTAGGCCTCTTCCGGCGTGCGCATGTCCGGCTCGGAGACAATCTCGCTGAGCGGCGTGCCGCAGCGGTTGTAATCAATGTAGGCCTTGGTGGCCGATTGCGAAAAGCCTTCGTGAAGATTTTTCGCCGCGTCCTCTTCCAGGTGCAGCCGCGTTATGCCGATGCGCTTCCTCGCGCCGCCAACTTCGATTTCCAGCCAGCCGCCCGTGGCGAGCGGCAATTCATACTGCGAAATTTGATAGCCCTTGGGAAGGTCGGGATAAAAATAATTTTTTCGGGCGAAGCGCGAATGATCGTGAACCGTGCAATGCAGCGCCAGCGAAGCGCGCATGGCCATCTCCACAGCACGCTTGTTCAGCACCGGCAGAGTTCCGGGCAAGCCCAGGCACACGGGACACACGTTGGTGTTCGGCGGATCGCCAAAGCGCGTCGAGCAGCCGCAGAAAATCTTCGTCCGGGTGAGTAACTGGACGTGGACTTCCAGCCCGATGACCGGCTCATATTTCGCCAGCACTTCGGGCATGAGAGAAGCTTCCTCTGAAGTGGATTTCGCCATAACAGAACGAAGATTATAGCATCGGCGGGTTTTCCGTGGTCAGTCGTCAGTTTTCAGTAGGGAGAAGAAGTTTTGGGGACGTGAGAAAACTGGCGGAGGTAAGCTGCGATGGCGTTCCTGGCGGTGATGGTGAGATTCAAGGGCAGCTCGCCGAGCGGGAACCAGCTGACCGCGCGCGTTTTTTCAGGCTCGCAGTTGCGGGCTTCCCCCGCGAGGACTTGTCCAAGGTAGGCCGGTGAAACCCAGTGTTGCCCTTCATGAGGCAAATGATGATCGGTGACGCAAAGGAGGCGTACGAGCCGAATCTCCACGCCGACTTCCTCGCGCGTCTCGCGGACAGCGCATTGCTCCAGCGTCTCGAGGTAGTCCACTTTTCCGCCGACAATGCTCCAGCAACCCGCCTCCGGTGGCCGCTCTCGCAGAGTGAGCAGGACGCGGCCGGCTTCATCCACCAAAAGAACACCCACGCCGACGCGGGGACTTGGATTCTCGTTTTGGCGCGATGTACTGGCCATGCGTCGTTGCCCTCGTGCGCTGCCGGATTAGTTCGATTGACGCGATGCGGCAGCTTGCACGGGCACTCGCAGCGCGGGGAACATGCGCTCAGCAAGAGCGAATCCACCAAAAAGCAAAGTGGCGTAGAAAGCGTCGCCGCCAAGCGTGTTCCAGAAAAGCGGGATTCCGGCGATGTAGCAAGCGACGAGGCCGGAACCAGTGTGCGGATAGCCGCCAAGGAATTGCCAGGCGGCAAAATTGGTGACGAAGAAAAACTGAATCGCTCCTAGCAGCGTAGCTAGACTGATGCGTCCGATAGTGCGGTGATCGCGCAGCCAAAGTCCGATGGTGACGTTGATGAGGAAGCTCGCGTAAACGATGGGAATCAGTTTGTGGAAGCCGATGAAGACATCTCCCACAAACAGCGCCAATAGCGGGAAAAGGAAGGCAAGCCTGCGGTCGCGCAGCACGGCGCCGGAAAAAAGCGCCATCGCGCCCACCGGCGTGAAATTCCACGGATGCGGCGCGATGCGCAAGGCCGCGGCGAGAACAATCAAGACGAGAGCCAGCAGCGTGCGGTAGAGCAGGTTTTCTTTTTGAGAGAGTTCACCGTTCATTTTGTGCTTCCTCCAGTTCAGGAAATAAATCGCAAAACACAAAGCCATCGCGGTTAACGACTCCCCCCGTTCGAACAGGAATGGGAGATTGAAAAATGGGACCATCAAAAACGAACGTATGGAACTCGCCGTTTTCACCGCACGGATCGGCGTGCGGCGGAAGATCGCGGAAGAAGGATTCGTCGAGTTCCCGGCCGGCAAAGCGGGGATTGAGTACTTTCGAATCCACGCAGGCGGCGATGGCGCGGAAACGCCGCTCGTGAAAATACTGTATGAGTTCGCGCGTATCGCGTTTCCAGATCGGGAAGAGAGCGGTCATGCCAATACGCGCGAGGTTTTTCTCGCGATAAGCGCGGAGGTCTTCCAGGAAGATGTCGCCGAAAGCGACCTTTCGAACGCCTTGGCCGTAAAAAAGACGAAGCGCCTCTTCCATGCGCGCTTCGTAAACAGGATTGACGCATTGCGGCGGAATGCAGACTTCGTGAAGCGCCAGGCCCAGCGATTCGGCCTGCCGCCGCAGAAGTTCCCGGCGGACGCCGTGCATGGCGATCCGGTCGTAGCCTTCCGTAACGGTGGTAAGAAGAGCCACAACTTCAAATAGTTTTTGCTGGAGCAGCGTGTGCAGCGCCATGGCGCTGTCTTTGCCGCCGCTCCAGCAGAAGAGGATGGGTTCGAGTGAGTTCATGGTCAGTTTTCAGTCGTCCGTTTTCGGTTCTCGGTAAAAAATTTAAAATGCGTGGATAGATTTAATTCCTGCCGTTGAAACGATAGTTGAGGCCGAGACGGTAATCGCGGCCGAGCGCAGGGAAGCCAATGGCTTCCTGGTATTGCTTGTCGAGGAGGTTGGTGACGCGGCCATAGAAGGAAATGCCGCGGCCGAAGCTGTAGCTGGTGGCGAAATCGAAACGGGCGAAGCCGGGATTGCGAGTGAAGCCGAGACCGTCGAAGTCGCTGTCCGTGCGCACTCCCGTGAAATAGCCGGCGAGGTTGAAGTTGATACGGCGAAAGTTGGCGTTGAGCCAAAGGTTGCCGGAGTTCACCGGGCGGCGAAGAAGATGATTGCCGGGCTGCTCGACGGTAGCAGCGGTGGCGACGGCATTCAGCACGCGGGTGTCGTCGTAGGAGTAGTTTCCTTTTAAAACGAGCCAGTGAGTCAAGTGCGCTTCGCCGGACCAATTGAGACCGCGAGCGCGGGCTCGATCAATATTGAAGAAGAGCATTTCGTGGCCGCCGAAGCACATGGAATTGGACGGTCCCTGCTCCTGGTCGATCAAATCGCGAAACTCGTTTGCAAAAAAGGTGGCGGAGATACGAAAACGATCGGCGCTGAAATATTGATCGATTCCGGCGTTGACGGTGCGGCTACGCTGCGGACGCAGGGAGGGATTGCCTGGGTTGCAAGGATCGGCGTCAAAGGATTCGAAAATGGTGGGCTCTTCGATGCCCTCCCCATACGAAACCCTGACGCGCGTGTCTCCCAAAAAACCCTGGGAATAGCGGAGCGCATAGACTGCGCCGACGCGGGGCACAACGCGGGTGCCGAAATTGGTGTTGGCCTCGGCGCGAGCGCCTGCACTGAGAGTGAGACGGGAGAGCGGCTGCCAGCGAGCGTCGAGGAAACCGGCTTGATTGTTGCGGCGCGCATGGAGAGCGCTGAGATTATTGGGGTCGGCGTTTTCCACTTCGTATTGATAGCCGGCAGTGACCGCTCCCTGGCGGAACGAATAAGTGGATTGTTCGAGGAAGCCGGCGCGATTGAATTGTGCGATTTGAAAAAAGCTGAAATCGGGAAAGCCGCTGGTATCCAGGAATCGCGCTTCCATGCCGGAAATGCGGTGGACCCAATGCGAACCGGTCTTGAACGTCCAGCTCAAGTTGCCGGAAAGCTGCCGCAAATCATCGTACGCCGTGGGATCGGTGAAACTCGGACCGAAGAGAGTTTGTCCCGGAGTGCCGGCGAAACTTGCGTTGCTGCGCACCGTGAGCCGCAGCTGATCCGAATCGGAGAAGCTATAGCCGAAGTTGCCAGCGAAGCTGCGGTTGAAGAAAGAATTATTCACGCCTTGGCCGTCGGTGTGAAAATACGAGCCGGCCATCGAGTAGTCGAATTTATCCAATAGCCCGCTGACTTGTCCGCCTCCGCGCGCGGAAGAAAAGCCGCCGCCCTCCGCAAACAGATTGAGTTCGGGAATTTTCGTGGAGCCTTGATGGCTGACGACTTGAATCACGCCGGACATGGCGTCGGTGCCGTACAGCGCACTCTCTGCGCCATGCACGATTTCGACTTTGTCCACATTGTCGAGCGTGAGGTTTGAAAAGTTCATGTCGCCGCCGGGAAGATTCACGGGAGTGCCGTCAATCAGCACTTTTGTGAAGCTGGAATTTCCTCCGTCAATAAAGATGTCCGCAAGGCCGCCAATGGGGCCGGTGCGCGCGAGGGCAATGCCAGTTTGCGTGGCAAGCAGATCCGGGAGCGAAACGGCCTGGCGCTGCTCGATTTCCTGGCGACCGATGAGATCCACGGGCGCGGGGGTGTGATCGAGATCCAGCGGCTGGGCATTCGCGGTGACGACGACATTTTCGGAAACGCGTTCGATTTCGAGGCGGAGATCGAGAGCATGAGTTTCGCCAGCGGCCAGGTCGAGATCGAAGTGACGAACCACAAACGATGGATGTTGAAAATGGATGTGATAATGGCCCGGTGGAACGGCGAGAGCATACGAGCCGTCGGCGCTGGAAATCGCCGACCAGACTTGCGCGTTTGCCCCGCCTTGGAGTTGCGCCGTGATTTTGACGTTGCCGACGCCATAGCCGGAAAGATCGGTGAGTTTTCCAGAGAGATGAGCGTCGCTGGAAGTACTTTGGGCCTGCAAGGAAACGCGGACTACAAAAACTGCGAAGAAAAGAAAAGCAGTTCGAAGAAGAGTCGTTTTCATTTTTTCCTCCGCTCCCTCTCGCGCGGGAGTTGAAGGTTGTCCTGTGCAACATTTGAAGTTCACACAGGCTGCGGACTTCGCCGGTCTCCTGGCTTGGCGGCAGTACTTGCGCGGCCTTCCCGCGGCAGCGCCCCGATGGGAGCAGCGAGCCGCAGTGGCCGGTGCAAAATGTTTCCGCCTTACAGTCGCGCGGCGGCGACGGCTATTCTTGAGCGGCCGTTCGAAACCAGCTTGTGAGGCGAGTTCGAAGCGTCCGTTCCAGTGCAACCGCGACGCGGTTGCCCGTCTTCCCGAGCACGAAGTCCACGGTGATTGTGGTCCGCGGCAAAGCGCCGCGGGGTTGGGGTTAACGAAAAAAGCGCCGAACTAAAGTTCGCCGCTACGTTCCGACAAAACCGTCACGCGCGGGCGCCCGGAAGCGCCTAACTCCACCGTGAGCGGCGTTTGAAAAACCTGTTCGAGCAATTCGCGCTGATAAATGCTGGCAGGCGGCCCAACGCGCAGGCAGCGGCCGCGCTGCATCAAGACGACTTGATCGGCGTACTCCGCCGCGAGATTTAATTCGTGCGTCACCACCACGACGGTGTAGCGATTTTCCGCGGCCAGCCGGCGCAATGCGTCCAGCAAACCAACCTGCGCGGCGATATCCAGGTGCAGTGTTGGCTCATCGAGCAGCAGCAGCAACGGCTGCTGCGCCAACGCGCGGGCCAGAATCACGCGCTGCTTCTCCCCTCCGGAAATCTCGTCCATCCAGCGATCGCTGAGGTCCGCGGCACCCACTTGGGCGAGAGCATTTTTCGCGATGATGACGTCGTCTTCCGATTCGAAGCGCAGCGAGCGCCCGTGCGCGTGGCGGCCCTGCAGAACAAATTCCCAGGCGCGCGCGGGAAAGAGCAAACGGCTCTCCTGCTGGACGACGGCGATGCGCTGCGCGCGTGTTTTCGGCGTGAGCGAGTGGGTGACAAATCCGTCGAGCAGAATGCGGCCGGAAAGCGGCGCGAGGGCGCCAGCAATCAAATTCAACAGCGTGGATTTGCCGCTGGCGTTGGGCCCGAGGATAGCGACGATTTCGCCGGGCTTGGCCTGAAAACTGGTGGCTTCGAGAGTGAAGAGCGGGGCCTGCGTCGGATTTGCGGAATAGGCATAGCTGACCTGCTCCACGCTGAGGCGAGAGTCGCCCCCCGCGCGAGCGGGTTCGAAAGGATTCCGCGCGAGCGCCGAGCCGCTGCTCATGTCAGCCTCCGGCGCAGGAGGTAGATAAAGAGCGGCGCGCCGATAACGGCGGTCACGGCGCCAACAGGCACTTCCGTCGGAGCAACCACGGTGCGCGCCAGAGTATCGGCCATGATAACGGCGATGGCGCCACCGATCGCAGCGGTCGGCAATAGCGTGCGGTGATCGGAACCAAAGATGAAACGCATCACGTGCGGCACGATCAAGCCAACGTAACCGACAGCGCCGCTGACGGACACCGCCAATCCGGTCAAGAAGGAAGCGGCAATGTAGACGACAAGGCGGACCCGGGGCACATCCACCCCAAGGTGCATGGCCTCTTTTTCGCCGGCGAGGAGCAGATTTAAATCCGAGGCCGTGGTGTAAATGGCGCCGGCTGCAACGAAGAACCCGACGCCAAGAAACCAGTAGACGCTTTTCTGCAAGGGAGTAGAGAGTTCGCCCATCATCCAGAAAGAAAGGCCGCGGAGACTGCCCGTAAGAGTGCTCATGAGAAACAAGATGATGGCGGAAAGGAAAGAGCCGGTGATGACGCCAGCGAGGAGCAGAGTGGTGCTATCAATCTGTCCTTCACGGCGGCCCAGAAAATAGACCGCGGTGATGGTCGCGGCCGCGCCGAGGAAGGCTCCGAGAGGAGTGAGCAGCGCGGCGAACAGCGGCGAAATGGAGAGATGCGGCTCGACGATGAGGGCCAGGATGGCGCCGAGTGAAGCGCCGCTGGAAACACCAAGCACGTACGGATCGGCGAGCGGATTGCGGAGCAGGGCTTGAAAGCTGGTTCCTGCAACGGAGAGCGAAGCGCCCACGATCATGCCCAGAAGAATGCGAGGCAAGCGGATGTTCACAATGATCAGGCCGTAATCGCTGGAGATTTGGGTGCTCTGCCCGAACAAGACGCGCAGCAAGTCTCGCCCGAGGGCATAGAGGGAAACGGGAACCGCACCGAACTTCAGCGCCACGACTACGACCACGAATAAAATGATCACCAGGATCGAACATTGCAGGAGGAGGCGCCGAAGCGTCAGCGGTTTCATGCGCAGCCTCCAGGAACAGTCGTTTGAGCCTGCGCGGCGTCTCGCGAAAAAGAGGGAGGCGGCGTGGACGGCGAGTTCGGCGGAGGATTCTCCTTCTGCAACTTCTCTTTACTGCTTTCTCGTTTTTCCACGAAAGCATCCGGATGAAGCTGCCGGGCGAGGTCTTCGATGGCCAAGACGATGCGCGGGGCGGGCCGATTGACGGCCTCGCTGATCACCGCGATGCGCCGATGGCTTACGGCCTCCACGATGTTCCATCCGGGGAGCGCGGCAAGCGCATCCACAGCGGGGGAAACTGCGTCGGAATGCGAAGCCGAAAAAACCAGATAGTCGGGCTGCAGCCGGGCGACCTCTTCCAGACTCACCTGCGGCCAGTCTTGCTCGGCATCCACGATGGAGACGGCCCCGGCGTGACGCAAGGCATCGGCGATAAACGTGTCCTTGCCGACGGAGATCAGCGGCTGGGTCCAGACAACGAACAGCACGCGCTTGGGCGGCAGAGCGCTCAGGCGCTTTTGCAAATCGGCGAGATGGCGCTGCATATCCGCGGCGACGGATGCGCCAGCTTCGGGAACTCCCAGGATGTCAGAGAGTTTTTTGGAGGAAGCGATGATTTCCTCGAGGGTATGAGGATCAGTAGCGTAAGAAGGAATTCCGAGGTTGTCCAGCGAATGAACGGTTTCGAGACGGTTGAAACTCTTGGTCACAAGAACGAGATCCGGATGCAAGGCCGCGATCACTTCCAGGCTGGGGCTGATGCCGCCGCCGACCTTGGTTTTTTTCTGAGCGTCCGCGGGGTAGTCGCAGTAATCGGTGTCGCCGACCAGACGATCCTGCAAGCCAAGCGCGTAAACCGTTTCGGTCAAACTGGGCGCCAACGAAACGATACGGTTGACCGGCTGGGGAACGCGCACCGTGCGGCCGGCTTCGTCCGTGACTTCGCGGAACACTGGTGACGGCGCAGAGACCGGAGAAGCGCTCTGCGCATGCGACTGTGCCGCGCAGAAGAGCAAGGCCGCGATTGCGGCGCAGAACGCGTTTCGAATGAGTGAGTGCGCGAAATCTTTCACGAATCTTTCCCGGCGAGAGCGTTTCCAGAGTGCAACAAAAAAGCCCCACGAGACACCCTGGGGCTTCCGGCGGCGTTCTTTCTCGCGAAGAGCGCGGGCCTCTGCGGCATGGGAGGGTGGCCTGGCTTACGGCGTTTCAGCCGATTACAGTGGCGGGACCGCGGCCGATTCACACGGCCTTCCCCGCTGCCCTTGCCTGCAAAATGAAAAACGAGTGTAAGCCGAGGCCGCAGGAGTGTCAATGCGAGGAATAAAAATGCGCGATTGAAAAATCATGCGCACGCTTCAGCGATTCTTCCAATTGGGCTTGCGCTTTTCCTGCAGCGCGCGCAGACCTTCCTGCGAATCATCGAGGCGGTAGAGCTCGTTTAAGAAAATATTCATGGATTGTTTGAGGCCGTCGCGCAGGGACAAGCCCATTCCGCCGAGGATGGCTTTTTTGGCCATCATCAAGACCGGGCCGGAGTGCGCGTTAATGCGATTCACGAGATCGGCGACGGTTTGCTCCAGTTGTGCTTCGGGCACCAGGCGATTGATCATGCCGAGCTCGAGGGCGCGTTCCGCGGTGACCGGTTCGCCGGTGAGAACAAGCTCCAATGCGACTTTGGGTCCGACGAGGTACGGGAGAATCGTGGACGCGAGCGGCGGAAAAATGCCGATGCTAATCTCCGGCTGGGCAAAGCGAGCTTTGGGAGTGGCGATGATCAGATCGCCGAAGGCTGCCAGTTCCGCGCCGCCGCCGATGGCCGGGCCATTCACGACGCAAACGACCGGCTTTCCAACGTCCAACATGGCGGAAAAAACGGCGTGGAAGGCGTCAAGCATCTGGAAGACGCGCTGCGACGTGTATTCGCCAATGTCAATGCCGCCGCAAAAAACTTTGCCGGCGGAATCGAGGACAATCAATTTGACTTCGTTCTGTTCGCCGGCATGGACGATTCCGTCGGCCAGCTCGCGCAGCATGGCTTCGTTGAGAAGATTGTGCTCGGGGCGGTTGAGGGTCATGCGCGCGACGCCGCCATCAATGCGGAACTTCACATACAGAAATTCCTCGGGTTTGCGCCGCTCCGGTTGCACGGTCAGTTCCGCGGTTTTAGCACGCTCAATCATTCCCGTTCTCCTGGGGATGCGTTGACTTCGCACCAATAAAAAGGAAGTCGAAGCAGGCCAATCTTGATGCTAGCACGGCGGCTGGAAGCATTCGGAAGGAGGCAACGGGCTGGTGCGCAAAAAGTCTGCATACGCCAAGTGAAAGGGAATCGAGAAGTTGGAAAAGCAAACGACTGAGAACTGTCTTCTGCGAATTGCTTTTCTTTTTTGTTGTGAATCGAACGGCAATCGCTATTCTGAGTGGCAGAGTGACAGGTGCAATCCCCGGGATGAATAAATACAAACAAACAATAGACGAACTGACGGCGGTAGCCGTTCGAATGAGAGAAACCCTCGATCTGGAGGGATTTCCGAAATCATCGGCGTGGGAACTTGCGAAGGCGCTGCGATTCGATTCCGATTGGCAAGGCAAAAATGCCGATCCGGAACGCGAGACGGAAGTACGGCTGCTGTGGACTCCGGAGACGCTCTATCTTCGATTCCGAGCGAAGTTCCGAACCATTACAATTTTTGCAGATGCTGAACCCAATGGACGCCGCGATCAGCTGTGGGATCGCGATGTGGCTGAGGTATTTTTGCAGCCCCATCCTTCGAATCTGCGCCGTTACAAAGAGTTCGAAGTCAGCCCCAATGGTATGTGGATCGATCTGGACATCGCTCCGGGAGAAAAGCACGACCTGAAAAGCGGCTTGCGGCGGCGCGTGATCGTCAACGAAGCCAGCAAAACATGGATCGCGGAGCTGGCGATACCGATGAAGTGCCTTGTCGACCGTGTCGATCCCGGCGCTGCGTGGCGGGTCAATTTTTACAGAGTGGAAGGCGTGACGGAGCCACGGTTTTATTCGGCCTGGCGGCCTACCGGCACACCGGTTCCCAACTTCCATGTTCCAGAAGCGTTCGGCCAGCTGATCTTTGTATAAGCCGACGCGGAGCGCTCTTCACAACTTCTTCGCGGAATAAAATCAAATTCGATGTATCGCCAGGGCTGCGGGCAACATCATAGCGACGAGGTACGGCGGCGAAACGCGATCCAGGATTGACATCGTTTCGAATTGTAATAGAATTTCTCACGTTGTCGACCAGCCGCAGTGACCTCCAGGGGTGGGGGCCGGGCAGCCGTGGTCATCTAGAGTTTCGCGCAGACACGATGCTGAGGTGTGTCTCTCCCTCCCTGTAGGCGGGCTTTGTGCAGTTAGCTTCTGGCTTAACGGGTCAGAGGTGTATCTGCGCTTCTATCGAAACCTCAGGAAACTTGGGGCTCCGCATGACGCTCAGAAAGTCTTCTGTCCCGGACGATTCGAATCCACGCAATAGAAAGAAAGGAAGATCTGGAATGACTCGCACGATTGCATTTCGCAGTATTTTCCTGATTCTATTTCTCCTGAGCACAGCGCATCTCAGTTATGCACAGGCGGACACCGCCCGTCTCCAAGGCACTATCACCGACTCGCAGAACGCCGCCGTTTCAGGCGCAAGCCTGACGGTAACCAGCACGGGCACCGGCCGGACCATTAGCGTCACAACGAATGAGTTGGGCTACTACACCGTGTCCGCGCTGCCGCCGGGACACTACCGCGTGGAGGTTACTTTGCAGGGATTCAAAAAGATTTCCCGGGAGCTTGATCTGCAGGTCGCGCAAGTCGGCGTCGCGGACTTCCAATTGCAATTGGGCGACGTCACCCAATCGGTTACCGTCGAGGCGGGTTCCCCAGTGATCAACCCGGGCGACTCCGCCATCGGTGATGTGGTGGAGAGCCGCCAAGTAACCGAACTGCCGCTCAACGGCCGCAATTTTACCCAACTTGCCACCCTTATCCCGGGCGTGACCCGCGGAGTGCCCACCGGCTCCGCCACCGGTTCCGGCAACAATACGGAGACGTTTCGCGACGGTGAAACTGGAGGCGCCTCGCTCGCCGTGAACGGCTTGCGCCCTCAGAACAACAATTTCACACTCGATGGCATTGACAACAACGAGGCCCTTGTAAATACCATCGTTTTCTTCCCCTCCGCCGACGCTATCGAGGAATTCCGTGTCCAGACCAGTGTGGCTCCCGCGGAAATCGGCCGCGCGGGCGGAGCGGTCATCATTACCTCGCTCAAGTCGGGAACCAACTCGTGGCACGGAAGCGCCTTTGAATTCAACCGCACAACCAACCTCCAGTCCCGCGATTTCTTCGACAACGGCCCTACGCCGGATTACAACCGCAACCAATTCGGCGGCACCGTGGGCGGACCCATCATAAAGAACAAATTATTTATTTTTGGCGACTACCAGGGACTCCGCAAGCAAATTCCCGGAGGTAATGACGTTGCCACGGTGCCGACGGACTTGATGCGCAAAGGAGACTTCTCGGAGTTGCTCTGTACTGGCAACCCTGGCTGCGCAGGTACAGGCCTTTCCAACCCCATTCAAGTCTTGGACCCTATGACTGGTTTGCAGTTCAAGGGCAATGGCACGCAACCGAACGTAATTCCAGCCACGCGAATCAATCAAGTGGGCCTGGCCTACATCAATGCTTTTCCAGAACCGAATTGCAATTCCACAATTGACTCGCGATGCCACACCATTTTTCAGAACTATCACAACACGCGTCATATCATCGAAAACTGGAATGATTTTGATATTCGTGGCGATTATATCTACAACCAAAGCAACTCTTTCTTTGTACGGTTTAGCCGTGGACGCGCCGATCAGACGGAGACCACGCGTCTCACCACGTTGCCATCGGGCTTTGGCTCTGGCACCAACTTCAATCATCCCTATGGCGCTTCCGTTGGGTGGACGGATACCATCCAGCCGACGCTCATCAACGAGGCCCGCGTCGGCTTCGTTCGTACCTATTACGGCTTCCAGCCTCCGTTCTCCGGGACGAACCTTTGCACCAAACTCGGCATTGTGAACTGCAATACCCCGCTCCTGGGTGGCATCGCACTGATCGGTGGTTTCAACAACCAGATCGAATTCACCGGCGACTTCGGCCCCTTCTTGGTGCCGCAAACCGGGTATAACTTCAATGATTCTGTCTCTTGGTCTAAGGGCAAGCACACCATCAAGTTTGGCGCCAACGTGCTCCGGCGCCAGCTCAATCTCTACCGCCCGCTTGCTGGAAAAGGATTTTTTGCCCTGAGCGGTAACGGAAACGCCGGGCAGGTCAACACGAACTACGAGGTCTCCGACCTGCTCGCTGGCTTCGTTAACAACTATAGCCACGGCACCAACTTTGGTGATGTGGGCACGCGCAGCTGGGAAAACGGCTTCTTCGTTCAGGATGATTGGCGCGTCAGGCCGCGTTTGACGTTGAACCTGGGGCTGCGTTACGACATCCTGACCTGGCCTGTCGAAGTGGATAATCGCCAGGCCAACTTTAACGTAGTTACCGGCGCTCTCGAAGTCGCCAACCAAAACGGCAATTCCCGGGCTCTGATCAACAATAACTACAACAACTTTGGTCCCCGAGTTGGCTTTGCGTACCAGCTGACCAACGACGGCAAGACTGTTGTGCGCGGCGGCTTCGGGATCTTCTACTTCCTCGATCGCGGCGGCATCAGCAATCAACTTGCGCAAAACCCTCCGTTCAGCGGAGAAAACACCTCCACTTACTCGGCGGGATTCCGAATTACTCTGAGCGGCTCTTTAGCTTGCGAGCCCACATGCACGCCGGGCCAGCTCGATGCCACACAGGCGACCGGGCCTCTGCCCAGCGGCAATTTCACGAACCTGAATCTCGCCGCGCCCAGCGGGGTCAGCGTAATTGCCGCCTTGCCCCACAATTCGACACCAAGAGTTACCCAGTATAACTTGCAGGTGCAGCGCGAAGTGGGAGTCAACAGTTCCGTGAGCTTGGCCTACGTTGGCACCACCGGAAGGTTTCTGACCCGCAACTACAACCAAAACGAGCAGTTCTTTGGTGTTTCTAACTCGGCTCCGAACCACGATCTGTTCCCTGCTCTGGGAAGCGTTACCGTGCAGGACAATCACGGCAATTCCAATTACAACTCCCTGCAAGCTCAGTACGAGCGCCGCTTGACGAAAGGCCTTCAATTCCTTGGGGCTTTCACCTGGTCGAAAACCATCGACGATGCCTGTGGTGATCTGGACAATTGCGCCCCGCAGCTCTTCAGCAATTTCAAGATCGAGCGGGGTCGTTCGAACATTGATCAGCCCTATCGTATGGTTCTTAGCTCCCTTTACGAAGTGCCCCTTGGCCGCGGCAAGCGTTTTGGAACCGACTGGTCACGTCCGGTAGATTGGGCGTTGGGTGGCTGGCAGCTCAACGGTATCTACACCCTGCAGGCTGGACTGCCATTCAATGTTACCGTGGATGGTAACCCTGGTTCCGATCGCGCTGACCTTGTCGGAAAACCTAGCGTGAACACTGGTTTTGTGCCGGGGGCGTCAGGGAAGCCTTACCTTACGCCTGCCGCATTTGCTCTGCCTGCGGCCACGCTATTCCCCGATGGCAGCATAGTTTTCAATGGTCCGGGCACCTCTGGACGTGACATCCTCCGGGGTCCGGGTAGTTCCAACATTGACCTGGCGCTTTTCAAGAACCTCCAACTCACGGAGCGCATCAAGACCGAGCTGCGCGTTCAAGCGTACAACCTCACGAACACGCCGCACTTCGCAAATCCAAACAGCGATCTGGGAGGCTGGACGACGCAAAACTGCGTCGTGGCGAATCCCCAGCCGTGTGTTCTGGTGAATGGAGTTTCGAAACAATTGACACCCAATCCGAACGCCCAATTTGGGCAAGTGAATGGCACGCAGCCTTTCAGCTACCGCCAAATCGAACTTGGTCTGCGAGTCATATTCTAAACGGCGGGTTTCGAAAAAGAGGCGGGACTGGTGTCCCGCCTCTTTTTTTCTAGGATTCATCTGTGAATTATCAGAAGGGCCTTTCACAAATGGGCGAAGCTCATTCCTTGCGACGAAGAATCATTCTGCTGACTGCGTTGGCTTTCCTGGGGAGCGTCGCACAGGCTCGGCCACAAGAGGCCGCGAGCGCCGCCGCGCCGGTGATCACAAAGGTTGAGCCTCCCAATTGGTGGATCAACCTGACACCCGAGGTTATGGTGCTGCTTTCTGGGCGGGAGCTGGAAGCGACGCACGTTTCCTGCAATCTTCCGACGCTGAGCGTTTCGCACACGCAGGCGACGGCCGGCGGGAAATATCTCTTTGTATGGCTGAAAATCGGGGCGGGGACGAAATCGGGAACGGCGGTGTGCCGGATTACGGCGCCGAAGGGGACGACGTCGTTCGAATTGCCGCTGGGGGCGCGCACACCGACGCTCGGAAGATTTCAGGGGCTCTCGGCGGATGACGTAATGTACCTCATCATGCCGGACCGCTTTGCGAACGGGGACCCCACGAATGATGAGCTGGCGGAAGCGCCGGGATCGCACGATCGTTCGAACGCGCGCGCGTATCATGGCGGGGACTTGGTGGGAATCAAGAATCATTTGGCGTATTTGAAGGAGCTTGGCGTGACCACGCTTTGGCTCACGCCGATTGTGAAGAATGGAGCGACGCAGGATTATCACGGGTATGGCGCGGTTGATCTTTATGCGGTGGATCCGCACCTCGGAACAGTGAGGGATTACCAAGAGCTTGTCGCGGCCGCTCATCAGCAACACATGAAGATTTTTTTTGATTCGGTGCCAAACCACGTCGGGCCGAAGCATCCGTGGGTTTCGAATCCGCCGCTGCCCGATTGGTTCCACGGCACGCTGCAACATCACCTCGATTCGTTTTCACCGGTGAAGGGGACGTTTTACGGAAAAGCAAGCGGCCAGGCGAGTGGCAACGATCCATTCGAAGCGTTGATCGATCCGCACGCGCCAGCGAGCATGAAAAAGAATCTCACCGAAGGCTGGTTCTTCGGAGTTTTGCCGGACATGAACACCGAAAATCCTGTGGTCGCGCAGTATTTGCTGCAAAACAGCATCTGGTGGGCGGAGTCATCGGGGTTGGATGGTTTCCGCGTGGACACATTTCCTTACGTTGGGCGCAAATTCTGGGCGGAATGGCATGCAGGGTTGCGCCGGCTTTATCCGTATCTGACGACGATAGGCGAAGTGTTTCATCCGGATCCGAGCGTGACATCTTTTTTTATGGGCGGCGTGAAACGCTACGACGGTATTGATAGCGGGCTTTCCACGGTGTTCGATTTTCCTATGTACTTCACGCTGCGGGACGTTTTGCTACGCGATGCGCCCGTCGGTCGAATCGCGGATGTCCTGCGGCACGATAACCTCTACGTGCATCCCGACACGCTTGTGCCTTTTTTTGCGAATCACGATGTGCCGCGCTTTGCCAGCGCGGAAGGAAGCTCGCCGGATAAAATAAAGCTGGCTTTTGGATTGACACTCACGCTTCGCGGCATTCCTGAAATTTACTATGGCGACGAAATTGGAATGCCGGGCGGGGGCGATCCAGATAACCGGCGCGATTTTCCTGGCGGCTGGATTGGCGATGCAAACAATGCCTTCACGCAAGCGGGGCGCACGCGCGAGCAGCAAGAACTTTTTTCGTACGTGCAGACGCTGCTACGGATTCGCGGCGAGCATTCCGCGCTGCGAGGAGGAAAGCTGTGGCATCTCGCTTCGGATGAGTCGTCGTACGTTTTTGTGCGCGAGTCAGAAGAGGAGCGATTGGTGGTGGCCTTCAACAATTCGGCGCAAGCGCGCGATCTTCACATCGCGTTGAACGACACAACGGTGCAGAGTGCGACGGGAATAGCGATTTTATTTGGCGGGGCCAAAGCGGAACTGGGCAGGAACGGCATGCATCTCGCCATGCCGGCGCAATCTATTTCGATTTTTGTGCTGGAGTGAATTTTCGCGCGGAGAAGTGTCAATAAGCGACGTTTACGCTCCAGCTGGGCACCGCATCGAGGACGGTCAGAGTGACCGAGTGCGTCTGGGAATCGTAGCGCCATTCGTGAGTGACCTGATCGCCGACGCGCACTTCCTTGGGCAGACTCGCCGCGCCAACCAAGGTCACTTCGGCGCTCTTCCACCACGGTAAATAGGCGCTCTTCTCCACAGTGCTGACGACACGCACGAAACCTGTTGATACCTCGCAGGAATAGTTCACGCGCAAAAACTCGCCCTTTTGATACGCATAGGTGTGGCCATCATCCAGGTAGAGCGAGCCGCGGCAGTTGTTGCCCGCGGTGCTGGCAGGAAGATAGACGCGAAGTTGCAGCGGACCATCGGGCTTCTCGCCGGTGTGCTGGACGAGCGGCTGCATGGGCACAATGGCGCCGGCGCGCACGTAGAGCGGCACTTCGTCCAAAAGCGGATGAAGATCGATCTTGTCTTTGCCGGTGTGTTTTTCGGAAGACCAAAAGTCATACCACTCGCCCGGAGGAAGAGCGATGCCATGGGCATCGAGTTTTTCGGTGACGACGGGAGAGACGAAAAGGTCGGGTCCAAACAGAAAATCGTGATCGTCGCTGAAAAATTCCGGAGATTGCGGGTACTCCAGAAAAATCGGGCGCATTAGCGGAATGCCAGTGCGCGTGGTTTCTTCGGTAAGCGTGTAGATGTACGGCAGCAGCTTGTAGCGCAGTTCGATGTATTTCCTCCGAATGGCTTCGTGTTCTGGCCCGTTCACCCACGGCTCATGGTCGAGGGAGTTTTTCTCCGCATGGTTGCGGTCGATGGGATTGAATGCGCCAAGCTCATACCAGCGCGTGAGCAGATTGGCAGGAGGCGAGCCGGCAAATCCGCCGATGTCGTCGCCCACGAGCGAATAACCGGAAAGCCCCATGCTCAAAAGCATCGGCGTGCTCATCGAAATATGATTCCAGGTGGCGCTATTGTCACCGGTCCAGGTGGCGGCGTAACGCTGCGCGCCGGAATAGGCGGCGCGCGTCAAGACGAAGGGGCGTTCGTCGGGCTGCAGCTTGCGGATACCTTCATAGGTGGCGCGGGCGTTTTCCATCCCGTACATGTTGTGGGCCGCGCGGTGGTCCATCTTCGTGCCGTCGTCCAAACGATGGATGACGTCCAGCGGCATGGTTTTTTCGGGCTGCCGGAAGACGGACGGTTCATTCATGTCGTTCCAAAAACCGGCGACGCCCATGCCGACGAAATCCTTATAGAGAGCGCCCCACCAATCGCGCACGCGCGTGAGCGTGAAATCGGGGAAGACGCTTTCTCCGGGCCAAACCGGGCCGACGTAGACGGAGCCGTCGGGATTTTTCACGAAGACGTCTTCTTTTATTCCGGAATCGTAAGGAGCGTAGCCGTGGCCGGGATTTCGCTTGATGTGCAGGTCGGTGATCAAGATTAAATGGAAGCCTTGCTCGCGCAGGTCGGCGATCATTTTTTCGAAATTGGGAAAATATTGGCGGTTGACGGTGAAGGGCGCGTAGCCTTCCTGATAGTCAATGTCGAGATAGATGGTGTCCGCGGGGATTTTCTTTTCACGCAAGAGGCGGGCGATTTCGCGCACTCGCGCTTCGGGGTAATAGCTGTAGCGGCACTGCTGGTAGCCGAGCGTCCAGAGCGGCGGCAGCGGCGGGCGCCCGGTGAGCGCGGTGTATTGCTCGATGATTTTTTTTGGGTCAGGGCCGGCGATGAAGTAATAGTTGAGTTCTCCGCCTTGCGCGCCGAAGGAAAAATAACTTTCGGACTCTTTGCCGAAATCGAAGCTGCTGCGATAGGTGTTGTCGAAGAAGAGGCCGTAGGCCAGGCCTTTGCGTAGGCCGATGAAAAACGGAATGGTTTTATAGAGAGGATCGGTGGACTCCTGCCAGCCGAAGGCATCGGTGTTCCAATTCGTGAAGGAGCGGTTGCGGCGGTTCATGGGGCCGGCCTTGTCGCCGAGTCCGTAGTAATTTTCCTCCGGCGGCATTTTTTTCCAGACGTGGACTTGCGGGCCATCCCAGGCCATTGGCAGGCTCGGCTCATCGGCGAGAAGAATGGTTCCCGCCGCGTCGGCAAAATCGATCAAGAGCGGAGATTTCTGGACGATGGCGACGAGGCTGCCTGCGGCGACTCGTACTTCTTTTTGGTTTTCGTCGATTTTTACAGCGGGCGGTTCGGGAGTTTCGATTACGGCCCAGGAAGAGTCTTTCGGGAATGTGCCGTTTGGAGCGACTCGCACGCGGAATACGCCGTCGTGAAAAACGGTGATGCGCACTTTCGCGGACCCGGCGGTGAACTCGACGCCGTCGCTCAACTTTTCCACGCGCTGGACCTTGCCAACGTGCTGCCAACCCTGGGCAAGCGCACTGCCGCCGGCCAAGGTGAAGGCCAGCATCCCCATCGTGATGCGTCGAGCGAGCCGTTTCATTTCATTCCTCCCGGGAGGCGAGAAAAAGCGAAGATCGAGCAGGCGAGAATTCTATTTGCTTGCGGACGATCCAGTTGAGCTCCGTTGCGTCACGCAGCCAGCCAGTGTTCGAAAAACGCGCACGCTTTGGCGCCTTCCATGCGGCGGCGCACGGCATCCATGACGCGGCAGCGGACGGCGCCGTCGCGCTCATGGAAGCCAAGCCAGTACGGCATGTGCAGTTCACAGGGCACGGAAGTGATCTCCAGAGTTGCGTCGCGCAGCTTGAAAAATCCTTGCTGGAAAATGACGCGCAAAACTTTATCGCGCAAGAGTTCTGATGCACGTTCTTCAGGGAGCGTAGCTTTCAGCTGGTTGCGGCCGTCCAGCGCGAGTAAGTCCTGCTCATCAGGGATTCGCGGGAATTCGAACAAATCCAGCGAGCCATCCACGGCGTCGATCGCAAAAAGCCGCGCGGGCACACCCGCGTATTTCACGCGGAATAAAAAATAGGGAACGTAAGCGTCAGCGATGCGCCGCAAAGGGCCGCTGCGCATGCGCCAATAAAACGCAGATACGCCAGCGCCGGAAAAGGCGCGGACGGCCTCTTCCTGCGTGACGTTGGGCTTCAGAGCGTGAATGGCGCTGGTCCTCATTGAATTCGTCTCCGCTCGCTCCTATCGGAAGTAGATCCAAAGACCAACGACGGTGGCGAGCAACAGTAGGCTGAAGACGACGTTGATGGCGCGTTCCGCAGGCGTTTCGTGGGCGGGCTTGCGCACGGGGATGCCGACGGCGACGGTTTCCATTTTGTCATCCACGGTCGCAAAGGTCAGTCCAGCGAGACGTTTGCGGTCGGGAGCCGGCGTGATCATACTGACGGCGATCAGTACCACCGCGCAGACCACGAACATGAAAATCGCGTAATGCAGGAAATTCATATCAATGAGCCAGCGGACTGCCTGAGACGCAAAACGGCCGCCGCTGGCGCGATCGGCAATTTCCAGGACGAAGCGCGTGGCGCCCAGGACGAACCCGGTCATCAGTGAGGCAATCGCGCCGGAGCCATTGAGGCGCGGCCACAGGATTCCGAGGATAAAACACGCGGAGATCGGCGGACTGATATAGGCCTGGACGCTTTGCAGGTAAATGTAGAGCTGGCTGCTGATGTAGTGAATGAAGGGGACCCAGAGCAAGCCCAGCACTACCATCATGCCCGTGGCCACGCGGCCGAAGTTCACGAGCTGTTTCTCGGAGGCTTGAGGGCGGAGCTTTTTGTAGAAATCGAGAGTGACGAGCGTGGAGGCGGAATTGAATACGGAACTCATAGCGCCCATGACCGCCGCGAGTAACGCCGCCATCACCAGGCCGACGAGGCCGACGGGCAGGAGATTGAGTACGAGAGTGGGATAGGCGAAATCTGGCTTTTTCACCTGTTCTGGGAAAAGCGCGAAGGCGATGATGCCCGGCAGAACAAGCATGAACACGGGCAGGATTTTCAGGAAGCCGGCGAAAATCGTTCCCGCTTTTGCGTGCCCTTCATCGCGCGCGGAGAGCACACGCTGCACGATCACCTGGTCGGTGCACCAATACCAGATGCCGAGGATGGGCGCGCCGAAAAAAATGCCGGTCCAGGGAAAGTTGGGGTCCGAGGCAGGTTTCATCATGTGGAAGTATTCGGGTGGCACCATGGTGCGAAGATGCGCCAGGCCACCAACACGTCCCAGGCCGATGATGGTGAGGGCCACCGCGCCAGTGATGAGGATGAGCGTCTGCACGGTGTCCGTGTAGATGACAGCGGCCAATCCGCCCGCGACGGTGTAGATGCCGGTGGCGATGACCAACACCACGGCCGTTTTCCAAAGCGACCAACCCGCGACTCGTTCGAGGACCACGCTGGCGGCGTAGAGTTGCACGGAGATCTTGGTGAAGATGTAGGCGATGATGGAGATTCCGGCGAGGTAGACGGCGCATTGGCGATTGAATCGTCGCTCGAGAAATTCCGGCATGGTGAAGACGTTGCTGCGAAGATAGAACGGGACGAACACCCAGCCCAGGATCAGCAGGATGAGGCAGGCCAGCCACTCAAAATGACCGACAGCCAGGCCCGATGAGGCGCCGGTGCCCGAGAGGCCGATGAAGTGCTCGGTGGAAATATTCGAAACGAACAAGGATGCGCCGACAAAGAACCATCCGATATCGCGGCCGGCGAGGAAGTATTCTTCCGAGCTGCGCTCCTTCATGGAAAAATACAAGCCGATTCCGAAGACAATGGCGAAATAGACGCCGATGATGATCAGATCGGGAGTAGCAAGCGCTCGGTGGGTTACCTCGACAGCAGATGCGAACAGCATCCATGCCTCCTTGGTGTCCCATGCGACAGACTGAGCCGGAATCCCTGGCCGAAATTAACTTTCACAACTCAACGTCAGCCCGCACTTTCCCCGTAGCATTGATATTCCTCGACCGGGCTGACGGCATCCCTGATGGCCGGTTTGTGCAGAATTCCGCGTGCGAAGTCTATAACAGGGTCAACCAAGGCTCAATGGCCGTTTCTGGAAAAACTGCAATCCATTCCGTGAACATTTTTGGCTCGGTTGGCATAAGCAGCGAGCGAAAACGGTCTACTTCAGTGCGCCGGGATTGCGGCGCGTGTAGCGGTTTGCCGCTGGGCGTGGAACAGGGTAAAACAATAACTGGAGGAAACATGAAGAGGGTGCTTATTTGCCTGCTGATTTTTGCGGCCACGATGATGGCTGCGGAGAAGACGGTGTATGAATTCAGCTTGAATTCGATTGACGGACAGCCCGCGCCGCTGGCGGCCTACAAAGGAAAAGTGGTGCTGCTCGTAAACGTTGCCAGCCTTTGCGGATTCACGCCGCAGTATTCCGCGCTGGAATCGACGTATGAGAAATTCAAGGACCGCGGCTTCGTGATTGTGGGGATTCCGGCGAATAATTTTGGTTCCCAGGAGCCCGGTTCGAATCAGGAGATCAAGAAGTTCTGCACTTCGAAATTTCACGTTTCTTTTCCGATGATGGCCAAGGTGTCCGTAAAGGGCGAAGACATTGATCCGCTCTATCAATTTTTGACGGACAAGGCGGCGAGTCCGAAAACGGGCGGCGAGATCAAATGGAATTTCACGAAGTTTTTGATTGGTCCGGAGGGACACGTCATCGCACGGTTTGAACCCGCTGTGACGCCGGACTCGCCGGAAGTGACTTCGGCGATTGAAAAGGCGCTGGCCTCGCTGAAGTCCTGAGCGAATTGCGACTAAGCCGAGCGATCGGCGAACTGTTGGACAGAATTCCACTAAAATTGACGGCGGCCGGCCGCTGCTGCAAAGCGGCCGCACTTCCGCCAACGCACACATGCCCATACTCTCGTTGCAAGACGTTTCGAAGGACTATCAGACCGATGGGCAGCGAGTGCAAGCGGTTCAAGGTCTTTCGCTAAACGTTGAACGAGGCGAGCTGGTGGCCTTGGTAGGGCGCAGCGGCTGCGGGAAATCCACGTTACTCAATCTTGCTGGAGCGATGGATTTTCCAACTTCCGGAAGGGTGCTTCTGGACGGCGTTTCGACTTCGGCGCTCAAAGACGCGGAGCTGACGAGGCTGCGGCGCGAGAAAGTCGGCTTCATCTTCCAGTCGTTCCAATTACTGCATACGCTCACAGTGTTCGAAAACGTGGAGCTGCCCTTGCTCCTCGCGGGCAAGACGAATGTGCGCGAGGCGGCGCGGGAACGCCTCGCGTGGGTCGAACTTGAGGGCCTGGGCGAGCGTTTTCCCCACCAACTCTCCGGCGGACAGATGCAGCGCGCGGCCATCGCGCGCGCACTGATCCATTCGCCGACCCTTCTCCTGGCCGATGAACCGACGGGCAATCTCGACACGACGACCGGCAACGTCATTTTGGAATTGTTGCGGCGACTGACAGGCGAAAAAAATACGGCCACGGTTGTCGCGAC
>Ga0210410_10001410_pt1 | contig 22681 bp, 19 predicted proteins | sample IncBWC4MmetaG_FD_161058 | JGI IMG/M metagenome (GOLD analysis project Ga0210410, IMG submission 161058) | Forest soil microbial communities from Barre Woods Harvard Forest LTER site, Petersham, Massachusetts, United States - Inc-BW-C-4-M | ecosystem: Environmental > Terrestrial > Soil >... | reverse complement strand
GACGGCTGCGCCCAGCGCCGTACCCGCGAAACGCTGCCGGGAGATGGCGAGGGCGGCACCGAGAGAGGATTGAGCGATGACCAGGGTCGTCACCGGCGCCCAGTATGCTTCCGGCAGACGGGCGAGCCCAGCAACCGCTACGGAGACAACTGCCGCAACGGCTGTCCGCAAAGAATGGACCACAACCGGCCAGTCCAGCCTCCCGGAACGAAGGTATGCCGGAAGATTGCTATTCCCCTTAGGCATGCAGCTCCCCTTCAGTTACTTGTTGCGGTGCCTGGACGGCGCAAGCGCCGACAGGAAGAGAGTCGTAAACGAGAGCGGCGACTCGTAATCCCCGCGTTGGATGCCAGTCGAAGCAGGATTGGCCCTGGAAAATGCAAACTTTCTGAATGAGGAAGTCGACTATCGTGCGACCGGCAACTGTTATGACACTGTCGATATAAAAGCATTGTGTGTGACAGGTCGTCACGCCGGGTTGATCGCCCGATTCACCAGCCTCTAGTTTCTGTCGGTTACGGTTCCCATGAGTTTGGAACGCGTATTGCCTATCCATCGGCTGTGAACGTGAACGCTGAAGCATTTCGCAAAGAAGAAAGAGGAGAACAACAATGATCAATGAAAATCTCAAGCGTGTAGGGACCGGTCAGGCAAAGACGGTCAGGCAGATGCTGTTCCCGGTGTTTCTAATGTTAGTTTTTGCGATGTCGTTCGGGCCGGCCAGAACGCAGGCGCAAATGATTGGAAACGTGGTAGCCGAAGTTCCGTTTCAGTTCCATGTGGGAAACACCACGCTGCCCGCAGGGAAATACCTTATCCATCAGATAGATGACAGCGACCTGATGGTCATGCAGATCAGCAGCGTGGACGGCAAGGTCTCCGCGCTATTCAACGTCGAACCCACGGAAGCGAAGTCCGCGCCGGAGAAGACCGAATTGATCTTCAACAAATACGGGGATCGTTACTTCCTGTCTGAGATGTTTGACGAAGAGAACGCCGACGGAAACAAGCTGGTTACATCTCGCGATGAAAAGCTGGCAAGCAAAGAGAGCGGCGCCGAGGTGGCGCACGTAGCAGCACATCACGCGAATCAGGAAGGCAACTAAATCTCGCCGAACGGCAAGACGCAAGGCAAGCCGAACTCCCCCCGCAAGGGGGAGACGCTTTGAAGAAATTGCAAAGGAGAAAAGATGAAATTACAGAGAATTGCAACGGCATTGATTGGCATGATGTTTTTGTTCGCGGGCGGAGCCGCCGCACAGCAGGTGAAGACCGATTACGACCGCAGCGCGAATTTCACTCAGTACAAGACTTACTCCTGGGAGCACGTGAAAACCAAGGACCCGTTATTCGTGGTCCGAATCAAGAACGCCGTGAATGTCGCGCTGGCGGCGAAAGGCTGGACGCAGGTGGAATCCGGCGGGGATGTTTCGATCGTAGCGGTTCAGATGACCAGCAACCAGGAAACCCTGAATACGTTTTATAACGGGTTCGGAGGAGGCTGGGGCTGGAGACGATTCGGCGGCGGTGGATTTGGAGAAGCCACAACCACAACAGAAACGTACACGGTAGGTACGTTGGTCGTCGATCTGTTCGACGCGAAGACGAAAACGCTTCTGTGGAGAGGCTCCTCGAGCGACACTCTCTCCAACAACTCCGACAAGAACATCAAGAATCTGGACAAGGGCGTGGAGAAAATGTTCAAACAGTTTCCTCCCAACACGGAGAAGAGGTAAGCGAAAGCAAAAAGGCTCGACGCGATAATCTGCGCGTCGAGCCTTTGGACTTTCCCAGGGCCCTAGTGATCGGAATGATTTTCAATCAGGCAGCGGGACGCAGCCGCCGGGTAGCCGCGTTTGTTTTCTGAATGCATGCCTTGCGCAGGGCGACCCTGGCGTGAAAGAGGCGGCCCTTGGCCGCTGCGGTGGAGATGCCCAGCTTGCGGGCAGTTTCCCGGACCGAGCACTCCTGCAATTGGCAGATTTCGATGGCCGCGCGAACTCGGGGGCGAAGTCCGGCGAGTGCGTTGTGGAGGAGTCTCTCGCGTTCCTTCTGGACAAAGTTGTCTTCGGGATTTGGAGCGCCGTCGATGAACTGAAAGCGGGGACGCTCCTTCCCTTCCTCATCCACGAATTCCATTGGAACTTCGCGGGAATAACGATTGCGGCGCAGCTTCATCAGGGCCGCGTTGATGGCGATTCGCGTCAGCCAAGTGGACAACTGCGACCTGCCGTCGAAATCATTCAGGTGCAGCAATCCGCTCAAGAAGCAGTCCTGAAGGGCGTCTTCCGCGTCTTCGCGATTCCGGGTGATACGCAGAGTGGAATGGAATATTTTTTTTGCGTGGCGCTCGAAGAGCGTTCCGAAGGCCTCCTGATCGCCTCTTCTTGCAGCCGAAAGCAGCTGAGAATCGGACGATGGTTGAGTGGCAACCCCGGCGAGTTTGGTGCTGTTTGCCAAAATGTATTGCTGTGTAGCCACGACTGTTTCCTCCTCATCACTTGTGAAAATCATTCGCGAATTCGAGCCTCGGGCGGAAGCAAGGTGACTTTGCCGGAAGCAGGCGCGGAAAACATCACGAGATGGAATGATTTATGGCTACACCTCTGGGGGGGATTCGAAATACCACGATAGGTGGATTGACAAATCCTAATCCAGCAACCCAGGAGACAGGATTAAAGCTGACGCTGAAAGGAGGGCAGTTATTCCTGTGGCGGGCGTGAAGCCGGCGGAATCACAATTTCCTTCCAGCCGAACAGGCGGGCATCGAGCGAAAAAGCGCCAGGACCGAGAAGGGCGATGGCCGCGGAGATGGCGATGACTGGGACAAGCGCCAGCTTCGATTCGAATGGACTCAATAACTGTAGCGGAAACCAGGAAAAGGCGATTCCGAGATTCTCGAGGCATGCGAGAAGGCTGAGGATTGGGGTGAGGAATCCGATCAGGAGACAAACACCGCTTAATGAAAGGACGGCGAAGGACACCAGCACAAGAAGCGTCACGCGCTCTGAAGACACCAAGCAGAGAACCCCGTGACCGACCAAGGTGGCGCCAACGACCACTCGCAAGAGCAGTAACCCAATACCGGGAAATCCGGCTGGAAACGCGGAAAATAGCCTGTGCAGTTGCATCATCCTCCGACGATGATGAGACGCCCGGTAGGCAAAAGTAACGTAGCGAGCCAGTGGCCGCTACCCCACTTTCCGGTATCTTTAGGTAACGCCTTAGTGGTATGAGGCCTAGGCGGACCAGGCAAGATTAGAGGTGGATAATTCCGCGGCGGATGGCGATGGCGATGGCCTGGGTGCGGTCGCTGGCACCCAATTTTTCCATGATGTGCTTGATGTGGACTTTGACGGTTTCCTCGGTGATGAAAAGTTTCTCGCCGATATCGCGGTTACGATTTCCCTCGGCGATCTGGCGCAAGACCTCGATTTCGCGCGTGGTCAGGGCTTCGTCGCTCATGTGCTCGGCAAGCTGGGCAGCGAGCTGCGGCGGGATACGCTTTTTCCCGGCATGCACTTGGCGGATTCCTTCTACCAGATCCTTCGGTGGCATGCTTTTCAGCATGTAGCCTCGCGCACCGGCTTCCAAAGCACGCTGGATTTCCACGTCGCCTTCGAACGTCGTCAGCATGATGATCCGGGCATCGGGGAATTCCGAGCGGATCGAGACGATGGTGTCCACGCCGCTCATGTCGGGGAGACGGAGATCCATCAGTGTAACGTCCGGGAGATGCTTGCGATATTGCAGGATGCCGTCATGCGCGGTGGCGGCGTCGGCTATCATCACCATATCCGGCTGACTGTTGATGACGGCCGAGATGCCTTCCCGCAACAGGGGGTGGTCATCCACGCTGAGAACCCGGATTTTGTTTTTTTCGCTCATTGAGGTTGCTTGTGCACAGTTGGGGGCTTATCTTCCGCTGACTTTCGCGAATATAACCGGGAGAACCACAAGCTTTGCCGGGTGGAAAACTCAGGCTCAAATGCAAGGCGGCTGGGGACGGAGAGATGAATTTCCGTTCCGGCGGAAGCCATGCTCAAGACCTTGAGCTTTCCGCCGATGCGTTCCGCCCGCTCGCGCATTCCGGACAAACCCCAATGCCCATCTCGGCCAGTAGTCAGGAGTTGCGGATCCATGCCGCAACCATTATCGCGAACGAGAACCCGCAGATGGCTTGCAGAGTACTCGATTTCCACTACAACCTCGGTGGCGCCGGAATGGCGGAACGCATTGGCAAGAGCTTCGCGGCCGATGAAATAGATCTCGTCATGAATGACCGGCCGCAACTGCCGGGGCGCGCCTTCCACGATGACACGAAATTCGCTTTGCGTAGAGATGGCGAGGTCTTTTTGAATGCGGGAAAATGCTTCTTCCAAGTTTTGGCGAACTACGTCGGGTGAACGAAGGCCTCGGACGGTGTTGCGGCCTTCGTCGATAACGCGTCCCATCAATTGCAAGACCCGGCCGAGGAGCGGCTTGGCGGGCGAATCTTCGGGCAAACGGTCATCGGCGACGTGGAGTTGCATCGAAGCGCTCATAAATCCCTGCAGTAACGTATCGTGGAGTTCCTGGGCGATGCGCGTGCGTTCGGCAAGACGCTCTTCGAACCGCATATTCATCCGCGCCGCCAGCGCACGCATCCGCAAGCGAACGAACAACAATATTGCCAGAACGCAGGCGAGCAGGCCAGAAAGGCGAAACCACCAGGTTTGCCAGTAAGCAGGCTCGATTTTGAACGAGACGCTCGATTCCGCGCTGTTCCACAGGCCTTCGCTGTTGCTGGCGATCACGCGGAAGCGGTAAGCGCCGGAGCTGATGTTGTTATAGGTGACCTGACGTTCCGCGACGGGACGGCTCCAGCCCTCGTCGACACCTTCAAGTTTGTACTTAAAGCGAACACGGTCGGGAACGGAGAGGCTCAGCGCCGAATAAGCAAAGTTCAGCCTCCGGTGCCCGCCGGAAAGCTGGACGGGACCATTCAGGCTGACGGGGTTGCCGTCCGAGGAGAGTTCCTCGATATGAACAATAGCCGGAACGGAAACGGAGATGGCACGCGAAGGGTCAACGACAGAAATCCCGCGATTCATCGAAAACCAGATTTTGTCCTGCGAATCGGCGAAGACGGATTGCTGACGCTTAACGCCTTCGGTGCCGTGTAGTCCGTCGTCCAGGCCGTACTCGCGGACATCGGATTCGCCGACGGAGTTGCGCAACAGGCTGTCGCGTTTTACGCGCAGAACATGACTCGAGGTGGAAATCCAAAACCATCCAAGTTTGTCTTCGGCGATTCCGAGGATTTGTTCATGCAACGAGGCTGGCGCGGCGGTCGACACCTGAACTTGACCGGAGATCACATACGCCAGGCCCGACGAGGTGCCAACCCAGAGCAGATCCGCGGAGTCCGTCAAAAGGCAGCTGATGTTTTGGGAGGGCAAACCTTCGCGAATTCCCAGTGACCGCAAGTGTCCACCAGATAATGAGTTAAGGCCACTCGGCGTTGCGAACCACATCGTGCCGCCGGAAGTTTCGGCAATCGAAGTTATCGAGTTCGCGGACATGCCGTTGGCCGTGGTGTAGTTGTTGAACCGGCCGTTTCTGAATTCACTTACGCCGCCGCTGAGAGTGCCGGCCCAAACTGTACCATCGCGGCTTTGAAAGACCGCGTAAACGCTGTTTTGTGCGAGGCCGTTCTTTTCGGTATAGGTTGTCGTTGTGAGCGAGCCGGAGGAATAACGCAAGTGGGTCAGTCCGCCCTGCTGCCTGCCGATCCACAAATCATCCTTGGTTCCGGCGATTGAATAGACAACATCCTGGCTGAGGCGATCATTGGGCACGCTGCCACTTTTTTCGCCCTTTAGCCAATGAAGACCGCCTTCGAAAGGAGCGAACCAGACGCGCTCACTCTGGTCAACATAGACCGGCCCGCTGCTTTCAGACTGGAGGCCCGCCGTGGAGAAAGTCACGAACGCGCTATCACGAATGCGCTCGATGCCGGAGGGGCTGCCAGCCCAAAGATTCCCCTCTCGATCCTCGAGAAGCGCGGTTACGAGGATGGGCGTTTGCGGGCTGCTTGCGTCCAGAACGACTCCGCCGGAGTTAACACGAATCAGGCCTCCCGGCGTGCCCAACCAGATGTTGGAGTCGCGATCCCGAATCATGGAAAGAACATCGAGATGGCGAAGGGCGGGAGGAATTTCCACCGAAGTAACTTTGGCGCTGTCCCAACGCAATACGCCCTTGTCGGTACCGATCCATAATTCGTGACTTCCGGAGGCCAGCATGCAGTTGATCTTGGCGCCAGAGAGTTCGGTTGCCACAGGCACAAGCCGTCCGTGACTCATGTAGAAGAGACCTTTGTCACGTGTGCCAAGCCAGACTTTGCCATCGGAAGTTTCCACCATGGAGATCACCGCCGAATTGGGTTCGGCAAAGCGATGAGGGACAACACCCGTGGCCCAACTGAGACGACTGGAAAGCTCGTCGGTGGCAACTTCGGAAGCGCCGGCAGGCGGGCTTGGGGACCCGGATGGAGTGTTCAGCAATTCAAATTTTCCGGAGTTGTAGGTGAGAGGGCCATAAGCGAGCGACGCAAAGAGTACCGAGCCATCCGCGCGTTTGAGAAGCGAAGTGATTCCGAACTCCGCAACTTCACGGCCGAGTTCGAACTTTCCCTCGTGGTAGCGCAAGATTTTGGTGCTTTGCAGAAGGATCCAAAGATTTCCCTGTGAGTCGGACGCGAGAGCCTGAACGGGCCCGATGGGAAATGGCGTGGGAGTCGCTTGCGGAAAAGTACGGAAGCTTAATCCATCGAAGCGAATCAGGCCTTTTTCAGTCCCAATCCACAAGTAGCCGTCGGGAGTTTGAGCCAGGGAGGTGACAGAGCCGCCGGTAAATCCCTTTTCACTGCCCCAATGTTCCCGCATGTATTGCGACAGAATCCGGTTTGGATCAAGCGCTCGAGCCAGAGAAGCAGAGCACGCCAGCGCCAGCGCGACAAACAGGCCCTTGCGGAACAAGTTCCACCTATGGCGCGCTTCAAGGGAGATATTCGAATTTTTCAACCACAACCTCATTTTCTTTTTGCAACGGAGTTTTTTCGCTGGCGACTACATAAAACATGATTTGAAATTTTTCCTGGCCAGGCGAAGGCACGCCAGAGGTGAAAACATGTTCCGCAATCACCGGTGATCCCGCTTGCATGGTGGAGCCCCGGACAGTTTTGAAGCTCGCGCTTCCGGATTCCCAACGCATCGAGTGCGCGAAGGTGCCCCTAGGGAGCGTAAATGGCGCGACGTGGCCGGGAACATAAAACGGTTGAATACCAAACTGTGCATTACTTTTGCTGGAGGCGTCGCCCCAACGGCCGAATTCGACGTCCAGTTCGCGGTAATGCTGGTCACCACCCCAATCGTCAAACGTATTCATGCTTAAGACTGCGGCGGGCTCCAGGTGAGTGGTGTCGCGAACGACGACGATGTAGGTTCCGTAGCCGAGACTGCGAGTCATTTCCAATTCCGCACACGACCACCTGTCTCCTTTTTTCGTGATGCGGAGATGGAGGGCGCCGATTGCGTCTATCCAGGCGTTGTCAGCCCCGTACAAATTATTCATTCCACCGCGATCGCCCGAAATCGTGCGGACTTCCCAATCGTAGCCGCCGAAGTGGAGTGGCTTTATGGGCGCGAGTTGCGGAGCGCCACTGCCCTTCACGATCGAAACCGCGACGACCGAGCCGCCTTGTGTGGGTGCTACGTCCATGGTTGGAGGGGGGTGGTAGCCGGGCTCCACAAGCATGGCTGCGTACTCAAAGCCGAGATGCGTGGAAGTTCCCCAGGTTGAATCCGCTTGAATGGGGATGAAAGGCTTGTCGGGCCACGGCTGCACCCACCACGGGCCGCTCCTTGCATAAATGACAATCTGCTGGCCGGGATGAGCTTCGGTGACCCGTCCGCTGATTGTATCTACTCTTTCGCGGCCACCCTGGGCCGCAGGTGGAATTTTGGTGAATTGGATTGTGGGACCGGCGGGCGCTTTTTGTGAGTGGCAACCGGCGAACAGTAAGGCGAGGGCGAGAGTGAAATTCATCGCCCACACGTAACAGCTGCCGATTGTGGGGAACTCGCGATCAGGGGCTGGATGTCCCTCGTGTTTCACCCAAACTCCTTCCCATGCGCCAGGCGGCCTGAAATGAGGCCACAGGCAAAGAGTGATTCGGAATCCATGATTCTAACTGGTTGAACTGAAAATTGAACTCCTTTCGTTGTAAAAAACCGGCATGTGGGACGAGCCGGAATTGGTTGGCGTGATTCGCTCGAACTGCGGTCCGAAAGTTATTGAATTACCTGGCAGACGGCTGCAGCATCCAATAGATGTAACGGCGCGCTGAAAAGTTGCAGGCGCCGCGAAGAAATAGAGGGGTCGATGGCCAATCGTTCACGGCTTGCAGACACACCACTTTCGATTCTGGACCTGGCGCATGTGCGGCAGGGGGGAACTCCTGCCGAAGCGTTTCACAATTCCCTGGCGCTGGCGCAGCATGCGGAAGCGTTGGGATACAAAAGGTTCTGGCTGGCGGAGCACCACAACATTCACGGCGTGGCGTGTTCCGCGACTTCGGTGCTGATCGGGTACGTCGCGAACGGAACGTCCAAAATTCGCGTCGGCTCCGGCGGCATCATGTTGCCGAATCATTCGCCGCTGGTGATTGCCGAGCAGTTTGGGACCCTGGAATCGCTGTTTCCCGGGCGAATTGATCTGGGACTTGGGCGCGCGCCGGGCGGAGATTCGGCGGCGATGCGGGCTCTTCGCGGTTCGTTCCACGGCGCGGGCGATGATTTCCCTGAGCAGATTGAAGAGTTGCGGAGGTATCTGGGCCAGAGATCGGCTTCGCAGCGAGTGCACGCCTATCCGGGCGAAGGGACCAACGTTCCGATCTACCTGCTGGGTTCGAGCGACTACAGCGCGCGTCTGGCAGGGGCGCTCGGCTTGCCGTTTGCTTTCGCCGCGCATTTTCAGCCACAGCCGTTGCTGCCGGCCTTGCAGATTTACCGGGCGACATTTCGGCCTTCGGAAGTTTTAGAGAAGCCGTATGCGATGGTGGGCGTGCCGATCCTGGTTGCGGATTCGGACGAACGGGCGCAATTTCTGGCGACGACGCCGGTTCAGATGTTTCTGAATCTGATCCGCGGAGTGCCGGGGCCGCTTCCGCCGCCGTCGAAGAACATTGAATGGACAGCCGACGAGCGGGAGATGGTGGCGGCAAAGTTTGGAGCAGCGATAGTGGGCGGCCCGGAGCGCGTGGCGGCTCGTTTGAGTGCGTTTCTGGAAGAGACGCAAGCGGATGAATTGATCGTGGTTGCGAACACCTATGATTTCGAGGACCGGCTCCGCTCCTTTGAACTGCTCGCCAACCTGACGAAGCAAGTGGAAGAAACAACGCGGGACGCCGCGAGCATAAGAGCGTAGCTACGATCAGAAATCCTCAACGCCAAGGAAGATGCAGGGCTGTTTTAAGCCCGGTGAACGCGTTCAGCGAATGGAATGCACTTTTGCCAGGACTTTGGGGGCAAGCGAGGCGGGCAACGGCGTGTATCCGTGTTGTTCCGCGCTTTGTTCGCCCATACTGAGCGCCCAATCGAGGAAATTGACGAGCGCCCTGGAACGCTCCTGATCGGTCGATTTTTCCGGTACATAAAGCCAGGTGAAGCTGACGATCGGGTAGGTTTCGTTTCCCGGGACATTCGTGAGTGAAACGCGAAAATCCGCGGGAACGGACTTTTCGGCGGAGTGGTAGGCAGCGGCGATGCTGGCCTGGGTGGCACCGATAAATTTTCCGGCAGCATTTTGGACGTGGCCGACGCCGACGGAATTGTCGGCCAGCGTGAAACCAAGTTCGATATAGCCGATTGCTCCGGAGGTGGCTTTCACTTTCTCCATCATGTCCTCACCGCGATTGGCGCTGACCCCGACGGGCCAGGCCGGTGAGGGAGTCTTGCCAATCTGGCCGCGCCACTTCGAACTGGCCTTGGAAAGATAATCGGAAAAGATATAGTTCGAACCTTTGCCTTCGGTGCGGTGGACGACGGCGATATCCAGATGGGGCAGGACTTGGCCAGGATTGAGTTCCTTAATCTGGGGATCGTCCCAGCTCTTGATGTTTCCGAGAAAAATTTCCGCGAGGACAGGGCCCGAGAAGCGAAGGTTTCCTCTTACGCCCGGAACATGATAAATCGGGACGATGGCGACGAGAACCGTGGGGATATGCAAGATGGGAGTTTTCGCCGATTTCAATTGGTCGTCGCTCATTGGTACCTCGCCGGCCGCGAAATCGCCGACGCCGCGGGAAATGTCCTCGATTCCCTTCACGGTACCGGTGCTGAGATAACGGACCTGCACGCCGGGGCTGAGCTTGTTATATTCTTCGACCCAGTGGGTATAGAGCGGCGTGGGAAGATTTGAACCACTTCCCACCAATGCGATGATGTTCTGGGAATTGGCGGCGAGGGCGGAGCAAATCAAAAACAGGACAAGAGCAGGCCAAACAGCCATCTTGCGCGCAGATGGTGCCATGAGGGTTGCACTCCTTTTTTGGAGATGGGCTTTAAGGGAATCGTGCTCCTTCGGAGATGGGCTCGCAATGCGCATGAATTGTGAGAAGACCTATTGGTTACCTGAACTTTGTGGCGGGATGCACGGACCGATAAGATGGGCAGGGTTTCGCTGAAGCATGATTTTCCTTCAGTGAAAGCGCTGTGAGGCGCGCGGGGCGATTGCCGGGCGCGAGAGGAAATACAGACTGGGGGACACTAGCAATGCGGAATGAACTTGCGTGGGCTTGCACAGCTTTGGTGCTGGGAAGTTTACTTTTTGGGCAGAAACCGCAGGAAACGGCCAGCCAGCCTGCCAAGCTCGCTGCCTCGTCGGAACTCACGAACCTGCTCGACGCAAAAATCAAGGCGGAATGGCAGGCGATCAAGGACAAGGACCAAAAAGCGTACGGCGACCTGTTGACGGAAGAATACGTTGCGGTGGAAGCCGACGGCGGGGGTGAACGATACAAGTGGAAGGCTTTGAGCGAACTTCAAGAGAGCGCGGTCACCGACTTCACGCTTTCGTTCCTCAAAGTGACGCCGCTGTGCCCGGACGCGGCGTTTGCCCGCTACGAAGTTTTTATCAAGTTTCCGCCGAAGGCTACGGTGCGGTTTGAAAAAATCCTAGTAGGTGAAATCTGGGTGAAGCGCGAAGACCAGTGGAAAGCACTGCACTACCAGGAAACTCGCGTGAAATAGTAAATTTGCGAATTGCATGCCGCTTCTGGCCGCGGAGTGAATTCATCCGTTTGAGCGCGGCCAAGAGCGGCATCATTCCTTACTGTTACAGCGCCCACAACCTCGTGCGCGGAGTGTTTATTCGCAGTCCGGAGGCATGGAAGCGATGGCGTCTTCGGAACCACAGGCGCGCTTCTTCTTTGCGGGTGTGATCCCTGACCGGGCATGCCTGAGGATCCAGAGACCGTCGTTGTTGGTCAAATAGATCAATCCCCGGCTGGGGTCCTGGAGGATGCTAGTCACGCCGGTAAATGTCTGAAGCACCTTGGGGTGCGCCGGATCGCTGAGGTCGAGAATCCTTACGGTTTCGGTGGGACTATCCGAATTTCGTATGACCCCCTTGGAATTCTTGTCTGGAACTTCGGCAAGGCCGACGTCGGGACCAACGATTTCGAGTTTGCCGGCGGTGGCATCGCTAGACTGGGCGCCAAGATTCACCAGGCTGGGTTGCACCGGTTTGGTCACATCAATCACAGTGAAGCCCTGCTTGGAAGCCTTCTGGACATACAAGTATTGCTTGTCGCCTTTATTTTGGAGAAGCATTTCGCTTCCCGGAGCTTCCTTCAGGGCCAGGTGCGCGACCACTTTTGCGGGGACTTCGGTGGGCTTGGTATTTGCGGAAATGCGTGGCGCGGACATGAAAACCACCGCGGCCGCGAACACCATACTAACGGGGACCAAATGACTCTTAAGAAATCTTTGCTGAGTGAAACTCATCACTTCCTCCTTACGCTGCTCTAAGCGTGCCTCTCATTGATTCTCAGGCAATTTCATCGTTGTGAATCTCTGTGTTATTGGATGCTCCGAAAGGCTGAAATAAAGAACAGATTTCGCGACACAGATGAGTGGTGCTAAACGGAGGGAGGCGGACGAGTGAAGAGACGATTGTCCAGGGAGATGGAAACGATGGGGTCCTCTTCGCATGTCTCGAGCGGAGAAGTGACCGAGCGAAGGAACGTGATGGCTCCCGACGCCGGCGGCAACAGCACGAAGAAGTCCTTGGAAAGGACTTTAGCTGTTATCTGCGAAGGAGCGGAGGAGACCCAGGAAATTTCTTCGTTCCCTGGAATTCGCGGAACACGGTTGGCCAGAACGATGACGAGCGAGAGCGCGCAAACCCATACCACCGCGGCTTGTGCGCGAGTCGGGCGGCACGGGCGCGGTATCAGGAGCGACAGCATCTGGACCCCGCCAAGCGAATACTCCTTACCACTATCATTCTACACCCGTGCGGCTGAACGCGAGTCAAGGCAGCGCCACAGCTGACGATCACGAGTTGAGACGCCTCGCTCGAATTCCAACGCTGCTTTCAGACCGCGTTTGTGCTCTTACTGCCTGCCGTAGACAGCGATGCAACCATTGGCGCTCTGCGTACCGCAGAGGGCGCCGGCCTGTGTGGGGACAAAGATTTGATTGGTGAATTGGTTCACCGTCACGCTATGGGAATTCGAGCCGGTTGTGACATTGACCAACCACTGGCGGCTTCCCGCATCGATTACTCCCAGCACTGGGCCGCTGGGCATGTCGCGCCCCGCGGTGTAGTAGCGGTTGTCGCCGGGGTTATACCAGACTTCGTCGGTACCGCCGGATTGATCAATCTTGACCTGGCTGGCGAGGCAGGCGGCACTGGTCGTGCAAGTGCCGTCAAAAATGATCAGCAATGGTGGGAACTGGACGCCATCATGGCCTCCGCAGCCGATGAAGAAATCGTGGCCCGGGCCCTGGGTGATACCAGCAGGCATGCAGTTAAGGGTTGGGACAACGTTGATGACTACAGGACCGGCCGGATTTCCGATTCGTGGATCAATTTCGTCGATGCAACCCACGGCGACGCTCGACTGAGTGGAAAGAGTGGAAACTGTGCAATTCAGGTTCTGCACATAAAAAGTGCCATGAAGCGGATTGAAACCCACGGCACCGGTCCCGGCCACTGCAATTTCGCCCTGTTGTCCAGGCCCGGCCGTTCCAGCGCTGGTGATGAATGCGCCGGAGTTGGCGTCAACAACTGCCGAGTGATGGCACGGAATGGTCAGAGTTCCGCCGGTTGCTACCAAAGGAAATGGCCCGCCGGAAGCGCCTGAGGGTACGGAGGTGGAAGGATCAGGGCAGGGGAAACCGTTACCGCTATCTACAGGAACCGTTGAATCTATTGGCGCTGCCGCGTCGTAATAAATCTGGCCGAGGATGCAGGCCGCCGGATTCGTGGGAGTGTAGTTGTTAGCCGCAGTCCCATTGGTTGGGTACGCGGGGTAATTTACCGGCAGGCAATGTCCCTGCCCGGGAGTTGTGAATGGAGGCGTGAACTTACGGTTGACGATGTCGGTCACGTCGATCAGGGTGACGAACGGAAGGCCGGGGTCACCATTCGCGATGGTGAGTATGTCGTGTCCGCCGACGGTTCCATAGGCCATTTCATCGCCGCGATCATCGGCGCATTCGGGAGCGCTGCCGGCGCCGCCGTTCCAGGAGGCGATGCAGGGGCCAACACCATTCGGGCCGTCAAAATCGGGGGACGAGCCCGTGGGGAAATCGGCGATCACGGTCGGCGGATTCGTCGTGAGATCGAACACCACGACGGAGGCACTGCCGCTTCCGACGAACAATGTATTTCCGTCTGGCGTTACGAGAAGCCCGTTTGGACCGGAGAGGGGGTTGACGCCATTGGCGCGCGAAGCGCAGCACTGCGCCCCAGGCAATCCACCGAAGAAGCCGTTCGGGCCAAAACCGGGAAACGCATTGCCGAAATTTGCGAAGAACGGAGCGTTCCTGCACCCGAACCGGGTAAGTCCGTTGCCAGGCCTGGTGAAATTTACGCTCCCGAGGCCGGTGACAATGGACGGAATCCCCTGCACATCAGCGGCGTTGAGCTGTGGGCCCCAGCATGGGCTGCCGTTGTTCCCGGCGTTGGCCACTTGGTTGACACCGCCGATCGTATTCACAGCAAAGTTGTTTTTGGCGTCCGTAACCACGACGTCCAGGCCGATGCGGTCGGCCGTGTACACCCTCTGCTGAATCGGATCGAACCAACTTATGTCGAAGGAGTTGAATGGACCGCCGGGCTCACCGGTAGGATTGTGCTCCGGTACCGGAATGACGTTGAGCACACCGTAGGCCCCATTCACGGTAGTGCCGCAAGTGGGACAAAACGGCTGCGAACCGCAACTGTTCAGGAGAAATCCAAGGGCCAACACGGCAGCCATTTCGATAATCTTCATGAGTCTAGACCTCATCGAAAAACCTCCTCCGGGAATTCCACTCGAATCTTCCGCGCCGTGGCGCTGCGTTCGTTGTTGTGAAGGCCTGCTTGACTTCCAGGCAGATTGGCCAGTTTCAAATTCAGTCCCATGCATGGCTGATCCCCGGCGCCCTAGAAGCGGTACTGCAGCCGCTGTTCGAACACGTAGTAGTTCTGCGGCGTAGCACCGATCGTGCTTGGTTGCTTCAAGCGGTCAATGTTGAAGTTGGACTGGAAGCGTACCCAGTAGTTCAAATACCAGTTCACACCGAAGCTGAATTCGTCGGTATGCCGGTTGAACGTGGGAAGGTTCTGTGGTGTTTGGAGGTTGTTGAAGAAAATACCCGGCTCGTTGCCTTGAATCCCGGAATAGCGGAAGGCAACTTCCCAGGCTCCCAATCCGCGTCCGCCGCCGCCGGGGGTCTCCGGACCAAACACTGGATGCTTGATGCGGGGCGTGCCGTTTTCCGGCCGCCGTTCCTTGGTGAGCAGGTAAGTGGCGGCAGAGTTCCAGGCCTTGAATCGAACGGCGGGTAGGTCGGAAAATCCAAGTCCGCCGAGGGTCAAGGTGCCGACGCCGGTGCGATCGAAAATCGCCTGCACGTATTCGTCGCGGAAGCCCCATGGGCCTTTCAGATAAGTGAACTCACCCTCGTACCGCCACACATTCCCGTTGGCCTGGAACTGCGGCAAGAACGTGAACGGGGCAGCCGCCGATCCGGTGCTCGGTGTGAGTTCGCCTGAAAGACCACGCGTCTGGCTGTAAGCAATCGAACCGCCGAAAGCCAAGCCTTGCAGGACGCTGTCTTTCTTGTCGCGCCAGGGGTAGAAGCGGACTCTGCCGACGGTCTCCGGCACGCTGGTGGTGTTGTTCGTGGAAAAGCCTTTACCGTTGAACGCGCCCAACCAGTACTGGAATGCGCCGCCGTGGATGTCGCCGTGAATGGTGACACCGGGACTGCGAAAAGCGGAAGCAGCCGAGGGATAAAGCAGGGATTGCAAACCGCGCTCGACGAAATCGATGTTCGTGACGCCGGCCGCCAACTCCTGGGCGAAGGGTTCCTTGAACTGCCCGGCCTGAATCTGGATGGCGTTGTTGTATTTTGCGTTCAGGTAAATATCGCGAATGATCGCGCCCGTGGAAGCGGCGGCGTCCACCAGGAGGCCGAACTGGTAGTGGTCGCCGTAATTTCCCTGGAAACCAAAACGGCCGCGGCGCACGGAAAAAGTGTTGGCAGGTGTGCCATCGCCGATGTAATTGCGGTAGTCGGTCTGCACGTACCCGTAGGGCTGAATCTGGAACTGGCCGTCGTTGGACTTGATGAAGAAATGCTCCCCGTTCCATCCCGCATTCACGGGCGCCCGCCGTCTTTCTTCTCGGCGGGCTTCTGGTAGAGCACCACAGGCTCGGCGGGCGGAGCTGCTTCGGTAGCAACAGCAGGCACTGGAGCCGGCAGCGGATAGGTGGTGTTAATCAGGCGAGCGGCTCCATCGCTTGCCGGAGATGGGCCGCGCGATTTAACTTCGACAAGCTGCTCGACTAAATTCTTCAGTTGCTCGATCGTCCGGCGCTGCGCCGCCAGTTCTTGACGGAGTTGATCCACTTCCGCCTTGCTCGCTGTGGCAGAAGGGGCGTCGATGCCGCTCCTGGCGGAGTTCTCGCTCTGGGCTTGAGCATACGGGCCCATGCACACAAGACTCAAGGTCAGCATGAAAAACGCAATCCACTTCCTTAGTGAATTCATGTTCCCCCCAAAGTGAATGGTCGGATGACCGGACCAGTGGCGGTCAGCCTTTAGCGCATTTATGGATTCATGTCAAGCAAATAATCGAAAAACCGATAGAAGCGAGAAAAATTTGCGTTCTGAGATGCACGGAAAATGTAACCGCAATGATTGATACAGATCGCTCTCGAGACAAAACCTCCAGCCCGCCGCGCCGAATTTACGGGGCAAGAGAATCGCTTCGCAGAAGTTCCTATTTTCTGATAAACAAGAGTTTGCCCATTACCCATGCCATCCTCCTGTTTTTCGCCGCCGCGATCGCCGGGACACTGAATGCGGTTGCCGGCGGGGGCAGCTTCGTCTCCTTCCCTGTCCTGCTGTTCACGGGCGTGCCTGCTGTTGAAGCCAACGCCACGAACACCGTCGCGCTGTGGCCGGGCCTGGCGGCGAGCACCGTTGTCTACCTGAAGCGGTTGGACGCGCCGGCACGTCTGCTGCTCCCGTTGCTGGTGACGAGCCTGGCCGGGGGTTGGGTCGGCGCGCTGCTGCTGCTCCACACGCCGCAACGCACATTTCTGCACCTGGTGCCGTGGTTGCTTTTGAGCGGCACGTTGCTGTTTGCGTTCGGAAATCAGATTCGCGCGATTGCGGGCCGGACCTCCGTTGTCGAAGATCTGCGGCATTTGTCGTGGCAGGCGATTCTGGTGAGCTCCGTTATGCAGTTGCTGTTGGCGGTGTACGGCGGATACTTTGGGGCGGGCATTGGGTTTGTCATCCTCGGCATGCTGGCGGCGCTCGGGATGCGCGACGTTCTGGCGATGGGCGCCATCCGGACATTGCTGGCGGCGGCATGCAACGTGGCCGCGGTGGTCACGTTCATCTGGGCTGGGGCGGTGCTGTGGCCGCAGTGCCTGGTGATGCTCGTCGGAGCGCTGACTGGCGGATGGTTTGGAGCGCACTTTGCGCAGAAAGCCGATCCGCAGAAGATGCGATACGCCGTGATTGGCGTGGGCCTGGCGATGAGCGCGTATTTTTTCGTGGCCGCGCGTTGAGGAATCGGCGACGTGCGTGAGCGATTTTTCCCGCACCTGCCCGCGGGCCAAAGGCTATTGCCGGGCGCTTGACAAGCGGTGTATACTCCCGCTGGTCCACTTACCGGACCACTTGGAGCCTTGCTTGTCACTCAACCTGAAAACCGACTTCGAGACTGTCCGCAGGGATAAAGTTTACGAAGGTGTGGCCAAACAGATCGAACGCCTGATCCTCAAGAAACTGCAGCCGGGCGACAAGCTTCCTTCTGAACGCGATCTTGCAGAGTCGCTCGGCGTAAGCCGAAGCTCCATCCGCGACGCGATTCGCAGCCTGGAGCTGATGGGCATGGTGGAACCCCGCCAAGGCGCCGGCACGATCGTTCGGCAGATTTCGTCGGACTCGCTGGTTAATCCGCTGGCCAACGCGCGGAAGCGCAAGGAAGAGCTGGTCGGCGAACTTTTGGATTTTCGCAAGATGCTGGAGCCGTCTCTCGCCGCACGCGCCGCGACGCGCGCTTCCCCCGAGGAACTTGCTGAGATGGAGGAGATCCTCGCGCGGCAGGATCAGAAATTGGCGAACGGCGAAAGCACCATTGCCGAGGACACGGAATTTCATTACGCCATTGCGCTGGCTTCGGGCAACAGCGTTGTGCGCAAAGTGCTGGATACGCTGATGGATTTGTTGCGCGATTCACGCGAACGCAGTTTGCAGGTTGACGGACGTCCGGAGAAATCGCTGGCAGGCCACCGGAAAATCCTTACCGCGCTGAACCGCCATGATGCCGAAGCTGCGAAGCTGGCCATGCGGCGGCACATCGAAGACGTCGAAAAAATGCTGCTCAGGAAGTGAGTATTTTGCCGCCGGAGATTTTTCACCACGGGTAGACGACGCGCGTTCGCAAGAATACGAGCACGCGGGAAGCGAAGCGGCGGTTGGGACCGTAAGGGACGAAGAACAGAATTTCGATTTGAGGACGACCAGATTGCCTGACTTGCGGGATGACATGACTGGCGGGCCTTTCGCACCTCCCGAGGCGCCAGCCGAGAGTCTCTCGAACCACCAAAATTCCACACCATGTGCCGGAACGACGGTGACGCTGCGCGTTTCGGAGGCGCGTGTCGAGGACGTCGGCCACGCGATTGCGCGAGTTGCGCCGGCGGACCTGTTGCGCATCGGGGCGAAGCCCGGCGATGTTCTGAAAATCACCGGCGGCACGGTCGCTGTCGGGCGCGCCGAAATTTCCGATGAATCGCACGAAGGCATGATTCAGATTGACGGGACGTGCCGCAGCAATTGCAGCGCGGGATTGCAGGAGCAAGTCACGGTCGCAACAGTCGAGACCCAGGCCGCTGTTGCAGTTCGCTTCACGCCGATGTGGATTGGCGCCGCACCGGCGACGATTGCGCCGGATCGGATGCTCGAGGATCTGGTGGGCGTTCCGGTTGTTACAGGCTGCGCGGTGCGTGTGCCGACGTTTGCGAAGGCGGTGAACTTCCAGGTTGTGCGCACGATTCCCTCGGGACCGGTCGTGATTGGAAAACGCACGGACATTCGAATTGTGGAAGGAGAACAGACGCCGTCGCGGGCGCCCGCGGTTTCCTACGAAGATATCGGCGGTCTCGAGCGCGAAGTAGCTCGGGTGCGCGAGATCGTCGAGTTACCGTTGAAGTATTCGCACATTTTTGAACGGCTCGGAATTCTCGCGCCGAAGGGTGTTCTCTTGTACGGCGCACCAGGGACAGGAAAGACATTGCTAGCACGCGCCGTCGCCGCGGAAAGCCGCGTGCATTTCATTCACCTGAACGGCCCGGAAATCATGCGCAAGTTTTATGGAGAGAGCGAGGCCAAGCTGCGCGAAGTGTTTGAAGAGGCGGCGCGCCACGCGCCCGCGATTCTCTTCATTGACGAGATTGACGCGGTCGCCCCGAAGCGAGCGGAAGTTACCGGCGAAGTGGAAAAGCGCGTTGTGGCGCAGTTGCTCAGCTTGATGGATGGGTTCGTGGCGCGCGGCCACGTAATCGTTATCGGCGCGACCAATATTCCCGAAACGCTGGATCCCGCGCTGCGGCGGCCTGGCCGGTTCGATCGCGAAATCGAGATTGGCGTTCCGAATACCCAGGCGCGGCTGCAGATTCTGCGAATTCACACGCGCGCGATGCCGCTTGCGCCGGACGTGGACCTGCAAGAGATTGCCGAACTTTCGCACGGTTTTGTTGGCGCAGATCTGGAAGCGCTGTGCCAGGAAGTGGGCATGATTGCGCTCCGGGGTTTCCTGGCGGGTCTGCCGCTCGGCATCGATGGCGCTGCGTCTGCCGAACTTGGAGCGCTGCAGGTTACGCGCGAGAATTTCCTCGCCGGGTTGAAGGACGTCGAGCCGAGCGCGACTCGCGAGTTCTACATTGAGAAAAGCGAAACGACGTTCGCATGCCTCGGCGGTCTCGACGAAGTGAAGCGAATGCTCGATGCCGTTGTCGAGCACTCTCACCTTCACGCAGAGACTTACGAGAAATTTGGATTGGCGCCGCCGCGAGGCATTTTGTTGGTCGGCCCATCCGGAACGGGAAAGACAGCAATTGCTCGAGCGCTTTCCGGCGAGAAACAGCTCCCGCTAATCGCGATTGATGGCCCGCAGCTTTATTCGAAGTGGCTGGGAGATTCCGAACGCGCGCTACGGGAAGTTTTCAAAAAAGCGAGACGCGCGGCGCCGTGCATTCTCTTCTTCGATTCGATTGACGCGCTTGCTCCGCGATTTGGCGCCGATCAATCCACCACGGATGTATATCGAAGAATTCTGAGCCAGCTTTTGCGCGAGATCGACAACCTGCGCGACGTCAAGGGAGTGATTTTGCTGGCAGCGACGGATCGGCCCGAGCGCATCGAGCCCGCTTTGTTGCGGAGCGGCCGCTTCGACTATATACTCCCGTTCGCAAAACCGGGCGTTGCCGACCGCGCGGCGATTATTCAGCTCTGTTGCCGGCAGGTGCCGCTCTCACCCGATATTGACTTCAAGGAATTGGCCGGGCGGATGGAAGGGTTGACCGGCGCCGATATCGAGAGCCTGTGCAAGAGGGCGACGCTCTCCGCGATTGTGGAGATTCAGCGTGGCACGCGGCTTGCGCCGTTCGTGGTTACTCGCGGGGATTTCCTGGTGGTTCTCGAAGCCGATCGAAGCGGTCCCAAGCATGCGAATGCAGCGAACGAGCCGGGCAGCGCCGCCGGAGATTTGTGCCGAGATGTGTTTACTTCAACAAAGTACTGACGAGGGTTGATCATGAGCTATACGGAACTTTCTGTTTGGACGCGCGGCATCATCATGGACAAAGAAGGCCGCGACATCGTGAACTCCATCTCCGCATCTGCCCGGAAAGAGGGCAAGCACGCGCAGTCGATGGAGAACTATGTGGACAATCCCGATCGCACCAATTGCCCGACGCGCAAGTATTGCCGTGTGAGCGACACGGTGCTCGAAAACGAGCTCACTTACGAAAACGATCACCCGAACATCGTCGTGCTGGTCGAGGGCACAATGGTGAAGGGCTGGGATTATATGCGCGGGATGCCGCCGGGCGGAACGCTGGTGATCAACACGCACTACACGCCTGAGTACATGATTCGATTTGTGCCGGGCGCGGACCGCCTGGGGCAACTGGTCTGCGTGGATGCGGCGAAGCTCGCGGACCACAAGTGGCTTTACTACCGGCTAGGGCAGTTGGGGCTCGACCGGCTTTCGACGGAGGGCGCGGCGGAACGCAGTAAGGCGATTGCGCCGGATATCGCCGCTCCGCTGATTGCGGCGGTGGTGAAGACGACGGGCATCGTCAAGATGGAGACGATTCAACCGATGATTGCGAATCAGAAGGCTTTCGAGTTGGCGCTTCACGAATTGCACATCCTGCCGCTGAATCCAGTGGCGGCTTAGGAAGGAACCCATGTCAACAAAAGGCACACGCATTCCCGAATGGCTGACCGTACCCTTCGCAGGCATTACGCCCGCGCCAACGCAGGAAAAGGGGCAGGACTTGTTCCCCACCGGCAACTGGCGCTCGATCCGGCCGGTATACCGCGACAAGTTGCCGCCCTGCAACAACGCTTGCGGGACGAACGAAAAAATTCAGGGCTATCTCGACCTGGTGAAGCGCGGGAAATATCTGGACGCCTACGCGCTCATCAAGGAAGACATGCCGTTCCCTTCGGTGACGGGGCGCGTGTGTTATCACCCGTGCGAGACGGCGTGCAACCGCGGGCAGTACGACGAAGCGATTTCGATTCGCGCGGTCGAGCGGTTTCTTGGCGATCTTGGCCAGGCGCTGCAGCGCGACGTCGTAAAGCCCGGGAAACCCAACGGCAAGAAAGTCGCCGTTGTCGGTTCGGGCCCCGCGGGCCACAGCGCGGCTTATCAACTCGCGCGGCTCGGGTACAAAGTCACCATCCTGGAGAAATCGCCCAAGGCCGGCGGCCTCAATCGCGGCGGCATCCCGGACTGGGTTCTCCCGCAGCACGTTCTCGATCGCGAAATCGAGCGTCTCATCGAACTTGGCATCGCCATCAAGACCAACACCGAAGTCGGCAAGGACGTTTCCTGGGACAGCTTGAAAAAAGAGTACGACGCCGTCGTCCTGGCTGTCGGCCTCACCGAGCCCAACAGTGTTCGCGCCGAAGGCGAAAACAAGCAAGGCGTGATCTACGGCCTGCCCTTTCTGCGCGACATCGGTATGGGCACTTCGAAGGTGAAATTGGGTGCACGCGTCGCGGTCATCGGTGGCGGAAACACCGCGATCGACTGCGCGCGCGAAGCGTTGAGGCAGGGCGCCGTCGAAGTGACCATGATCACAGTCGAAGGCAATCCAAAAGAAATGCCGTGCGTGCCCGAGGATCTCCACGACATGCTGGAAGAGGGCGTGGAGCTGATTCACGGGCGGGCGGTGACCGCGGTGCTTGGCAACGGCAAAGTGGAAGCGCTGCAACTCCACCCGGCGAAATTCTCCGGCGCGATTAACGCTTCGCCGATTACTATCAACAAAGACGTAGCTGCGGAGAAGTTCGCCGTCGACAACGTGATCATCGCTGTCGGCCAACACGCGTCTCTCGCATGGCTGCCGGCGGAGTTCAAGACTGAGCGAGGCTCGATCAAGATCGACCGCTTTGGGCGTCTCGGCGACACCAACTTCTTTGCCGCCGGCGATATCGTGCAGTTGGGTTCCGGTCAGCCGCTGATGGTCGTGAATGCGGTGGGCGACGGTAAGCGCGTTGCGTTCAACCTGGACAAGGCCCTGCGCGGCGAAGCGCTTGAGCCTCGCAAAATCGCCATCGATGTCATCGTGGATCTCAACCGCATGAACATGACCTACTTCCCGCAC
>Ga0210410_10001409_pt1 | contig 22681 bp, 17 predicted proteins | sample IncBWC4MmetaG_FD_161058 | JGI IMG/M metagenome (GOLD analysis project Ga0210410, IMG submission 161058) | Forest soil microbial communities from Barre Woods Harvard Forest LTER site, Petersham, Massachusetts, United States - Inc-BW-C-4-M | ecosystem: Environmental > Terrestrial > Soil >... | reverse complement strand
CGAGCCGGATGAAACTCCCACACCGCCGCCAATGCCCGCCCGTCCTCCGGCTACCGGGCAACTCCTCCAGACCCGAAATAGCCAAGGCCGGCAGAATCGGGATGACAGCATGGACGCCGCCGCTGGCATGGATTTCGCCACAAATCTCCACAAGCGCTCATTCGACAATCTGATCGATGGTTCATCGCTTCCCTCAGATCGCGGAGTTACCGGGACGGAAGCCAACTCGCTTGCCGGACCCGATCCAAACGCCGTCGAGCGAAACACGAACGGCAGCGGAGCACGATTGGATAACAATCGAGAGCGCCAACTAAGGCCTCGATCAGCGCGTGCGGAGGGTTCTGCGACGGAGCTTGCTCCAGTCGCGATGGTGCATCGCGCAAATCCTTATTCCGACATTCCCTCGCTTTACGACTTGTACGTACAGGCCTCTTCGAGCGAAGGCGCACTCAAACGATTCGGGCTTGCCATCTTCGAGAATGGCACCCGGGAACCCGGTGTGATTCCGATGGATCTTCCCGTTGGCCCGGATTATGTGATCGGACCAGGGGATGGATTGACCATCGATCTTTGGGGCGGAGTTTCACGGCGAATTGTCCGCGTCATCGATCGCGAAGGCCGCATTTCACTGCCCGAGGTGGGCCCCATGCTGGTCAGCGGAAGGACGCTAGGCGAAGTCCAGTTGGCAGTACAACAAGCACTCGGCACGCAATACCGCGACACTTCTGCCGATGTCTCGCTCTCGCGGTTGCGAACCATTCGCGTGTACATCGTCGGCGAAGTAGAGGAACCCGGAGCTTACGACATCAGTTCACTTTCGACGCCACTGAATGCGTTGTTTGCGGCAGGCGGCGTGACACCGCGCGGATCGCTGCGCGCGCTAAAACACTACCGGGGCAAGCGGCTATTGGAAGAAGTGGATACGTACGATCTTCTGTTACGTGGCGTCGGGTCGGGCCAGGAGCGATTGGAAAATGGAGACACTCTCGTAATCCCGCCAGTGGGCGCGCAAGTGACCGTGAGCGGCATGGTGCGCCGCCCCGGGATCTTTGAGCTTCATGGGGAGATTCAACTCGCCGACGTGATCGAACTGGCCGGTGGAATCCTTCCGGCAGCGGCGCTTCGCCACGTCGAAGTGCAGCGAGTCGACGCACACGAGAAACGCGCGATGCTGAGCCTCGATCTTTCGGAAAGTGTGGATGCCGAGGGTGCGACAAAGCAGCTCAGCACTTTTTCCATTCGCGACGGCGACGTGATCCACATTTTCCCCATTGCCCCGTACAACCAGGAAGCCATCTATTTACAAGGGCACGTGCTCAGACCGGGCAGGTATTCGTATCGGGAGGGAATGAAGTTTTCCGACCTGGTCGCGTCTTACGGGGATCTTCTCCCCGAGCCGGCGGCGCATTACGCAGAAATTATCCGCCTGAATGCTCCGGATTTCCACCCCAGTGTGGAAGGCTTTGACCTTTCCGCCGCGCTCGCCAACCCTGCAGCGGCTCCCAAGCTCCAGCCTCTTGATACCTTGAGGATCTTTAGCAGGTTTGATTTTGAGCAAGCTCCATCGGTCTGGATCGGCGGAGAAGTTCGCGCGCCGGGAAGTTACAGAACGTCGGGTCAAGTCCATCTCCGCGATGCCATTTTCCTAGCCGGCGGCGTCTTGCCGGACGCGGCACTTGGGAATGCGCAACTCTTCCGGACTATGGCTGATGGAACCTTGAAAATTCTGAGGGTGAATCTGGGTGAGGCTCTCGAAGGCAATCCCGTCGACAACCTTCTTCTCGCACCGCGCGATCGCGTCATCGTGCAGCGCAATGCATCGAGACGCGATCCGCCGACCGTCTATGTGAAGGGAGAAGTCGCCAAGCCGGGCCGCTATCCGTTGACGACGAACATGCGTGTCGAGGACTTGATACAGGTTGCCGGAGGTTTGAAGCGCAGCGCAGATCCGGTCAGCGCAGACCTTACCCACTATGCGGAAAATGGCTCGTCCAATGGGCGCGCTGAGAATCTGACCATTTCGCTGGCGTCAGCTAAAAGCGTAGATTCCAGCACAAATGTAGCTTTGCACGACGGCGATGTTCTGTCGATCCGCCAAAGCCCCGGATGGAACGACATCGGTGCTTCCGTGACGCTGCGTGGCGAGGTCCAGCATCCGGGTTCGTACGGCATCCGGCCAGGGGAGCAACTCAGCTCCGTCCTTGAGCGAGCGGGCGGGTTCAGCGCGGAATCGTACCCCTATGGTGCGGTGCTCATGCGCCAAGAAGTGCGCGATCTGGAGACGAAAGCCCACGATGAACTGGTTCTGCGCATGAAGGCGGAGGAGGTGCATCTCAGAGCACTGCCCGAAAATGATCAAGACCAGAAAAACTTGAAGTTGACGGCGATAGCACAGACAGAAACGACGCTTAATCAACTGGAAGCAACTGGGCCGGTTGGCCGCGTGGTGATCCACATCCAACCAGACGTGAAGAGGTGGAAGCAAAGCGCCTCGGATGTAACGCTGCGCGACGGCGATGTATTGGTGATCCCCAAGAAACCGAACTACATTGCAGTGAATGGACAGGTTTACAACCAGACAGCGATTACCTATCAGCCGGGCCGAAGCGCCAAGTGGTATTTGGCACAAGCCGGAGGCCTTACGCAAGTTGCCGACAAGAAAGCTGCGTTTGTTATTCGCGCAGATGGATCGGTCATCTCCGCAAGCAACAACTCCGGATGGTGGCCAGGGGATCCGCTGGGCGCAGAGTTGAAGCCGGGAGACGCGATCATGGTCCCGGAAAAGGCGCCTAAAGTCGGGACACGAAACTGGTCCACGCTAATCCAATCAGCGCAGATTGCTACTTCTCTCGCGCTGACGGTTGCAACGCTGAGACCCTAGCCAAGGAACGTGTTAATGCGCAAAAGGGCGGCGGTATTCCTATTCAAATTGGCGGCGGCTACGTTGAGTGTGGCGACATCGGCGTGTGGCGCGGCAAGACCGCAACAGAACGTGTCCGTGTCGAGTTCAGCAACCGTCTTTGTTCCGCTGGACAGCTGGGTGTACCCGGCACTCGATCGGCTTCGAGCGCTTGGCTACATCGATGTCGAGTTCTTAGGAATGCGTCCATGGACTCGTCTCGAATGTGCGCATCTTGTTCAGGATGCGCGGGACATCATCGCAGCCAGTGAGTCGGATGCAACTGGATCGACCGGTGCACTCCATAGCCTCGAAGCCGAGTTTGCGGGAGATCTAGAAGCCCTCGGTGGCGGTGCCAGCCGCCGGATGCAGCTGGAATCTGTGTATACACGGCTCATGGGAATCAATGGCCAGCCGCTAAACGACAGTGAGCATTTTGGCCAAACACTCATCAACGATTTCGGCCGCCCTTATGGAGAAGGGCTCAACAGCTCCACCGGGCTTTCAGGATATGTGGCAGCGGGAAGGTTTTCGATCTACGTCCGCGGAGAGTATCAGCACGCGCCCTCCACGCCCGCCTATTCGCTTCCCGTGCGCCAGGTTATTGCCTCCGTGGATGCGAACCCCCTTCAGCCTCGAAAGCCTATAGCTGCAGTGGATCGGTTCGAATTGCTGGACACCTACGTGGGCGTAAACCTCGCTCGCTGGCAGGTCACCTTTGGCAGACAGAGCCTCTGGTGGGGGCCGGGCGAAGGTGGCGCGATGCTCTTCAGCGACAACGCTGACCCCGTTACCATGGCTCGAGTCAGCCGCACTAGTCCTTACCAGCTTCCTTGGCCATTTAAATGGATGGGGCCAGTGAAGACGGATTTTTTCTTTGGCAAACTCTCTGGCCACGAATTTCCGCCGGGCCCATTGATTCACGGGGAAAAAATAAGCTTCAAACCGACGCGCAACCTTGAGCTTGGCTTCTCACGCACCGTTGTAATGGGTGGTCAAGGGCGCGCTTTCACGCTGGGCGCTCTATTTAATAGCTACGTGAGTGTCACGTCTTCCCAAAACTATGGTGCTTCGGTGAATCCCGGTAAGCGCACGGGGGGATTCGATTTTTCGTACCGCGTTCCGTTTCTGCGCAATTGGCTGACGATCTATTCGGATTCGCTTTCGGATGACGATCTATCGCCCCTAGCATCTCCACGCAGGTCTGGTATCAGTCCCGGGTTCTATATGCCGCGCATACCCGGCGCCCAGAAGCTCGATCTTCGTGTCGAAGCCGTTTATACCGACACCCCCGGTGGCAACACTCATAAAGGCCAATACATTTACTTCGACACTTTCTACCACGACCTTTATACGAACAACGGAAACATCATCGGGAGTTGGATTGGCAGAGATGGAAAAGGATATCAGGCCTGGAGCAAATACCGTTTCAACGAGCGAAGAACTCTGCAATTAGCTTACCGGCATGCGCAAGTCAGCGGGGACTTTATTCCCGGAGGCGGATCAGCGAATGACTTCGGCATGCAAGGCGATTTTTTGGTTGGTCATGAGACCAGCGTGTCCGGCCGTGTTCAGTACGAACGTTGGAACTTTAGGGTCCTGGCTCCGCAACCGCAATCAAACGTCACCGTCTCTTTTCAGGTGACGTATTGGCCGCGGGAGCGAGTCAAGTAGGACGGCGCAAAGAGAGTAAGAGATTTTCTGAAGAGGATTCGGAACTTGACGATGATCGGCACAGAAACGCAAACAAAAGATCAGCATGCTTCCGTAGAAATAGTCAGGGAGCCTGATTACACCCTGAGTGATCTCGGTTCTTCCTTTCTTGAGAAGCTCCGTCTCCTCTGGGAGAAGCGGCGTTATCTGCGAAGAGCTTTTTTCGCGGGACTTATCTGCGGCTTGGTGGTTGCATTCCTGCTCCCTGCACAATACCAATCGTCCGTGCAGCTCATGCCTCCCGACTCTCAGTCAAGTTCGGGATTGGCCATGTTGGCAGCTCTCACCGCGAAGACCGGAGGTGGCATTGGCGGGATTGCTGGAGATCTACTTGGAATAAAAGGTTCAGGCGCTTTATTTACGGGCATTCTGCACAGCCGGACCGTTCAAGATCGGCTGATCGCTCGTTTCGACTTGCGCAAAGTGTATTCCGACCGGTTGCTGGAAGATGCTCGTAAAGAGCTGGCCGAAGATACCGCGATTTCGGAAGACCGCAAGAATGGAATTATCTTAGTCATCGTAACCGATCGAGATCCCCGGCGCGCAGCGGCCATCGCCGAGGGGTACGTCGAAGAATTGAATCAGCTTGTGGCCGAACTATCCACCTCCGCGGCCCACCGCGAACGAGTGTTCCTCGAAGAACGGCTGGTTGGCGTGAAGCACGATCTCGATCAAGCCTCACGGGACTTCAGCCAATTTGCCAGCAAGAACAAGACCATCGACATCAAAGAAGAAGCGCGCGCCATGCTCCAAGGTGCCTCGGCACTTGAGGGCGAGCTGATCGCCACCGAGTCGGAATTGAAGGGTCTCGAGACGATCTACACCGGCAACAACGTGCGTGTGCGGGCCATGCAAGCACGGGTCAACGAGCTCCGGCATCAGCTCGAAAAACTTGGCGGGAACAATCCCAACGAGCCGAGCCCTTCGGGGGACAAGTCTGACTCCTCGCTTCCATCCATGCGGAACTTGCCGCTGCTGGGCGTTACCTACGCAGACCTCTATCGTCGCGTCCAGATTCAAGAAGCAGTTTTCGAGACTCTGACGCAGCAATATGAACTGGCCAAAGTCCAGGAGGCCAAGGAAACACCCAGCGTCAAGGTTTTGGATGCAGCTAACGTGCCGGAAAGAAGGTCATTTCCTCCGCGTACGCTAACCATGCTGCTTACTGCGTTTTTTATTCTCGGTCTAGCGACGATTGGTGTTCTTGGCCGAGAGCGCTGGGAGAAGATCGATTCGGAGAACGCTGGGAAGGTCTTTGCCGGCGAAGTATTTCGGACCATGAATGCGCATATGCCCTGGGCTACGCCAAATGGCTCGAGGATGCAAGCCATGACCCACAGAGTCTGGATTCGGGTCGTGCCTCGGGCGGAGAAGTCGGAAGATTCGAATTCTCCGTCGGACTCGCTGTAAGTAGTTGTATTCATTGCCGTTAGGTCAAACTAAGCCCTGTGGCTGACGGGGCGAAGCTGTATCCGATGTACTGAAAAACCGGAAGTTTCGGAAGAAGAAAATGGCCACCAGCGACATCCCGTCAACGATCGCGGAAATCGCGGCACAACCAGAAACGCAACGCTGGTTCACTGTCTACACCTGTGCAAACCACGAGAAAACGGTTGCCAAGTGTTTCGATGCCCGGCGCCTCGAGCACTTTCTTCCTACGTACACGTCCGTCGCAAGATGGAAGGACCGCCGCGTCACACTCGATTTGCCGCTATTTCCGGGATACATATTCGTCCGGCTGCAGGCAGGAGAACGCCTTCGCGTTATGGAAGTTCCTGGTGTCGTGCGGTTGGTCGGTTTCAATGGGCGGCCGTATCCGGTTCCAGACATGGAAATCGAAACTCTACGAACTGGGATTCAGAATGCCTTGCGGTTCGTGCCACATCCTTACCTGAATGTTGGGTCGCGCGTCCGCGTCAAGCATGGTCCTCTCGAAGGCATCGAAGGAATTCTCTTGCGCAGGAAAAACGTCCATCGAATCGTGGTTTCGCTCCATGTGATTGCGCGGTCGGCGGCCGTGGAAATCGACGCGGCGGACGTCGAGCGGATCCCCTGATGCCCGAACCGGCAAAACTGCTGCGCCCGTTGAAAGAAGTGTCAACTTCGCACACCTGGAATCGTGCCTGGCAGATCGGCCTGAGCGTGGCGGACCAGGGATTCACTTTGGGTGGCATGTTCTTGCTTAACGTCATTTTGGCGCGCACGCAAACCAAGGAAGAGTACGGAATCTTCGCGCTGTCGTATTCGATCCTTACATTTTTATCCGGCTTGCATAACGCGGCGATCCTCGAGGCTTACACCATCCATGGTTCCGGCAGGTATCACGAACGATTCCACGAATACGCGCGCCTGCTTCGACGCGCCAATCGAGGGTTATGCATCGGCTTAACGCTTACTCTCACCGCCGCCTGGGGCGTGCTTCATTGGACGAAGCCACAACTGGCCTCCCCAACGATGCTGGCAATGGCGCTCACCTGCGGAATTCTACTGATGGCAGCCTTTGTCCGGCGGACCTTTTATATTCGACGCAGGCCTGATCTAGCCGCAAGGTTTTCGGCAATTTTCTTCTTCGCGTGTGCCGCTCTCTTGCTCATTATCTTCCATGCTCGGCCTCTAAACGGCTTTTATGCCCTGGTGATTGCGGCGTCGGCTTGGTGCATCGCGGGTCTCGCCCTCGCAGGCAAAGGGCACGCGGAGACGCCGGAAAAGAGCTTCGAGGACATCGAGCCACAATATTGGGCCGAACACTGGAAGTATTCGCGTTGGGTCTTCGTCACTGCCCTCGTTTTTCAACTTACCGGGCAAGCGTATTACTGGCTGGCGGCTGCGTTTCTCTCCATGAAAGACGTTGGTGAGTTGCGCGCCATGTACAACCTGGTGACGCCCGTGGATCAAATCTTCGCTGCCATGATTTTGCTCATTCTGCCGATGATGTCCTTTCGATTTGCTTCGCGGCGCATGGCCGGCCTCATTCCTCTCTGGAGGACGTACTGTCTATTCACTTTTCTCGTCACCTCCGGCTATGCCGTGTTCATGAATCTCTTCGGCAAGCAATTGCTCCACTTGCTCTACGGCGGAAAGTTTGATGATCTCACCTCGTTCTTAGGCATTCTGGTCCTCCTTCCGGTTGTGATGGGTGTCGGAAACACGGTAAACGCCGCGCTGAAGGCAAGCGAAAAGCCTCAAGCGGTCTTTGCCGCCTATATCACAAGTGGCGCGGCAACCTTTGTGCTTGGTTTGCCGCTTATTCTCCATTTCGGAATACGCGGCGCTCTCTACGGAATGCTTGCATCGGGCGCCATCTATACCACGACTCTCTGCATTGTCTTTTTCTGGCTGCTTGTCACGGAGAGACGCCTTGCTCCCGCGCTTTCGACGGTCCGAGAAAGCGCCCAGCCGTGACTATCTCTCGCACGGTGACAAACGAAGGTGATTAACTTTTCAGCGTTACGGCCCCACACGCTGGCCGGAAAAATTGTCCGTTTCCCGTTCCGTGTCATTCCACGCGATATGGCGGTGCCGATCTTGCAAGGTCCGCTGCGAGGGAAAAAATGGATTGTAGGCTCGTATATCCATGGCTGCTGGCTCGGCAGTTATGAATTTGCCCTGCAGAGGCTCATTGCGAACGAGGTGAGGCGCGGAGAGGTATTCTTTGACGTCGGTGCGTGCGTGGGCTTCTATTCTCTGCTTGCTGCCGTTCGAGCCGAACCGGGCCAGGTCCATGCCTTTGAGCCGCTGCCGGCTAACCTCAGCTACCTCCGGAAGCATCTGCAATTGAACAACATCAAGAATGTGGAAGTGCATGAGATCGCTCTCTCCGATGAGGTCGGGACAAAACTCTTTGCTTCGGAAACGACGCGCGCCATGGGAAAGCTGGACGTGAACGGTAGTATGCGGGTTCGGACTTCCACGATCGACGCGCTGCTCCAAGCGGGCGAAATTCCTGCTCCCAACTACATCAAGATGGATATCGAAGGAACAGAATCAAAAGCGCTTCTGGGCGCCGAGGAATGCATTCTGCGTTACAAGCCCAAGCTGTTTCTTGCGACACACGGCAGGCAGGTGCACGACGAGTGCTTGCGTCTGCTTTCGTCCTGGCGATACGAGTTTCGTGAAATAGCGCGGGAATCTGCCGATCGAGCGGAGTTGGTCGCGAGTCCTGGATCGAATTCGCCAGAGCCTTCCACCCGGTAAAAATCTTGAGAAGAACTTCATTTTAATGGAATCACAAAGCAGAGAAAAAACAGCCAAGCAAGCCAAAGTGCCGCATCCCGAGTGGGCTATGCTGCTACAGCGTGCCTCGCTTATGGTGTTTATCCTTGCTTACGTCAAGTGCTTCCAGTGGATGTACGTTGACTATCTCTACCCTACCTGGGGCTACTTTGGCTTTGATTATAACCCGCCCGGGACAGGCTGCTTGGCCCTTGCGTGGGTGCTATCGGTAGCGCCCAGTCTTTGGATGCCGATGCGGCTGACGCGGCCTTCGCAACTGGCGTATTGGGTGCTCTACATCACCGTCATCATCCCCTCGATGTTTGTCCCCATGTACGCAGGGATGAATCCGGTCACGGAAATTGCTCTCCTCATGTTGATCCTGTTTACGGGCTTTGCCATCGCTGGCAGTAGCTATCTGCTCCCGCTTTTCCATGTCCGCCTGCCAAAAATCCCCAAGCCGCTCTTTTGGACGGTTCTTGGCGCCGTAGCCGTTTTCCTGACCGTATGGCTGCTGATCGTTTTCCGTGGCCACCTCCAGCTTGTATCGTTCGGAGTTGTCTATGAACTGCGAGATGCTGCAAACGACGTGGCCGAAGGCAGCCTCGTCAACTATGCGTTCATGCTTCTAAATGGCGCGATCAATCCGTTCCTCATGGGCTATGGGTTGTACTTCAAGCGCCGCTGGCTCTTCTTCGCAGGCGCTCTAGGGCAGGTTTTGATTTACAGCGTCGGTGGAACCAAGGGATCGATTTTCTCCATCGTTTTCATTCTGGGTATTTATTGCATGCTCAAAATAAGGAAAATACCCTTTGCCCTCATTCTGTCTTTCGGTAGCTTAATCGTTCTTGCTGGGACGGATTTTTCCATTCGCTTCACAGGGATGGGTGACGTTTCATTCTTCGGCGGGATTTTCCAATATCTGATTTTGATGCGCACGCTTAGCATCAACGGCCTTGGCACTGCTCAATATTATGACTTCTTTCAGCGCAATCCTTTCACACATCTGTCGCATATTCATGGGGTGAACTGGTTCGTGCATTATCCCTATAACTATCCGGTAGGGCAGGAAATCGGCTTGACGTACGCAGGCACCGCCGATTTGGACGCAACGGCCCATTTCTGGGCGACAGACGGTATCGGCGGCTTCGGCCTGCCCGGCATACTGTTCATATCTGTTCTTTGTGCTCTGGTCTTCTGGATTTTGGATTCCGTGGCCCGGCGGCACGATCCACGTCTGGCCGCGCTTGTGACCGCGTATGCGGCCTACAATCTTGCCAACATTTCCATCTTTACTTCTCTTTTTTCGGGCGGGTTAGCGTTACTCGTCCTCTTGTTACACATGACGCCGTCCGGCTCCGTTTTCAAACTCCCCGCGATATCCCGGAAGGTGAGGCGCAATCCTCATTTTGTTTCAGCGCGCCAAGCACTGCCGAGTTCGGAAATAAGCCCCGGCCTCTCGTGAGGAATTGAGCCCTGCCAGCCTCTGCATGAAAGGAAGCAACTATCACGCTTCAAGCCTTTTTCAATGTTAATCGCACCGTATGGAGCGTGGTTGTCAATTCTTACCGGAATCTCAAGCGCGTTGTCCGCGCATTCCGCGGGCGAGACCTCTGGCAACGGAGACAGGTGAACTGCACAGAATTGAGGCTGGGAAACAAAGGCGCACAATGGTGCATTCGCCCTGACGGTTTGTCCGCTTCCAGCGTGGTCTATTCGTGTGGAGTTGGAGAGGACATTTCGTTTGATCTCGAGTTGATACGCCAATTTGGTGTCCACGTGCATGCTTTTGATCCCACGCCGAAGTCTATCGAGTGGCTGGGCAAGCAATCTTTGCCCGAGCACTTTGTCTTCCATGATTACGGCATTGCGGACCACGATGGAATCTGCGTTTTGTTGCCTCCGGAAAATCCTGCAGAGGTCTCGCACACTATTGTTAATAGGAAAACTCCGGGCTCGACAATCGAAGTTCCTGTTCGCCGACTAGCAAGCATCATGAAATCGTTGGGGCATCCGAAGATCGATCTGCTGAAGATGGATGTCGAAGGCGCGGAATACGGCGTTATCGAAGACTTACTCAACGCGGGCATCGCGGTTGGGCAATTGCTCGTCGAATTTCATCATCGCTGGCCCGAAGTAGGAATCGGACCAACGGTGGAAGCGATTAGAAAACTCAACCGGGCTGGGTATTTGATCTTCAGCGTTGCACCTGGTGGTGAAGAGTACAGTTTTCTCAGAGTCGCAAGCGAACCGAGTCTTTAGGTCTGCAAACTGAAACAATCATGGACCTTTCGTGCGCCCTCGCCGTGAAGTGGTGCTAACCGCAAGCCGCAATTGAGCCCTAGATTCAATGACAATTCGTCCCCGTCTTCGTTCGGCACTATTTTCGCTGGATGCATGGCTCACAAACCTGGGGCTTAAATTCACCAGGGAACGTGGAACGCTGCTGATCTTTCTTTTCCACAGTCTTTTCAAAGACGAACAGGAAGCGCGATCCGGTGTGATGGACCCGCAGCAGGGAATTACGGTCGAAATGTTCAAGACATTCTTATCTCATTTCCAGGCGAACGGGTATCGGTTTGTTGCTCCGGAGGAGATCTCCCGAGGGCTTGCGGAAGATCGCAAACACGTGTTCATAACTTTCGACGACGGTTATAAGAACAACGTCCGGGCGCTGCCGATTTTGGAGGAGTTTGAGGCTCCCGCGGTCTTTTTTATCTCAAGCGAACACGTGAAAAGCGGTAAATCATTCTGGTGGGATGTGCTCCATCGAGAAGGGAAGAAGCGGGGGCGCACGGATGCCGAGATTGATCGAAGGATTGCCGGTTGTAAGAAGCATAGAACGGAAGACGTAGAACTTCATTTGAGAAAAGAATTCGGCGAAAATGCGCTCTGGCCTGTGGGTGACTTGGACCGCCCCTTCACTCCTTCTGAGCTGCGTGCATTCGCGAATCATAGGCTTGTTTTTCTCGGGAACCACACGAGAGACCACGCCATATTGCCGAATTATTCTGAACCAGAAATCAGCATGCAAATTTGCCAGGCGCAAAATGACATCCTAGAAATGACTGGCCGTACTCCGAAAATGATCGCTTATCCCAACGGCAGCGAGTCTGTAAAGATTCGCAACGCTGCGGAAGAGGCCGGCTTGCGCCTGGGCGTCGGGGTTCGGCCCGGCCGCAACCGGCTGCCGTTGGATGGCGATTCGTGGGGCCGGATGGCGCTGAGGCGCCTTACGCTCAGGGGCGATCGCGGAATTGAACAACAGTGCCGGTCCAGCCGCTCCAGTTTGTCAATCCATCGTCTCTTGCAAGACGTCGGAAGAATGAGCGCGCGCCGGCAGTTTCGCTTCGCTGGTTCCATGAAATGACAAATCCATTGCGCATACTTCAGGTCCATAACAAATACCGCCCCGGCTGGGGCGGGGAAGATACCGTGGCCGATCTCGAGGCAGATCTTTTGGTGAGCAACGGCCATTCCGTGGAACGTCTGTCTGTTTGGACCCGTGAATTGGATGGAGCGAGTTTGTTCAGAATCGTCGGTGCCGGGTTTGGGACTGTTTGGTCGGTTCGTGGATATAGGTTGATGCGTGATGCGCTCGCGCGTTTCTCACCAGACATCGTTCATGTGCACAACGTCTTCCCCTTGCTGAGTCCAAGTGTTTATTGGGCTGCGGCGCGCGGAGGCATTCCCGTTGTGCAGACCATGCACAACTACCGGCTGGCATGTGCGAATGCCATTCTTCTTCGGAACGAGAGGCCTTGCACCGACTGCGTCGGACATTTTCCCTGGACCGCGCTGGCTCATCGTTGTCACGGTTCATCTTTTCCTCGGACAGTCGCGGTCACGTCAATGAACGTGTTTCATCGATGGATCGGGACGTTTCGAAACAAGATTCACGCTTACATTGCAATGACGGATTTCAGCAAGGAACTCCTGGAACGGGCCGGATTGCCTGCCGACAGGGTTTTCGTAAAGCCCAACTTCACTTCCGATCCCGGAAGGCTCGTGGGGCTGCGTTATCGGCAATTTGTTTATGCCGGTGAAATCTCGCGCGCAAAAGGCGTGCACTTATTGTTGGCCGCTTGGACCCAACTTGCTTCTGATGAGTTCAAGTTGGTGATGGTAGGCGATGGGCCCGACCGCGCCGCGCTAGAACACTTGTACGCGGGTGCTCGAAACGTCGTTTGGACGGGTGCCCAACCACGGCAGAAGGTGATCGATCAAATTGCCATGAGCAAGTGGCTCGTCCTGCCATCGCTTGCGTACGAGAATTGTTCCATGACCGTCTTGGAGGCGTTTTCTGCCGGAACACCAGTCGTGGTCCCGAATCACGGTTCCTTTGCAGCGATTGTTTTGGACCGCAAAGAAGGAATGCTTTTTTCGCCGGGCGATGTGGCTTCGCTGGCAGCGACTCTGCGAGTTGCGGTTTGCGCAGACGAGGCGGAGTGGATGGTGTGGTCCGGCCACGCGCGCCGCAAATTTCTCCGAGAGCTGACGGCGGAGGCTAACTATTCGCAATTGATGCGCATATATCAGAGAGCGAGAGATCACTGTTCGTCGATGTCCTCAGCTGCGCTGATGGAAGAGAGGCGAAACCAATCGAGGTATGAGCTGGAGAATCAAGACACGCCGCTGCCCGAGAAGGGAAGAGATTGACCTGATGCGCGTGGTTCTGCTGTCCGAGGTCTATGGCAAGGGAATGGGCTATTTGGAGAATCTCATGCCGAAATATCTTGCCCGGCTGGGCGTTGAGACGCACGTTGTTGCAACCGACCTGTCCATGTCCTTTCGCCGGAATTCGGACAAGACCGAGTACGATGATTTTGCCCCCCGCAACTTGGCGGGAAGTGTAGAGACTCTGGATAGCTACACGCTCCATATCACAGGGCATAGACGCGCACTCGGCCAAATTCGCATGGCCGGTCTGAAAGAGAAGCTTCGATTGTTGCGGCCCGACGTCGTGCAAACCATGACACCCATCGGATGGATCGCTCTGGATGCCGCGCTTCACAAACGATCGTTGGACTATCAACTTTTTACAGGCTGCCACTATCACGCTTCCGTGTTTCCGCTGGCGAAGAAAAAGACGCGAATGCTAAGTTCCGAGCGGTTGCAATCCCTCGCGTTGAGAAAAACTCCCGGAAGATTGGTAAGCCTTGTAACGAGGAAATGCTATGCCATTGCTCAAGACTGCGCGGACATCGCGGAGAAATACTTCGGTGTCGAGCGCACCAAGATTGCCGTCTGTCCGCTAGGCGTGGATCCGGAGATCTTCTATCCGGTCGTGGACGATCGGGATGCCGCAGCTAGAACTGCACTCCGCCAACAATTGGCGTTTACCGAGAGCGCGATCGTCTGTATTTATACAGGACGATTCAATGCCGAAAAGAATCCTCTGTTACTTGCGAAAGCGGTCGAACGCCTCTTTCATTCCGGTGCGCCATACCGCGGGCTATTTATTGGAAATGGCGCCCAAGGTGAAGCAATCGCGGCGTGTGCTGGATGCAGAACGCATCCATTCGTGACCGTCAAGGAACTTGGGACCTTCTATCGGGCGGCGGACATTGGCGTGTGGCCTGCCCAGGAATCAATGTCCATGCTGGACGCAGCAGCCAGCGGTCTCCCCATTGTGGCAAACCATACCATGACGGCAACAGAGCGGTTGAACGGCAACGGTTTGGCATACCGTCTCGACGACCTGGAAGATTTGGCTCGCGTTCTCTCAGCGCTCCGCGATCGGGGGACGAGACTGCACATGGGTGAACTAGGCGCGCGGAAGATGAAACACGAATACAGCTGGGAGTCCATTGCACGGCAGCGCGTGCGCGACTATGAGACTGCACTTGGCTCTTTTCGATCGTTTAGTGAAACAGTAGTTTAGAGAATAGCCGTTTCGTTTCGCATCTCCATACACTCATCCCAACGACCATGGCGTTTTCTGAGGATAGCGAATGCGCATACTAGTTCTGGGCATTAATTACGCGCCGGAAAGCACTTCCGTCGCCCCATTTACGACAGGGTTGTGCGAACACCTTGCTGCCACTGGAAACAAAGTAACGGTAGTGACAGCATTCCCGTACTACCCGGAGTGGCGCGTCTGGGATGGTTATCGTGGTTCTCTCTACCGCAAGGAATTGATCCATGGCGTGACGGTTCATCGCGTCACCCACTATGTGCCGCGCAAGCCAAGCAGGTTGATTCAGCGTCTGGCTTACGACATCTCGTTCACCGTAAATTGTTTTGTCGCGGCGCTGTTCACCGGCGGATGCGACATAATTTATTGCTCCTGTCCTCCGCCTACAGTCGCTTTCGCAGCGTATCTTCTTGGTTTGATAAAGGGCGCGCGCTATGTGATGAAACTGACGGATCTGGCCTCTGATGCAGCGCTGGCGACAAGAATTATGAAACCTGGTTTCGCGATTCGCCTGGCGAGAATATTCGAGGCGTTTAGCTTTCGAAGGGCGCAGACCGTTATTTGCCTTTGTCAAGGCTTCATCGATCGATTGAAGGAGCGAGGCATAAAGGAAGAAAAGCTGCGCCTAATCTCGGATTGGGGCGATACGGAGAATCTGCGGCCGGGTGCGGAAGGAAGCGCATTCCGGCTAGCCAATCAACTTTCCCCGGAACAGTTTCTCGTATTCCACACCGGCAACATGGGCAAAAAGCAGAAACTCATGAACGTCGTAAGCGCCGCGGAGGCTTCCCTAAGCGAGCCCGATCTCAGATGGATTATCGTTGGGCAGGGAGAAGAGAAGGACCAATTGGAAGGGGAAATTTCCCGGCGCCGTCTTACGAACATAGTGTTGCTGCCGCTACAGCCTCCGGAGTCGTTGCCCGAGATGTACGGTAGCGCCGATCTCCTACTTCTCAACCAAGCTGCCGCAGTCGAAGACGCGGTCATCCCTTCCAAACTCTTGACATACATGGGAGCGGGGCGAGCGGTTGTGGCGGCGGTAAGTGAGAAAAGCGAAGCCGCCAGGCAAATTCGCCGGGCAAATTGCGGAGTCGTTGTACCGCCTGAAAATCCCGAAGCTCTGGCAGAGGCTGTACTAGCGCTGCGCAAAGATGCTGGTCTGCGCCGGAAATTGGGCGCCAACGCAAGAACATTCGCAGAAGTTCATTTCACTAAAGCCGGCGTTCTCGATCGCTACGACGAATTCTTCAGAAGTCTCCGTCCGGCGGTGAAGGGTTTGTCGATGGCTCACCCCGCGGCCGAGAACGACTGAATAGTTGAATTTCTCCGGATTGACAACCTAAGTCATGTTCTTCTACCTGAGAATGTATCGCTTTCTGCTGATGGTTGTGACCTGCGTTTTACCCTACCTTGCCTTCGAGCTGGGCTGGTACGTGTGGTTCTATGCGCTGGCGCTGATCGGACGCTCCAAGGACTTTTCTCATCACGGACATTTTAGCTTGTTGCTCGTCGCTTCCTTCGTCTGGATGTTTCTGGCGAAGCGCAACAAAGTAGCGAACGTGGAAGAACTCTTTCGGGAGCGGACCGGAGCGCGATCCGCCGCCGCGGCATGCATCGCCACCGGATTTGTTTTTCTTGCCATCTTTTACTTTAGCCAGAAATTCTTTCTTCCGCGCGCACTATTCCTTATCTGCATGTTGACGCTGTTCGTTTTAACTGTGTTGATGAGGGCTGCGTTCCGCATTCTTTACCGGAAAAGAAGGGAACTTAGCAGGCCTACGAGGATACTGATCGTGGGGGCCGATGATTTTGCGCGTGACGCAGCAAAAAAGCTGGAGCGCTTATCGTTCGTTCCTTGCAAAGTCGTGGCGTATGTGCGGGTTTCTGCGCAGCAGGTGGCGGTCGAGAATAGCCGCGTATACGAGCTGGATCAGATCGGCATGCTGCACGCAGGGAATGGGATTGATGAGGCCGTGATGGCGATTCACCCGGCACAGTTTGCGCTGATTCCCGGAATTATCCAGGCCCTGGAAAAACTAAGCGTACCCGTGCGAGCGATTCTGGATCTGGGTGAAGGGATCGTGGTGCGGGAACGATTATTTCAGCTGGGCCGTCTCCAAATGCTAGACCTCACGACCACGCCAGCGGACTCTCTCGATTACGCTCTCCTGAAGCGCGCGTTTGATGTTTGTTTTTCCGTCTTAGCGCTCCTTTTGACATTGCCATTGGTGGTTTTGACCGCCTTGTTGATCAGGCTCACGTCACGGGGTCCCGTATTTTTCATGCAGGAACGCATCGGGCTGAATGGGAAGCCGTTCAAGATGTACAAATTCAGGACCATGCATATGTCCGAGACTGATTCAGAAGAAGGGGACACGCGATGGACTACGCAAGATGATCCCCGGAGAACCTGGCTCGGCGTATTCCTGAGAAAGACAAGTCTTGATGAACTGCCGCAATTCATCAACGTTCTAAAGGGTGACATGAGCGTGGTTGGACCCCGGCCGGAACGCCCGCACTTTGTGCGCCAATTCTTGCAAGATGTGGCCCGCTATAACCATCGTCATTGCCTCAAGGTAGGAATTACGGGGTGGGCGCAGGTAAACGGCTGGCGCGGCAACACTTCGATCAACAAGCGCATCGAGTACGACCTTTATTACTTGCAGAACTGGAGTTTCACTTTTGATCTGCGCATCATAGTGATGACGATATTTTCGGCCTTGATAGACAGGAATGCGTATTAGGTCCAATTACGGAATTGGTGGAACGGAGCAGCGGAGCGACCGGTGACCGACGAGTAGATGTTGTCAAGTAAAGAATCGGGATAAGCGGGAAGCCGCGGAATTCATTCCTTATTATGGATTCTATTGCGGAACGCAGAGGTAGTCTCCAAATTCAGCTGCCTCATATCTAACCACCTTTGAATCAATTACTTGATAGCCGAAGGAACGCAGGAGTGCAAAGAGTTCGGCGACGGTCTGGCCTGGCGGCAGCCAGGTAGGGTGCACGGCAATCATTAATATAGGGCGATGGTGTTTCAGCAGCGTTTTGCACCCTCGAGGACCAGTAGTTCTGCCCTTCGACGTCGATCTTTACGGCGGCCGGAATGAGCTGGGTCTCCTGGCAGAAGACATCCCGAGTTGTGGTTTCCACTGGCACGGAGGACTTGCCAAACGATGGATTGGCTGGGTTTTGATCCACGCGTGGGACGAGCGTATTGAGGAAACTGTCTCCCTGATCCTTAAGGTAAAAAGGTGCTTCCCGCTCTACAGAGTCAGCTACGGCCTTGGGCACGATTCGAAGTTGAGAGAACCGATTCGCTTTTTTGTTACCGAGCAAGAATTTCACGAGAGGCGGCGAAGGTTCAAAAGCGATCACCATTCCTTTCGCTCCAACGCGTCGACAGGCAAGCAGAGACATCCAACCGTAGTGGGCGCCGATGTCATAAAAAGTGTCTCCGGGGCGCAACCGTTCGTCGATCCACTTCAAGACATGAAGCTCCGTAGGCCGCGAGCCAAAAAGCTGGGGAGCCACAAAAACAAGCCTGCCGCGGAGCAATTTGGGAACTGGCAGTTGCGCGCGCAAGAGGGCGAGTTTCAGTGACGCATGAAGTCTGGGCGCATGTATTTTCAGCAGTCGACTTGCTTTAGCTAACATGCTTTCTCCAAAAGTCTCGATGGCGGGCGGTTCCGCTCTTCGGCAAATGACCTCGGTCAATCCCGTAACCACGATTAAGACGGATGTGTCTAGAGCGGCTCACCTGGGGACTCGTTTGCTTGCGCTGGCAGCGGTGGTCTTTTTTCTTCTGACGGCGTTCCGCGCGGGCTACCTGCATGACGAGACAGACTTTCCAAATTACTACACGGCAGCGGTTGCGGTGAGCCGGGGCCAGCAACTGCACAATTTCTATGATTGGACGTGGTTCCAGCGGCAGATGAATTACGCCGGCTTCGAACGGCAGCTGGGCGCATACACGCCGCAGACGCCGCTGACCATGCTGCCCTTTGTGGAACTGACGAGATTTGCGCCACAAACGGCAAAACGCCTTTGGCTCGTCTGCAATCTGATTTTTCTGGGAGCCACCGTCTGGCTCCTTTCGCGTGTGACGCAGTTTCGTCGAGAGCAGATTGCCCTCGTGGCGTTTTGTGGATACGGCTCGCTGTACATGAATTTCCTGTATGGCCAGTATTACGTCTTCCTGTTGTTCCTGCTCACGCTGGCATTTTACTGTTTGCATCAGCGGCGGGCGACGGCAGGCGGGTTTATCTTTGGCATCGTATTTGGATTGAAGTTGTATGGGGGCCCCTTTCTCATCTATTTTGCAGCGAAACGAAATTGGCTAGCGATTGCGGGCATGCTGACGGCCCTGGTTTTCGCCGGTCTGGCAGCCATCGCCATGTTTGGGTGGAGGGATGTCCTTTTCTACGCAACACAAATCCTTCCGCGATCTCTTGAAGGAGGGTCGGTCGACCCTTATCACATGGGAAATCCAACGATTTCCACTCTGCTGCGGCACACATTTATGCCGGAGCCAGAACTCAATCCGCAACCTTTATGGAATTCACCGTGGTTATTCTTCTTCCTGCGTACGCTGGTGCTATTCGTCCTGGTGCTGTTTACGTTCCTCGGTCTGGCACTGCATCGAGCGGGAAACGAGAAGCGGGACTTTGCGTGGTTCGTCATTCTTGTTCTTCTACTATCCACCAGCGTGGCTTCGTATACTTTCATAATCATGTTCTTGCCTGTCATCCTTCTTTTGGAAGAAGCGAGCCAGCCAGAGCGGATTGCCCTACTCGCTTGTTTTGTTATGTTGTGTTCTCCGCTGCCATCCAGGTTTGATCCCTTTTTCCCAAAGGTGTGGCTGCTGCTTGGGCTGTATTTCATTGCGGGGCGTCCCACCTGGCGGTTACTTCGACCGAGCCTCGTGGCCGCTACATCCACAATCGTTGTATTGGCTGCTCTTGTCGATGCGAATCGACACATGGTTTCGTATGGGAACGAACCCGGACAGCGTCTTGAGAGAATTGCCGTGGAGCAAGGCGAGCTGTTCGCATCGAATCCCGCTATTTCCCCGTTTGGGCTCTTTTATCAAACGATGGCAAAAGATCGCTACGTTTTGAGTTGGATGCATGGCGATCGAATCGAGAAGATTTCCTTCCAGGGGCAAATGCTCAACCCTTTCGCGTCTGATGACGGCCGTATTCGATTTGAGCTGGTGTCGAATGGCCAATCGAGGATGATGGAGTTTAATCCATTGAATCATGAGGTAGCGCAGCTCCCTTCTGATGCCCCGGCAGAACTGGAAGGCGGCGCAAAGGTTTCGCCGGATGGAAAATGGGAAGCGTTCGCAGCCGAGCTTGGCGGGTCGCAGCAGATTTGGGTTCGACATGTTGCGACTGGGAAGGCCGAGCCATTGACGGGGGGAAGATGCAATAGCATCGCTCCTGAATGGGAACTGGACTCCGGCAGCATCCTATTTGCGAGTGACTGCGGACGGGCTTACGGGCTGCCCTCTCTTTACCGCGTAAAAATTCCCGCGATGTAATCCCGATTTCACCTCGGCCGCAGCGAGAGACTCACGAACTCGCAGCATAGCCGCTGTCGAAAATAGTCTGCACGGCTTCATAGCGGCTTTCCACGTTGAGTTGCCGCATCATGCGATGCACGTGATTCTTTACAGTGAATTCGGAGAGATGCAAGTTTCGAGCTATCTCTTTGTTCGTAAGGCCTCTGGCGAGAAATGAGGCCAGTTGCTGCTGCCGCCTGCTCAGGCCGAGTTTTTCGCAGACACGCAGGTTGAGCATCAGCGACCCTTCCTCGGCAACGCGCGAGACGAATTGAAACAACGCAAGAGATAACTGCGAGGGACATACCGCTTCTCCTTGCGCGACCCTACGAACGGCAGTAACAATGTCCTGCGCGCTGGCGTCATCAAGGAGGTATCCGCGGACACCTGCTCGCACGGCCTGCAAGAAACTCTCCGGGTCATCTCCCATGCCAAAGAGAACGATCTTCAATTGTGGAGTGCGGGCGAGCGCTTCAGGAATCAAGTTTGGCGAAGCAATTGTTGCCGTGACATGGTGGACGAGCAAGATGTCACACTCCCGCTCGGCAACTTGCCTTTGTGCGTCCACGGTATAGCGATCCACGCCGGCCACGGAAAGATCCGCTTGCTTTTGGAGGATGGCTGCGAGCGCTTCGCGAAGCAAGCGATTCTCGACGAGCAAAAAAATGCTCGGGGTACATGTCGTGCCAGGTTCGCTCGTGTATTTCATATGGAGAAAAAACGCATCATTGGGTTCAGGACAACCAAATTCTCCTGCGGGCAAGAGAAATGATTCTCCAGCCCCACCGTTGCTACGCTACGGCCAAATGGGAATCGATTCAATACGCGCAATGTCATTAGAATGTAACCTTTCTGTGTGGCCGGGCCAGCAAAGCGTCTCGATAGAGGCCCGCTCAAAGGTGGGCCAGGGCATTCCGGGGATGTAAGCCAGTGGCTAGCAGCGTGCCAGGTGAGTTTCGAGAAGGGGCAATGCCATGTCCGGGCGAGGCAATGTGAAGTCTCTGGAAAACAAGGTGTCAGAAACGATCGAGCGAACGGATCATCTGGTGGAGTTGGTACCAGTGGGTCGCCTCACTTGGCGGCCGGAGCTGCCCCATGGGCAGCCGACAGCAAGCGATCTGGGGCATCTTCTGGGGCATCTCCTGGATTGTCTGGCGGGCTTTTGCGCTGCGTTGTACGCTGCCTACCCTTCCGAGCTTTCCGACTTTGCGTCCCTTCAGTCGCTGCCAGTGAATCACACTTGTCTCCCGGAAGAGGCCAGAAAGCAGATGAAGATATACGCAGATCACATCCACCGCGGGTTCCAGCAAAGCACGGACGCGGACTTGGCGCGCAGAATACCCACCGTATTTGTCCCTGAGGGCGAGACGCTGCTGAGCCTGCTTCTGGGCAATCTAGAACACTTGATCAATCACAAGTACCAGCTATTTTTTTATCTGAAACTGGCAGGCGTGGCGGTCGCCAGCAGGGACATCTATGCCTGGCGTGGGGTTCTCCCCAAAGGGTGACTCTTCACGCGATAGTTGATGGCACGCCCGGAGTAACCGGACGCGGGGAGCGAGGAAGGATGACCAACACGGTCGTCCCGGCTCCGGAGGTGCTCTCGATCGATGTGGATCCGCCGTGATCGTGGATAATTTTGCTCACGATCGCCAGGCCGAGGCCCGTGCCGTTGGGTTTGCCGTAGCTGACGAAGGGATCGAACAAGGAGCTTCGGATTTCGTCAGGGATGCCGGCACCATTGTCGGCTATGCGAATCTCAAAGAGCTCCCCTTTCGCGCGGACATCGATCGCGACTTTGCTGTCTCCATTAGCTGTTGCTTCGCATCCGTTTATGAGCAAATTAATGAAAGCGCGTTCCAGTTTCTTGCCGTCAAACATGCCATGCGCTTCTTGATCCAAGGCGAGAGTGATTTTCGAGCTACGAAATTCCGGCCTGACGCGAACTGCGTCAATCGCGTGGCGAAGGATCTGATCCAGCCCGGCAGGCTCGCGCGATAGCGAGCTGCCTTGATGCGCCAATTCGCGCATCGAATCGATTAGATCTGTCATCTGGTTCGAGGCGGTCATGATCTCCTGATAGATTTCGCTTCTGTTCAGTTTCATGCCTTCGGCTTCGTACAGGAATTCTGCATTGGCAACGACGGTAGCGAGATAGTGACGCAGGTCGTGAGAGATCGAGCTGGCTGCTCTGCCGAGAGCAGCGATGCGCTCGGCTTCGATACGCTGGTTTTGCGAACTCAGAAGCTCCTCGCGCATCTTCGCAAATGCTTCGCTAAGATCGACAACTTCGCTGCTGCCTTTTGGAACAATGGAGTACGTAAAGTCACCGGCAGCAAGCGCGCGGACACCTGCTACGAGATTTTCGAGAGGC
>Ga0210410_10001408_pt1 | contig 22681 bp, 24 predicted proteins | sample IncBWC4MmetaG_FD_161058 | JGI IMG/M metagenome (GOLD analysis project Ga0210410, IMG submission 161058) | Forest soil microbial communities from Barre Woods Harvard Forest LTER site, Petersham, Massachusetts, United States - Inc-BW-C-4-M | ecosystem: Environmental > Terrestrial > Soil >... | reverse complement strand
GCATGGTTCGATTCGGCGGTTGCGTGGTCGGAGTGCGAGCAGCGGCAACAACGCGCCAACCAATCTGCCGCCGCCGCATGGACGCAGGCGCTCACCAGCACGCCGCCAAGCCCACAGTTTTTGCTGGCGGGTGCCGCGGGCGGCCCTGTTGGCGCTGGCTGTGATGTACTCCACGCGACGACGCGGGTACGACGAGGCAACCGTTCTGGACACCTTCAGTAGTTCTACTGCGATCGGCGCGGGATATCCGCGCATTTATCGCGTAACTTCCGCTTGGAAGACCGGCATGGCATTTCTTTGCGGGATCTTCGTGCTCGGCCCGCTTGCGGCAGCGTGGGGGTTTGGCGCGATTGCTCCGCAGATGCGCGACTCGCCTCAAGGTTTACTTCTCGTGTTTCTCTTATCGGCTGTTGCAGCCGGCGCGTCCCTATACCTGGTAGACACACTCCTATCGGCGCTCGTCCTGCACGCGGATCGCCTCGAGATTCATGAACTATGGCGAGTCCGCAGCATCCGTCGTGATGACATAAAAACTCAGCAAGTCCTGCGCCTTCCCAACTCACCGGCCACACTGGTGCTGCAGCTCAAGGCGCCGAACACCCGCCGCATCAAGCTGCCCATCATGTGGCAGCGGGACAGCGCATGGGAATCGTGGTTTGCCGGCATCCCCGATGTCGACGCCGAGGCGGCAAAGTCCTTTGCGGCCGCTGTCAGCGCGAATGCCGAACTTGGAGCCACGCCCGCGGACCGCCTGCAGCAGCTGGCGAAGGCGCGTTCCATATCGCGCATCACGATCTGGGCAAATGCGGGGCTGGTGGCGTGGGCGTATCTGTATCCGCAGCCGTACGAGCTCGTCATCTGTGTGCTTGTCGCGGCGCCGTGGGTCGCGATCTGGATCATGGCGCAAACGCCGGGAGTCTACGCATTCAACAGCCCGCGGACCGGTCCCCGACCGGACCTGACCATCTTATTGATAACTCCGGGTTTCGCGCTGAGTCTGCGCGCCATGCGGGACCTCCAAATCCTCGACTGGCCGCGCCTGATGTTCTGGGCCGTGCTCATCGCCATCGTTTCGATCGGGATTTTACTTTGGGCGCTTCCTGCCGCGCGCCAGAAACCAGGCAACGTCGCGCTGACGCTCCTGCTGCTGCTCGCCTATGGCTATGGCGCCACCGCCCTCGGCAACGCGCTGCTCGATCGTTCCCCCGTTACGAGCTACGCGACTCAAATCTACGGCAAGCATGTCACAGGTGGTCGCGGCAGTACGCCCGAGATGCTGCTCGGACCCTGGGGTCCGCGCACTACTCCGCAACAGGTCACGGTCCCATGGGACATTTATCGGCGCACGAGTGTCGGCGATAAAGTCTGCGTGCTATTGCGTCCTGGGGCTTTCAACATCCCTTGGTATCGAATTGCTCAATGCCGGTAAAATACGTAAATTGCGTGAGGAGCCTTGATCAGATTGCCATGTCAGGAAATCTAAAGCTTTGCGAGGCGCTGCCGATAAACTTAAGGAGTCCCAACCTCGGATCCTCGCCCGCCAGTTTGGACGACGTACGATCGTCATAACCGATGTTACTAAAGGAGCCATCAATAACTGTATGAACCATTCGAATTCTCATTCCAATCCTCCATCAACTCGTGTCACCCTCAAGCTAAAGGCTGGCGTGCGAAAATCGCCGAGAGAAAGCAAGACGCCTCACGTCTCGCCACAGCCGAGCAAAACCAGTCAGAAACCCGGCGCGGAATGGTCCGACGAAGACAAACAGCGCATGCAGGCGGACATGGACCTACTGGTCCGTTAGGCCGGGCCGCGCAAGGGTGCGCGCCCCATTGCTTAAGCGCATCCCCGATATGCCAATCATGAGAATCGTTCCCACGCCGCCTGGCGGGAGACGCCGAGCGCATCGCCGATGGCACTCCAGCTCACATCGCGCTTTCGCAACGTGTCGATCTGCATCTGCAGCACGGTGCGCGTCGCCTCGACTGTCGCCACGGCTGGCCGCAGAGAATTGAGCAGCTGATCGTCGGTCATTGCGTCCCAACTAGCGAACGTCGAGGGTGTCGCCTCCAGAATCTTGCTGCAGACCCCAACACACTGGTCGCAAATGTGGACCTTCGGTCCGCCGATCAGCTTCGATACCTGGGTATGCTTTTTTCCGCAGAAAGAGCAGCGTAATCCCGATCGTCGCAGTGACAAACGCATGGCGGTCCCTCATTAATGTCAAGATCGCCTTGACATGATGTTGCCGGCGCCGTTTGTTGTCAAGTAATCCTTGACGAGCTCGCTCCGCTGCGCAGAATCCGCCCGTCCCGCGCGTAAGCCTGATCTAAACGCCGGACACGATCCGCATATCTCGTACGGCGCCGCCCTTCAAGGCCGCAAGAGCCTCTTGATAACCCGGGCTATCATGCACGGCGATGGCATGCTCGACTGAATCAAATTCAATGACTACAGTGCGCTCCGGCTGGCCGACCTCGTACACTTGAGCGGGCTTTCCCCGCACTATAAAGCGCCCTCCACCCGCCTCGATGGTTGGACCTGCCAATTTCGCGTAGGCGGCCAGCTTCGCGGGATCTGAAACCTCGCGATACAAGGTGATCCAATACGCCTTGGCCATAAAGCATGTCCTCGCATTGCCTGAGAAACCAAGATCCTAACAAGAGATCAGGGTCCACCGTCACGATTTTGCGACTGCACCCTGCTCCCTTTGCAAGACAGCAACGGGTTTGTTCCGGTGCAGACGCCTGCCGGCACGCCCCCCGATACCGTGCTGATCCTCGCGGCGCTGAACTGTCCGTTGGCGGCGGCCAAGCGAGCCGATGCGATGGCCGAACAGCTGAGTGCAATGCGCATCCCGAATACCAGGGCCAACCATTACGCCGTCTCGATTACCAGCCACGAGCAGCTGCCGCTTCTGCAGCAGACCTCCATGGTCTTGGGCGGCGAGATTCCCGTGGTAATTGTCAACGGCATGGCGAAAGCCAACCCGACCGTTGATGAGGTTGCCGCCGAGTTCCGCCGCGGAAACTAGCGTTCGCGATTGGGATCTCACGGCCTCAAGGACCTGCGCCCGAGCCTTGGGGCAGTCCTGTCGGCAAACTGAGACATGGACAGTCAAATGCGACTGAGCTATTAATTCTGTGATAATACCTTGCAAGCTTTGAAGGGGAGTTTCAACATGCCTTTGGACAACGGCAAATTCGAACCTGCCCGGGCCGCTTGTTGCTCCGCGTCAATGTCATGCTGAACGAGCCCGGGGACAACGAGGCGGAGCAATTAGAAAGCTCTGGATTGAGCCGATTTTTTCGCGCTCCTTTGCAGCTTGGTGCGGCGTGGCGCGAGCTGCAGTTTGCCAAGAACGCCGGGCGGCAGGCGCTCGACCGCTATCAACGGTTACGAATGCAGCGCCCGGAGCTCACCGGCCGAGCGCTCTTCGAAGCCTTTGTTTGCGAGCGCAACGCCATCGGGGCATCGGCCGCACAGGTAATCCTTCAGCGTGCCGAAGCCAGTTTTGCCGCCTGGCCGAACGACCGCGGCCTGATCTTCCGCGACGTCGTGCAGTACCTGGTGATTTCGGAATACCTGGTGTCGCACCCCAAGCGAGGCGGCACCACGACCAACATGGCGCGCACTATTTCGCGTCTCATTTCCGAGAAACTTTGAAAGCAGACCGGGCCACCGGCGATCGCTTCAGATTCCACGCGGCACGCCGGCTTCAATCGCCAGCGTCTTGATGTCGTTAAACATCACTTGCGGCTGTAGGAAGGCCAGCGTATAGATTTCCCGCACCTCGCCGCGGGCGTCGATCAGAAACATCTTGAGCATGTGGTGCAGCGTGCGGGTCGCACGGCCGTTCTCATCCATCTCCACACTGACGTCCTGCCCGAAATCATCGAGCACGGGCAGTAGCTCCGGCACGCGGCGCGCCGTGAGGAAGCGCCAGTCGAATTTCGGATCGCTGGTAAATTCTTGGCCATAACTCGCAATGGCTGCGGGCGTATCGTGGGTCGGATCCAAGCTGACGCTGACGAAGCGCACGCGCCCCGCGAGTGCGCGGTCGCCGCTCACACGGTCGCGCAATTGGGCAAGAGTCGTGTGCGCAAACGGGCACCCCAAAGGATCGGCGCAGTACGTGTAGAAAAAAGTCAGCAGCGTGATCTTGCCGTGCGTGAGTGCCGAAAGCTTGATGGAACGGCCGGCGCTATCGAGCAAAACGGCATCCGCGACACGCTGGATCTTCTGCAGCTTGTAACTACCCGGCGGCGGCGGCACGAATTCCATGCGCGGCGCCGTCGCCTTGCCGGGGTCCACGGCGGCGCCCGCCGCGCCGGCGACGCCGAGCGACAGCACGCCGAGCACAACGCCAGCGAGCGCGCCGACCCGCATCAGCGTAAGGATGCGCCCGTAAGCGATGCCACGCGCGGCGGATTGGCGGTGAACTTCATGTGATGAGGCCGGCCCAGTTGTTCCTTGGTGAAGTCAATCTCGAACGCAGGTGTGAGTTCGTGCCCGTCCCAATGAAACGCGCGCAGGACCTGTTCGTTGTCTTTGCCCTTTTTGTCCCACTTCGACAACAAGCTGGAGGTGATGTAGACGCGGCGGCCGTCCCAGCTCTGCGACACCATGTTTACTTGGCTGCCGGTGTGCTTGCTGTAGGTTTCCTTCGGATGCTGAGGGTCGGTGAGATCGAAGTAATGCGTGGTACCGTCCATGAAGGTGTTGACCCACAGGCCCTTCGCATCTGCCGTGATCGATATATCCACCGGTAGGGGAATCTTGGCGGGATCGCCGATCTGGGCGACGTCCTTCGCCTGCCAGAGTCCTTGCGGGTCGCGGCTGACCAGCCATAGTTGTGAGGTCAGGGCCGTGGCCGTGATCGCCCAATTCTGGCCCTCCGCCAAGGCCCAGCGAATCTCCAGCGGCGCTCCCGGCACCGCGAGGACTTGCTCCGGCTGCATGGTCTTAAGATTCCACATCACCATGGTATTGCCGAAATGCTTCATGGCCTGCGGATCCTTCATGAGCTCGCCGAGATCGCGCATGTAGTTGTTCCAGCCGCTGAAACTCGAGGTCAACAGGGCATTTTTTGCCGGATTCACCGCAATGTCGTAGCCATAGCCATCGCCTTTGACCTGTTGGATAGTGGTCGTGGGCATATCGTACTTGGCGATGAAGTCGCCCTTATTGTTGTACACCGACATCCCGGTCACGCCGCCCTTGTCCGCGGCGTTCGATAAATCGCCGATCAACATGCGTCCGGGCAGTGCGTAAAAAGTATGCGGTCCCGCGTAACCGGTCTTCGCCGGCAGATCATCGATCGTCTTGATGAGCTTCGGGTGCGAAGGATTGCTGCCCACATCGAAGACATAGATCTTGCTGTCGTCGAGACCGCCGGCCCAGAGATATTTCCGATCATCGGTGAATCCCATGTGATGCGCTTCACCGCGGCCGCCGACCGAAATCTTGTGAACGACTTTTCCATAGGTTTTCGATGCGGGATTCACATCGATGGTTACCATCTTGTCCGATTCATCGCCCATGCCTGGCACACCAAGCGTCCACACATGCACGAAATCTTCCTGACCCTTGATCAGGCCGGACATGTAGGGCGAATTGCAAGTCTCGTCGGCGAACGTCGGACACGCAAAGACTGCGATAACCGCCGCTGCGCAAAAGCTCAATATCCCTGGGCGATCGATGCGCATGATGTCTCCCCTAAGGTGAGTAAGGCCGGATAAATTGCGACCATCCTTCGCGAAAAGCAAGAGGTCGGCGCAGCCGTTGGGTGAGGCGTCCCTTGCCAAGTTGGCGTCGATCGAAAAACTAGACTTGATCCGCCGAAAGGATGAGTATTTCGGTCAACCGGTTGCGGCACTGGTCATTGCGCTTTAGGCTCATTGGTCGAGCCGGGTGCATTCTTCAACGAGGCCAGGACGACTTTGCCGTCTTTCACGGGTAGGGAACCACCCGGATCGGTATTCATGTGCAGGTGATGCTTGCTGCCGTTCAACTCGTAGACGACATCGAATCCAGCCGGCTCTTCCTTGATGTCATACACCGTGTTGCAGCGCTGCTCCGTCGTGGTGTAGGTGTCGTTCTGCTGCGCATTCTGTTGAATCTTGTTTCCCGCGTAGCCGCCGGCGCCCGCACCGGCCACGGTTGCCAAGGTCTTGCCGCTTCCACCACCGACTTGGTGTCCCAAGACACCGCCAACCAGGGCGCCGATTCCGGTACCTATCAAACGGTTCTGATCCTTGACGGGTTTGGTGTGCGTGACCTGTTCGTCGTGACATTCCTGTCGTGGAATCTTGACCGATCGCGTCAGCGGCTGGGCGCTGAGCACCTTGGCCGTATGGGTCGTCTGATACATGTGGTAGCCGGCAACAGCACTGCCAGCGATCACGACAACGGCGCCGGCAAGCGCTCCCGCCATAAAGGATATTTTCATGGTCGCCCTCCAAATACACTCTGCGGCACTTGGTTTGCCGCAGCCCTTATTATCGCGACCGTGACGCGGAGTAGGTTATTGTCGGCGGCCGGCGACAATCAGGCCGGCCGGTAGAGCGCCGCATATTCCTCCTCAGCCCGCGGCCAGCAATCCCTCCAGCCGGCCGCGAATCAGCGCCTCGGCCCCCGCCATGATGCGATCAATCAGCTCCTTGCAGGTCGGGATGTCGTGGATCAATCCCGCCACCATGCCGCACGACCATCCGCCGGCATCCATGTCACCTTGCTGCATCACGCGCGGATAGATGCCCGCCACTTCCTCGGCAATAGCGGCGAAGGTCAGCTTGTCGCCGAGCGCGCGCTCCTTCTCGAGCAGCCGATCGACGGCCGCGTTGGCGAGCACCCGTTCAGTATTACGGAGCGGACGCATGATCAACCGTGTGTCTAGCTCCGATGCCGAGACAAGCGCGCTCTTTACATGCGGATGTACGGGGGCTTCTTGCGTCGCAATGAAGCGTGTGCCCATGTTCATGCCCTCCGCACCCATCGCCAACGCAGCCACCAGCGAACGCTCATCCGCCATGCCGCCGGAGGCGACGAACGGAATCTTCAGCGATTCGGCCGCGCGCGGCAACAGAATCATATTGGGCACGTCATCCTCGCCCGGATGGCCGCCGCACTCAAATCCGTCCACGCTCACCGCGTCGCAGCCAATGGCTTCCGCTTTGAGCGAATGCCGCACCGAGGTGCATTTATGGATAATCCTGATCCCGGCGCCCTTGAGCGCCGGCAGATACTTCTGCGGGTTGTTGCCGGCGGTTTCAACCACCGTGACACCACTGTCGATGATTGCCTTGATGTAGCCCGGGTAGTCGGGAGGATTGACTGCGGGTAGGAAGGTGAGATTTACGCCAAAGGGCTTGTCAGTCATCTTGCGGCATCGCGCGATCTCCGCGGACAGTCCTGCGGGAGTACGTTGCGTGAGCCCGTGGTTGCAAGGGCAATGCCAGCCAGTTTCGCATATGGCAGCCCGGGCTCTGGCATCGTGTCGCGAAATCGTCATCTCGCGCAGGTAGGATCGATTTTCCCCATACCAACGAATACAAGAGCGAGGTTAATCATGAAACCACTGGCCGCGCCCGCGATCTACGTGTCGACAATCCTTCTGGCAGGCATCGGCGCGCCTGCCTTCGCGCAGACTGCGACCTCCCCTTATCAGTTGTCGGTGTTTGCTTCCGCGCCAAACGGTTTGAGCAAGCCCGATTCGATTGCTGTGCTTGGCGATCATGTCTTTGTAGGCTATGGCGATGGAAACGCGCCTGACGGTTCCGACGGCAAAAGCACCCAAATCGTCGACTATTCAATGAACGGAACGGTCGAATATACCTACACGGTAAAGGGGCACAGCGATGGCCTCAAGGTGGATCCCTCGACCCATCTTCTCTGGGCGCTTCAGAACGAAGATGCCAGCGCCAACCTGGTGATCATCAATCCGAAAACACATCAGCAAAGCTTCTACACGTTCGGTCCGACTCTCCACGGCGGCGGCTACGATGATATCGTGTTCCGCGATTGCAAGGTTTACATCAGCGCCTCGAATCCGGCCAATAGCCCCAACACCGGGCCGGCTATCGTAAGCGCCGCGCTGGACGGCAATTTTGTCGACGTGAAGCCCGTGTTGGCCGGTAACGCCAGCGCCATCGATATACCCACTGACGCGAAAATCAGTCTCAACTTGCAGGATCCGGACTCGATGACGCTGGACCCCGAAGGGAACATCGTCCTCGACAGCCAAGCCGACCAAGAATTGATAATCGTCAGCCATCCTGGGTCTTCTACTCAGCGCGTACTTCATCTGCCGCTGAGTTACCAGACGGCCGCCGGATTGATGCCCGTGGAAGTCGATGACACGGCGTTTGTCACGTCAACCGAAGGGTTCATTCTGTTTGCCGACAAAGGCTTGAACCAAGTGTTCATGTTGAAAAAGGACGCCTTCGCGCCTGGCACCGCCTACACCGCGGCGGACGGCGGCCCGTTTGTCGGCACTATCGATCTGACCACCGGGGTGATTACCCCAATTGTCACCGGATTGAACGGTCCAGGAGGCCTGGTATTTGTCGACACCACGAAACATCCGGGCGACTGGCACGACGAAGGCTCCTGTCGGAATTTGCAATAGCAACTGAAAAGCCGCGCCAACTTCTCGAGGGGCCCCAGTACTGTGAGGTGGGCCCCTTGTTTTGCCCTACTGATCGGCGAGTAGCGCCAGCTACTTATCGATAAACCCGGGGATACCCTTGGCGTGCGGACTGCGAGCCAGCCGCAGCGCAACCTTTACTGCGTCGCCAAAATTAGCGCGTACGTCCTCGATCGCTACATTGCGCCTAAAATAATCGGCCCAAATAAACTCGGCAAATGCGGTTTTCGTCTTCTCGTAACCGCCGGCATCACGAACATAGCCGGCAAGCGACCTATAGACATCATCAACCAGGTCTTTTAAGTGACGAGGAATCGAAGCGTAGCGACGGCGCACCCCATTTTCGTCCAACGGATGAACCCAGAGATTTTTGTCCATATCCTCCCAAAAATCCTCCAAACTGAGCTTGCTTAAATCGGCTTCGACGACAAAACAGCCGGTGGTCACTTTGGCTTCCAGCGCAGCGCGCGCTAGATGATGATGGTCCGTGATGTACAGTGCCTGTTCGGGTCCGACAACCACAGGCATGGGGTGATCCTGAAGGAATTTCACCTGGTCCTTGGCGGTCAAGGCAGCAAGCTTTTTCCTTTTCTCGTCGACTTCGATCTTGCCGATGGTGAGTTGGGTCGGCCGAAGATGATCGATGATCGCCGTTTGCAGCGTTGGCATGGCCGGTCTCGAAAAGTGGGAACATGTAACACCCAATAATAGGTGCATTTATGAGACGGCTGACAAAGATTTCTTTGCTGTTGCTCGGGGTGCTGGTCATCGCCATTCTGATTGTTGCGAATCCAGCATTGGACGTGCCGGCCGGGGCGCTCAGTCAAAAGTACTATCTGCCCGGCAATCATAAGATCGCGACTCTATCCGTCAGCTGGACAGATCCCAGCCGGCCGACCATGGCCAATCACGACTTCAAGGGTCGCGAGTCTCGAGAACTCAAAGGCCGTATCTGGTTGCCGGCAGACAAAAAGGACGCCCCCTATCCTCTCGTGGTTTATAGCCACGGCTATATGTCGCAGTACAAGGAGGGGGAATACATCCTGGATTTTCTGGCCAGCCACGGCTATGTGGCGATCAGTGTCGACTTTCCGCTATCCAATGGATCGGCACCCGGCGGGGCTGTGATCCTGGATGTAGCCAATCAAGCGGGCGATATCTCCTTCTTGATTGATCAGATGCTGGCGCGCTCCATGCAACCCGACAATGCGCTGCATGGCATGGTGGATGGCACTCGAATCGCCGCTCTTGGGCTGTCTCTGGGTGGACTGACCACGGAACTGGTTGCGTTTCATCCGACGGTCAGAGATTCAAGAATTCGGGCAGCGATATCGATGGCCGGTCCCAGTGAATTCCTGCTGCCACGGTTTTTCGAGAACAGCAGCATGCCATTCATGTATATCGGCGGCACCGCCGATGCGATCGTGCCCTACCGCGAGCACGCTCAGCCCATTACTCAAAAAGACAAAAACAGCATCCTGATCACCTTGGACTCCGGCAGTCACGTGGGATTTATCGACATGGCGCCGGTGTTTTTCCGCTGGTTCCGAAATCCGGATGAGTTTGGTTGCAAAGCTCTTATGTATGGACTTCAGAAAGCGCAACAGGCCCCGCGGGACGGTAAACCAGCGCCTATGCTGACTGAGTTGCTTGGGGGTGGCGCGAGCGGTGTCGATACGACGCGCTCTACCGCTCCATGTAAAGCCGGCGAGTTCGCCCCTGCCATGCGCCCAGCCCGGCAACACAGTCTCGTCATTCTCGCGATTTTCAGTTTTTTAGAGAGCCAATTTTCTCCATCCCAAACCATTCGCGATGAGATGCACGAATACCTGTTTAACCGACTGGCGCAGGAAAACAAGGATGTCGTCGTGAGCCTCGGCAATTAAAATCCAAGGCCGCCACGACAACACCCCTGTCGGTGCACAAATCCAACAGCTGTCGGACTTGCTTCTTCGATGTGAGCGCTAGTCAAAGCCAAACGGTGGAGTCAGTCCCGTGAAATCATCGATCACCTTTGCATCGTAGGGACCATTCAGCTGATCGAAGCCGGCGCCCGCTGCGTTGAGCACGCCTTGCTGAAATACGATGCGTCCATCCGCGGTGACCTCGATCACCCGATTATTGAACTGATCACTGATCAGCGTGTTGCCATCCCGCAAGCGCACAGCGCGCGTCGGTAGCGGATTGGGGTTGCTGCCTTTCATGGTGTTGGTCAGATACTGCCAGACGATTTGGTCATGGCGGTCGACCTCGACGATGCGGTTATTGTTGGAGTCCGTAATCAATGTGTGACCGTTGTCCAGGCGACTCGCGAACGCGGCGCCGCTGATGGCCCCGCCGGCGGTGAATTGCTGCACAATCGTGCCGCTGCTCGCGACTTCTATCACACGATTATTGTTCTCGTCGGCAATGAGAATGTGGCCATTCTCCAACACTTCCGCGCTGTTCGGATTGTTGAGCTGATTGACGCCGGTGCCACTCACCCCTGTAGTACCGTACTGCCAGACGATGCTCTTGCTGAACAGATCGACCGCGATGATGCGTTCGTTGACCTGGTCCGTGATGAGCACAACAAAGCCGGGATAACCGGGGAAGCTCGATACGAACGCCGCCTGCACCGGGGTGTTGAGCTGATTTGGGCCGGCACCCGACACCCCCCCGTCTTGACCGTACTGCCAAACGATCTGCCCGGCGTGATTGACGAGGAACACGCGATTGTCGGGACAACCGTTCACCGGATCGGAGCAACCCGGCAGAGCCGGACTGCTGGGCGGGATGCCCGTTCCTGAAATGAGCGTATAGGGGCCTATCCGCTCGGCATCGTTGGTGCCGACGACGCTCTGCGGACCAGGATGATCGCTGCCGTCACCGAATTGCCAGACGATCTTGTGCGAATGACGATCCACTTCGATCACCCGATTATTGAACTGATCGGCAATCAAGATGTGGTCTTGTGCATCCGGGCCGGGCGCCGATTGGCCATAAGCCATGCCAGAAAGCGCAAGCGCGATCAAACTGGCGGCGGTCGCCGAGGTGGCCAGGAGTGCGCGCATTTGAGACGAATGAGTGTGAGCCACGATATCTCTCCCCTAGTTTTGGACGGTTGTTCGCGCCGATGAGATGGTGCGATCGTGAGTGCCGCAATCTCGGCAAAAGGTTTAACGAGGCAATGTGGACGGGTGGGGATCGGGGTTCTTGGGACGCCGCCAAGATGACGATATTATTAACTATTGTAGAATCAATTATTTAAACGCATCGATATCCATGGCGGTCTGACCCCGCACAGGTAACAGCAAGTATTTAGCGAGGCGGGAAATGACAGCGGCCGCCGCATAGGCGATCAGTTTAAGCGCGCCGGCACCGCGCTATGCCGCAAACAGCGCGAACTGCAAGACCAGCACGGAAATACCCGTGGCGGCGACAGCCAGAAGCGCCTGGCCGAATCGCGCGATGAAATTGATTTCGTTGCTCATATGAATGCTCCGTTGACTGAATTGATCCGAACGATGGTCAGAGTGCGCTGCCCGCCCATGGACAACAAACGCATTACCTGACCGACCGTTAAGGAAAACTTAAGTTGTTATCCACGCGCCCGTCCCTGCGACCGGCGCTCGCTTGGAAGAGATCGGTTGTGATTTGCTCAGCGCCGCGAGATCATATCGCGGCACGAACAAAACCAATCGCGTGCGACTATCAGCGCATGATTCTTCCTGGGAGCACGCAATGCCGAGCATTTCTCTTTCCGCGAACCGGCTAACACGGGCGTTCGCAATCGCTCCTCTTGGCCTCATCGTCCTGGCGGTCGCGGCGCGAGCAGCGGCGCCTACCGGTGCAACCCCCGCGGCAACATCGACGTGGCTGCGCTGTGGCGCATTGTGGGATGGACGAGGCGGCAAGACGCTCGGTCCGACGCTGGTAGAGGTTCGCGCCGAGAAGATCATCTCGCTCCGGCCTGGCTCGGCAGCAACACCCGATGGAAAGGTCATCGATCTTTCGGCACTGACGTGTGTTCCAGGCCTCATTGACAGCCACACGCACGTGCTGTTGCAGGGAGACATCACCAGCGCCGATTACGATGAGCAGCTCCTTAAGCAGTCACCGGAGTACCGGACGATTTTGGCCACCATGAATGCGCGCCGAATGCTCTCATGGGGTTTTACTTCGATACGGGATGTCGAGACCGAGGGTGCTGGATACGCAGACGTGGATGTGAAGAACGCGATCGAGCGCGGTGTCATCCCGGGACCGCGGATGCAGGTTGCGACGCGCGCGATGGATGTCACGGGCGCCTATCCGCTCATCGGCTATGCGCCCGCCATCAATGTTCCGAAGGGCGTGCAGGAGGTGGACGGGGCGGACGGCGGGCGCCGTGCGGTGCGCGAACAAATCTATCATGGAGCCGACTGGATCAAGGTGTATTCCGACCGCAGCTACCAGGTGCAGCCGGACGGTACTCTCGACGACATTCCAACCTTTACGCTCGATGAGCTAAAGGCAATAGTGGACGAGACGCACCGGCAGCGCCACAAGGTGGCGTCTCACGCCATGGCGCGGCAAGGCGTGCACAATTCCGTGGAAGCAGGCGTCGATTCGATCGAGCACGGCAATTATATCGCCGATGAAGACCTGCGCATGATGGTGCAGAAGGGGATCTTCTATGTGCCCACGATCTTTGTGGGCGAGTACGTGGCCGAGGGCCGCGCCAAGGCTGGCGCGCCGGTATGGAAGCAGATGGGAGAGATCCACGAGAGAACCTTCCGCCGCGCGCTAAAGGCTGGCGTAAAGATTGCGTTCGGCACGGACATCGGCGGCTTCGACTGGCACATCAATCCCGCGCGCGAGTTCAGTTGGATGGTCAAGTTCGGTATGACGCCGGAGCAGGCGCTGCGCTCCGCGACGGTCGGAGGCGCAGAGCTTTTGGGTTGGACCGACAAACTCGGTACGATAGAGGTTGGCAAGCTCGCCGACATCGTCGCGGTACCAGGCGATCCGCTCGCAGACATCACCCGTCTTGAGCAGGTGCGCTTCGTCATGAAAAACGGCGTCGCGTATCCAAGCGCCGAAGCGACACCCTGAGTCAAACACCTCACTGCGAGGGGTGTGCCTTCGACGGCGTTCTTTCCGGCGGCGGGGTGAGTAGGAACTCCGGCGTCGGCATAGGTATTAACAATGGCGGATTGGGTAGCGGGGTGGCACATCCGGTCATGGACATCGCAACAAACGCATAACAACAGGCGAACAAAGACAGAGTGTGTGCGCGGTTCATTCTTGCTCCTTGCGTCCTTTACCGGGTGACGTTACGCGTTGCAGCTTGCTAAGTCTATGGCATAGACAAATGCCAAAATTCCCCGGAAATGAACTGCCCGCGCCGAATCACCCGGCTCGCAGCGCCGGCGTCGCCAAAGCGGTGAAACTTGAGCCGCCCGGCGATATTCGAGTAAGAGCCAGGACCGCCATCAACGTTGCGAAGGAAAGTTCGATCACGAACTAACTATCGGACGGGACCTGGCGGGGCGGCCGGCGTGGGTTCTTCCCCCGGCCGCTCGATTGCATATTTCTTCATGATTGCAATTCGTACGTGTTAAAAAGCTTCGCACCTGAGCAACTGATGTAACGCATCTTTGACCAAGACCAGTCTGTGTACTCGTATGAGGTTGCCGTGCCGGCCAGCGTGATCGCCGCCAACTGGCCGTTGCTCCTCGGCATGGGCGTACTCATGCTCGGGGCCGGACTTCAGAGCACACTGCTCGGGGTGCGTGCCACGCTTGAGGGATATCCCCCTCAAGTGACCGGCCTCATCATGTCGTCATACTACGTCGGCTATCTGGTCGGCACGCGCATCGCACCGCCATTATTGCGCCAGGCCGGACACATTCGCGTTTTTGCCGCGCTTGCGGCGGTCGCAACGGCCGCCGTGCTCACCCAAGGCATCTTCATCAATCCCCCGGTGTGGGGCGCAATGCGTCTGATCTCGGGCGTGTGTTTCGCCGGCATTTACGTGGTCGCCGAAAGTTGGTTGAACGATAGAGCAAACAAGGGAAACCGCGGCAGGTTGCTGGCGATGTACATGCTCATATTGTACGTAGGGCTCGGCGCCGCACAATTCCTACTCATCTTGTCGAACCCGCGGTCAGCCACCCCGTTCATGCTCGTTGCGGTGCTGATTTCCCTTGCATTGGTGCCAATAGTCATTTCCGCACAGCAAGTACCCGAACGCGCCATTCCGTCCAAGGTGCGAATTCTCGATCTGTACCGCAATTCACCCCTCGGCGTGGTCGCGGTGGCAATTTCCGGTCTCATCTCGTCGATTATTTTCTCGATGGGGCCTGTCTACGCGCGGTTAAGCGGGCTGGAAACCAACCAAGTGGCGGCATTCATGGGGGTGAGCATTCTCGCCGCGGTGGTTACTCAATATCCCATGGGCAGGTTCTCGGATCGCATGGATCGGCGTACCGTGATTGCCAGCGTCTGCATAGTTGCGATGCTTGCGGCCGGCGGCATCACGGTGTTCCCTGAAATCCCGCATGAGTTATTTTTGACTCTTGCGGCTTTGTTCAGCGGTTTCGCATTGACGCTGTATTCACTCTCGGTTTCACACGTCAATGACAAGCTGGAGTCCAATCAAATGATCGCTGCCAGCAGCGCGCTGCTGCTTCTGAACGGCAGTGCCGCAGCAGTGGGTCCCGCGCTTGCGGGTGGGCTGATGGCCGCCTTCGGACCCCGCGCTTATTACGCGACACTCGCAACCCTCACGGGTTTGTTATTCGTTTACGATGTGTGGCGTAAATCGAGACGCGGGCCGGTACCCCCTTCTCTCAAGGCGCCATTTGTCGGCTCGCAACCCAGAGCCTGACGGAATTCAGGACACCCCATGGCTAAACCAATTGGTCGGACAGCCGTCGTCATCGGCGCGGGCATAGGCGGCCTATCGGCCGCCGCGGCTGTGTCCGAGTTTTTCTCGCAAGTCATCGTCCTGGAGCGCGACGAATTGCCCGATCATCCGGCGCCTCGCCCGAGCGTTGCACAAGGCAGACACCCGCATTTGCTGCTGGTCGGGGGCCTGCGGGCGTTAGAGCAACTGTTCCCGGGCTTTGGCGACGACCTCGCGGCCGCCGGCGCGGTTCGCTATCAAGTCGGTATCGACATTCGGATCGAGCGCCCGGAATTTCATCCCTATCCGCAGCGCGACTTTGGATTGCACAGCTATGCAATGTCTCGTCCGCTGATCGAATTTGTCGCCCGCCGGCGCGCGGCACAACTTTCCAATGTGACCCTTCGATTCGATGGCACTTTAATGTTCGCGGCCGCATTGACGCGTCTGGCGGCACGCGAGCCGGAGACGCATAAACTAATGACGGAAGTCCAGCATTTTCTGCGCTCGAGCGATGCGTACCGGGAACCTGCATTGATGCAACGAATCAAGGCTGAAATGGCATCGGCGTGATGTCAATCCAATGCTCGCCGGCGCCGTCGTAGTCGTTCATTTTGCGATTGTGCTGTTCGTCGTGGCGGGAGTACCTCTCGTTTACCTGGGCGTCGCGCTGCGCTGGGCATGGGTGAGAAACTGGCGCTGGCGCGTGCTGCATCTCGCTGCCATCTTGGTGATTGCGGCCGAGTCTCTGTTGGGGATTGCATGTCCCCTGACCGAGTGGGAAGACACACTGCGCGGCCGGCAGATCGCGGGCGGCTTCATCGAACGCTGGATTGACCGGATCCTGTTTTACGACGCTCCCGCCTGGGTGTTTACAGCGGCTTACGTGGCGTTTGCCGCGCTCGTTCTTTTGACGTGGATAGCAGTGCCGCCCATTCGCGACGCGCGCAAGCGATGAGCTAAAGTCCCGCCGGCAGCTTCGGTGGCTTTGCGCTCACCACCGCATCACCCGGTGCCGGAATCGTCGCGCCGCCGTTGGCCACCAATTTCGGCAACGCCTGCGCATTCGGCCCTCCCCACGGGTTGGGCGCTTGTATGTTGGGTGTTGGGCTGGGCGCCGGCGGTTGCCTAATTGCGCTGCCGAAAGCAGGTGGCACCGGGCGAACCAATTTTGCGTCGACCCGTACAGCGAGCGAGGCAGAGGTGTCGACTCGGGGAATGCCAAACGGCGCAAGTCCAAGCAGATCGATCACGGTCTTCGGGATCACCGCGTGGGAGTGCCAGTTGGTGTCGATCCCCTGCCGAACTTGCCCGCCGAACATCAGCATCGGGATGCGCGGACCGCCGATAATCTGAAAGCCCGCCGGATGCAGGGCATCGACTACTGTTTCGGCGTTCGGTGTCGACACATGGTCGGCGTATCCGCCCCAATCGTCCCAGGTCAGTATAAAAACGGTGTTGGCCCAGCCGCCCGCCTTGACGACAGCGTCGACTCGTTGCCACGACAGGTTCTGCCCCTTGGTCACATACTGGGGATTCGCTGTCTGATCCGGCGCATGCTCGTCATAACCCGCAGGACTCCACACGAATGAGAAGTCGGGCAAAGTCCCCGCAGCGGCCATCGCGGTAAATGCATCATCAGAGGGCTGAGTGGATGCGTGGATACTCGCGCGGCTCTTGGGGTCTGCCAATTCTTTGTAGAACTTCAGGGGATAAAGGTCGGTTCCGGTAAACGCGCCCCACGTGTGCCCGCCGGCCTCCACATGCTTGAAGATCGTGGGCAAGTCCCACACCGGAGAGGTCCCGCTCGGTGGGTTACGCAGCGTCGGCGTCTGACCGCCGACGGCGAGCATGTGGCCCGGCGTTGAGTTTGTGCCCAGCCCGAAGTGGTAGTCGCAATAGGTGAACTGCTTCGCGAGCCAACTGTAGAACGGTATGATCGCGTCGTTATCGATCTGCAAAGTCGTCGGCGCGTAGTCCCCAATCTTGTAGTGCACCCAGGCATTCCGATCGTGCGGGGGGTCCGGCAACGGTGGTGCCTTGAGCAATTTTCCACGGTTCTGAATATCGGCACCCCAGGAAGCCAGAGTGGGAAAGTAGAAGTCGGGAGTCTTGTTCTCCTGCATCAAGATCACAGCGCGTACCATGTTGAATGATCTCCATGGGTCAGGCCTAAGACTGAATCGGCCGGCGTCCGCGGGGCATTGGTCCGCAGTGGGGCCCCGCAATTATCTCCGATTTCGCCCTGCAGCTGCGGGTCTTTGGTTTCGCCGGGCCTATGCGAGGTCCATTGACTCCATAAATACTTAGGGATATGAATCGCAATTCGTTTTCGCGTCCCAAACAGATTGAGGAGTCTGGTCAATGAGTCACCCAATTCGCCGTCCGTCAGCCGCGCCGCAATGGCCAAGCTACAAAGGCACATCGCAATACGTAGGCACCAGCCCTGTGGCCATGGTGGCGATCTATGTAGATCCCACCCTCGGAGATCCCGCATTGCAGAATGCCAAGGAGTTGCTCGCGGATGCAGACCGTGTCGCAGCGGCGAATAACACAATATTCGGGTCGCCGGGTGCGCCTGTGAGTGTCATTATTTTCGCGCTGGGCGGCCGAACCGACGGTACCGGCGGAGCCGACCACAATACTTGCGACTATACGAATGGCGGAGACATCGAGGTCTGTGCGTCGTACGGCAACGGAGCACGTGTGTCGGCATTATTTGAGGCGGAACTCAGCGAATGCTCGATGGGCGGAAACCTGTGTGGTCAAAACACCGGCGAGGCGTTGTCGCGCTGGTGCGCCGCCACGGTCGGCAACAACGCACTCGCGGACTTCGCAACTGCGCCAGCCTGGGCGCAGAAAGGAATGCCTGATTTCGTGAGCAAAACGGACAACACGGATCAAAATGAAATAAGCACGGGTTGCGGTATGGCGTTTCTGTCCTGGCTGCAGAGTCTCGGGTACTCTCTCAACAAGATCGCGCCCGCGATGGTAACGCTCGGCACATCGGCGACATTCGCGCAGCTCTATGCTGCGCTGACATCCGCTCCGCAAGCGCAAGCATGGCCGCAATTTATCGCCGCGGCGAAGGCGTTGCCCAAGATTGTGAACGACGATCCCTTCGGCAAAACAAGCGCCAGGCCAACAAAAAAGGGCGGCGCTGCAAAAGGCAAGGGTGCCGCACGGAGCAATCTGCGCCGCTCACGCAAGTAGTGGTAGGAGCACCTTTCCCGACGCCCTCGAGGATGTGAGCGCGTAACGGCGATGCTTCGAACGATCAGCTGCGTTCAGTCCACTCCAATCATCACATTGGATGCTTTGATAATCGCATAAGCCTTTGCTCCGGGCTTGAGGCCAAGTTTCTCCGCGGACGCTTTTGTGATGATGGAGACAATTTCGATTCCGGGTGCGAGTTGAACGACGACCTCGGTATCCACGGCTCCGGGGGTCACGGCTTTAATGGTCGCAGAAAGAATATTGCGTGCACTTATTTTCATGCGCTGTTGCTCCTATCTCACTATGGCTTCTGGTTTGGGTTTTTTTGCTTCTTCGCTTGCGCCTGTGCCTGTGCTTGTGCTTGTGCTTGCGCCTGCGCCTCCTGCTGCCGCCGCTGCTCCTCTTGTTTCGCTTGGAGTTGTTGCTGCTCGCGTGCATGCTGCTCGACCAACTGTTGAGTTTGCTGCTGGTGCTGTTGCTCCAATTGTTGTTGCCGGGCTTGCTCGGCCTGTTGTTGCGCAAGTCGCGCATGCTCGAGTTGCTGCTGCTGCTGAACTTGGCGCCGCTCCTCTTCTTGCCGCGCTTGCATTTGTTGCTGCTCCTGCAAATGTTGGCGTTCGAGCGCCGAGTTCGCGACGCTGGGCGATACCGGCCTGACCGGCGGCGGCAGCTCTTGCGGATGAATCGCGACGGGCGCGGTTCGATTCACATCCGCCGGACTAATTGGCGCACGGGTTGGTGCTGGCTCCGTTCTCGGCGCTGGGGTCACCGAAGTCGCCGGCGTTTTGGGAATCGGCCGCGCCACCGCCGGCGTAGACGGCTGAGCGATTCGGACCGCAGCCGTTCGCGGAGCCGCGATCGGCTGAATGTTGCGCACCTCAGCGACGGAAAGCGGCCTACCGCCATTACTCTGGATAGCCTCCTGCCGTTTCTCGAATGCCGGAGGAGGCGCCGGGGGCGCAGTCCTCGCAACGACGGGACGGGTCTGTACGGCGGCTGGCGGTTTCACGGCGACAACTCGTCCTGCGCCGAGCACCGCTTGCTTAGTCGGCACTTCGGCCGGTGCAACGGCGCGCACCGGGGCGCTTGCAATGGTACGCTGATCCACGTGCACGAGGTTTCTCGACACCGGCTGCGCGGTCGTAAACGCCTGTGAGGTGGTTGCTGCGACTGCGCCCGGCACACCCCGGTTCACGTAGGTCACGTTGGTCGCGTTCACCGTCCTATTGTTGATGATTGTGGTGTTGTAGACATTATTGACGATGGTCGTATTGACCGTTGTGTTCGATACATTGATGTTATTCACATAGCGCCGGCTGACCGGGTAGGACGGTACGAACACTTCCCGCGGTCCTAGGGCGAACCAAGCGACACCCGCCCCGACACCGACCCACGCAACCAGTGCCGGCGCATACACGGGGCGCACATAGACCATTCCCTCAACCCGTGGTGGAGCAGGCACCCAGCCCCAGGCTCCACGCACAAAAATCCAGCGGCCGTAGTGAAACGGCGCAAATCCCCAGGGTTGGTCGTCGACCCAGGTGTAGCCCCAAGGCGGCACATAGGCCCAGTGACCGTTGTGGTACGGTGCCCAACCGTTTTCGACACGGCGCGGGAACCATACATAGCCATAATCAGGTGTCGAGTCCCAAGTTCCCTGATCGTCGAGATCCTCGTAGCCGACGACATCCTGCGACACGTAGCGAGCGGAGCCCGACTGGTCCCATCGAGCGTCGCGGCTTGCACTCCAGGCATCGAATGAATCGTCGTTGGCGCCGTACGATTGGGTGCTCTCAGCCAATTGGTCGGTACCCGAGAACAAGTCGTATTCGTTGGGCTTAACAGAGTAGGCAGATCCAGCGCCGGTGACCTCGCCTTGACCACTGCGCACGCCGATGGCGGTCGTATTCCCCGATTCATCGACGGTGACCCGGTAGAGGCCGGGGCGCAGCACGGTGAAAGCCAGGTTGGGCGTGTCTATTTCGTAGCTTTCGTTGTCGTCAAGGCGACGCACTCGAACGAGCAAGGTGCCCGAGGAGAGCTGGATCTGGGTCGCGTTATCGCTCAAGTTCAAGAAGGACAGGGCTGTATTGCCCGACAGCCGTACTTGCGAGCCATCCAGTTGCAGCTCTACGCGACCGTCCCGATCCGACCACAGCTGATCCCCGGTGGTGAGGGGACGATTAATCGGTGCGGCGACCCACTCATTCGTGCCGCCGGGCTGAAAAGAGACCGCGCCCTCGACAAAGGCGAGTCGTGCCGCGCGCGATGGAGGGTCCTCTTCGTCGGCCGCAGCCAAAGTGGGAACGAAAATGATCAACAAGCACGCGAGGCCAGCGACCGACGGTGCACGACTCGTAAACATGAATTTTCTCCCGCTCAACTGGGGTCCCAGCGATTATCGCCCGCAGCGAATGCCCGGTACCAGGCGATTAGGGCCCAACAGCCCGAATAGCCATTACATCTCTTTAATGGTGCCGCCGGCCGAGTACTGAGGGAGACTAGCCGGGGAGGGAATTGAATATGCACAGTCGGCATGTCGTCCAGTAGCGAAGGCAGCGGACGCGCTGCGTGGGTGGTCACGTTTGCGGCCGCCGCCATCCTGATGGTGACGATGGGCGCACGGCAATCCCTCGGGCTCTTCATCTCACCCCTCAAAAGCTCAACAGGGCTCGGCATCGGAACCATCAGCTTAGCGTTTGCCATCTCGCAACTTATGTGGGGCCTCATCCAGCCGGTCGCCGGCGCAGTAGCCGATCGTTACGGTCCGGCGAAGGTTCTCGCCGCGGGACTATTGGTGCTGGCAATCGGCATGGCACTAACCCCGTTCATGACTTCGGGCCTCGGCCTCATTGTCTCGTTGGGCGTCATCTCGGCGGTCGGTGCCGGTGCGGGCAGTTTTTCCGTGCTGATCGGCGCGGCATCGCAACATCTCAAGACTGAAAGCCGCGGCAAGTCCGCGGGCATCATCAACGCCGGAGGATCGCTGGGCCAATTCGTGTTCGCTCCGCTGGCGCAAACGCTGATTCAGATGCTCGGGTGGCTAGGAGCAATGTGGTCGCTTGCGCTGATCATCGTGGGCGCGCTGCCTCTCGTGCGTGTGGTGAGTCCCGCAGCTCCCGCGAACCGCGGCGGCGGCAGTGGGGCTACGCCATGGAAGGCTGCGTGGCACGCTATGGACGATCGCAGCTATCTGTTGCTGAACGCGGGCTTCTTTACCTGCGGATTCCACATCGCGTTTCTGGTGACGCACCTGCCGGGCGAGATAACTCTCTGCGGCCTGCCGCCAGCGGTGGCCAGCTGGTCGCTGGCCCTCATCGGCCTCGCCAACATCCTGGGTAGTCTGATTGCCGGCGCGTGCACGCAGCGCTTTCGCAGCAAGTACATTCTTGCGGCGATGTATGGCTCGCGCGCGCTGCTGATCGGCTGGTACTTGATCGCTCCCAAAACCGTTTGGACATTCTATGGCTTCGCCGTGGGCTTGGGACTCACCTGGCTCGCCACCGTACCACCCACCGCCAATATCGTGGGAAAACTCTTCGGCCTCCGTTACCTGTCGACCCTGTTCGGCCTCACGCTGCTCTCACACCAGATCGGCGGTTTTCTCGGCGCTTTTCTCGGCGGTCTGGTGCTCGCTCAATTCGGTGATTATCACTGGATGTGGTACGCAGACATGGCGCTGGCAGCCGCCGCGGCGCTCATCAATCTGCCGATTCGAGAAGCCCGGCTGGCGCCAATATCCTTTTCGGCGTAAAAAAATCAGCGGCGGATTGCGCAATTGCCGAGCAGTATGGGCTTCAAAATTCCGGCTCCGCCTTGAAGTCTGGATATCGCGCTAGCAGCTCGCCAATTCTCATCAACCCGACATCCGGCAGAAAGCGCCCCGCATCGCCATATGGAATATCGGCAGGATCGTCGGCCGACCTCAGCCCGGACAAAACGCCTG
>Ga0210410_10001403_pt1 | contig 22741 bp, 14 predicted proteins | sample IncBWC4MmetaG_FD_161058 | JGI IMG/M metagenome (GOLD analysis project Ga0210410, IMG submission 161058) | Forest soil microbial communities from Barre Woods Harvard Forest LTER site, Petersham, Massachusetts, United States - Inc-BW-C-4-M | ecosystem: Environmental > Terrestrial > Soil >... | reverse complement strand
CGGTCGGGACTCATCCGGTAACGGCGGTCTACAGCGGCGACGCGAACTACAACCCCGCGACGTCAGCAGTCGACAACCAGGTTGTGAACCAGCAGAGCACGACGACTACGGTAGCAAGCTCAATGAATCCATCGGCATTTATGCAATCGGTCACCTTTACGGCGACGGTTGCTCCGACGTCGGGATCGATTGTCCCGACAGGAACGGTGCAGTTCAGCGTCGATGGCACGGCTGCGGGCAGTCCTGTCACTCTGAACAACGGAACGGCTACGTTCGCAATCGGTACGCTTGCGGTTGGCCTCCACTCTGTCACGGCGGTTTACACGCCGGATACGGGTAGTTTGAAGGGAAGCAACGGGGCCGTCAGCCAGCAGGTAGGTGCGGTGTCCGCTTCGACGACAACACTGAGCGTAGCTCCTTCTACTGTGATGTATGGCGATACGGCGACGCTGACGGCAGTAGTGGCGCCGAGTTTTGCGACCGGAACTGTGAGCTTCTATGAAGGTGCGACGCTGCTAGGCAGTGCCTCGCTCGACGGCACCGGCACGGCAGTGTTGCCGATCAGCACACTCAACGCGGGCGTGCATAACATCACGGCGAAGTACAACGGCGATCCTGGCGTACCTGCAAACACGAGCAACACTGTCCAACTGACGGTGACGCAGCGAACCGCACCGGGCGGAGGACCGGCGATTACGGTAACGGTCAACGATGCGGCGCGGACAACGACCCAGTCCAATCCACCGTTCTCCTATTCACCTGCGGGGCAGCTGGTCAATGGGGATACCTACGCGACGGCGATCAGCGGCACGGCGAACTACTCGACGGCAGCCGGATCGACACCTGGCACATATGCGATCACAGTCACGGGCCTGACCTCGGCCAACTATACGATCGCGTTTGTTCCCGGAAACCTGACGGTGACAGCAACAAGCACGACGACGACACTCGTCGCCAGCCCGGCTGCGACGCAATACGGCGATTCGGTTGCGCTGACGGCAACAGTGACCTCAAGTGCAACGGGGACAGTGAGCTTCTATGACGGCTCGGTGTTGCTGGGCACGGGCGCAGTGTCGAACGGCGTAGCGACCCTGACCACAACGACACTCATTGCTGGCACCCATACCGTCACCGCCGTCTACAACGGCGACGCAACCTATGCAAGCAGCCAGAGTGCGCCGGCAACAGTCACGGTCTCAAAGAAGACCGCACCAGGTGGCGGAGCAGCGCTGACGATTACAGTGCAGGACGCGAGCCGACAATACAACACGGCTGATCCTCAATTCAACTACGTGATTACCGGCGCGCTGGTCAATGGCGATACCTATGCGACAGCAGTGACAGGTGCTGCGACCTATGCGGTCGCGGATGCACCGACTTCACCGGCAGGCTCGACCTTCCCGATCAGTGTGAGCGGTCTGACGAGTGCGAACTATGAGGTTGCGCTGGTGAACGGCACCCTGACCATCGCGGCCGCACCTACGACAACCACACTGGCCACCAGCACCAACTCGGCGCAGTATGGTGATCCGGTCACACTGACCGCAACTGTGGCTCCGAGCGGTGCGACCGGCACTGTGCTCTTCATGAATGGTGCAAATGTGCTGGGCACAGGCACGGTGTCGGGCGGTGTAGCCACGCTGACAACGACAACGCTGAATGCCGGTACCTATACGATCACGTCGAGCTATCAGGGCGACAGCAACTATGGCGCGAGCACCAGCGGTCCTATTACGCTGACCATCAGTCCGAGGTCCGGACCAGGCGGCACAGCGGCTCTGACGGTGACCGTAGCCGACGCAAGTCGTGCGTATGGAGAAGGGAATCCTGCGTTCAGCTATAGCGTCACGGGCACACTGGTGAACGGCGATACTTATGCGACAGCGATAACAGGCGTGCCAGTCTACTCGACGACTGGAACACCAACTTCTCCGGCCAGGACCTATCCGATATCGGTTGCGGGTCTTAGCTCGAATAACTATGTGATCGCCTTCGTGAACGGTACTCTCACGGTAACCAGGGCCACGCTGGGACAGAACGGGTTGGCGAATATCACGCTGACCTCTTCGCCGAACCCATCGAACTATGGCCAATCGGTCGCCTTCACTGCCACAGTACCGAGCGGAGTAACCGGCACTGTGCAGTTCGTAGATGGCTCGACGGTGCTGGGCACAGCAACCCTCAGTGGCACGACGGCCACGTTCACCACGACCACTCTTGCGGTCGGCACTCATCCGGTAACGGCGGTCTACAGCGGCGATGCCAACTATAACCCCGCAACTTCGGCGATCGACAATCAGGTCGTGAACCAGCAGAGCACGACGACTACGGTAGCCAGTTCAGTGAATCCGTCGGCATTTATGCAATCCGTCACCTTTACGGCGACGGTTGCTCCAACCACGGGAACATCCCAGCCGACAGGAAGCGTGCAGTTCAGCGTAGATGGCACAGCTGTGGGCAGTCCTGTAACTCTGAACAACGGGACGGCTGCTTTCACGATCAGCACGATGGCAGTTGGCCTCCACACGGTCACGGCAGTCTACACGCCGGACACAGGCAGCCTCACGGGAAGCAGCGGGTCGATCGGGCAGACAGTCGGTGCGTTAGGTGCGTCGACGACGACGCTGAGCATAGCTCCTGGAACAGTGATGTATGGAGACCCGGCGACGCTGACGGCGGTGGTGACGCCAAGTTTCGCCACCGGTACGGTGAGCTTCTATGAAGGAAGTACGTTGCTGGGCACTGCGTCGCTCGACAGCACGGGTACGGCAGTGCTGCCGATCAGCACCTTGAATGCTGGCGTCCATACCATCGTAGCGAAGTACAACGGCGACCCAGGTGTTCCCGCAAACACGAGTAACACCATACAACTAACCGTAACGCAGCGCACCGCGCCGGGCGGAGGGCCGGCGATTACGGTGACGGTCAACGATGCGACGCGAACTACAACCCAAGCTAATCCGCCGTTCACGTATTCACCATCTGGGCAGCTGGTCAATGGGGATACCTATGCGACGGCGATCAGCGGCACGGCGACTTACTCCACGACTGCCGGATCGACACCTGGCACATATGCAATCACAGTCATTGGCTTAACCTCGGCCAATTACACGATCGCGTTTGTTCCCGGCAACCTGACCGTGACGATATCGCCCTCGACGACAACTTTGGTCGCCGGCCCGTCTTTGCCACAGTACGGAGATCCGGTCACGCTAACCGCGACGGTAACCTCGGGTGCAACAGGCACGGTGAGTTTCTATGACGGTTCGGTGTTACTGGGCACAGGTACGGTGTCGAACGGCGTAGCCACTCTGACCACAACGACGCTTGTCGCGGGGACACACTCGATCACGGCGGTCTACAACGGCGATGCGACTTATGCGAGCAGCCAGAGTGCACCGGCAACTGTGACTGTGGCGAAGAAGACCGCACCAGGCGGCGGAGCGGCTCTGACGATCACCGTGCAGAACGCGAGCCGGCAATACAACACTGCCGATCCTCAATTCAACTACGTGATCACGGGCACGCTGGTCAATGGCGACACCTACGCGACAGCAGTGACAGGCGCGGCGACCTATGCGGCGGCGGATACCCCGACTTCTGCTGCGGGCTCGACCTTCCCGATCAGTGTGAGCGGGCTGAACAGCGCCAACTATGAGATTGCGGTGGTAAACGGCACTCTGACGATTGTGTCTGCACCCACCACGACAACGCTGACCACCAGTACAAACTCTGCACAGTATGGTGACCAAGTCACGCTGACGGCGACGATCGCTCCAAACGGCGCAACCGGCACTGTGGTCTTCATGAATGGCAGCACAGTTCTGGGCACGGGAACCGTGTCAGGCGGAGTAGCCACTCTGACGACAACAACGCTCTCTGCAGGTACGTATACGATTACGTCCAGCTATCAGGGCGACGCCAACTATGGAGCGAGCACCAGCGGCCCAGTTAGCCTAACGATCAATCCGAGGACAGCACCAGGCGGCGGAGCAGCTTTGACAGTTACGGTAACTGACGCGAGCCGTTTATACGGGCAAGGGAATCCCGCGTTCAGCTATACCGTCACAGGCACACTGCTTAACGGGGATACATACGCGACCGCAGTCACAGGCGTGCCCGTTTATTCGACGACTGGAACACCAACGTCTCCAGCCGGGACTTATCCGATATCGGTTGCGGGCCTTAACTCGAGCAACTATGTGATCGCCTTCGTGAACGGTACTCTCACCGTAACCAAGGCCACTCTCGGACAGAATGGCCTGGCGAACATCACGCTGACATCCACCCCCAACCCATCCAACTATGGGCAAACTGTCACCTTCACCGCGACAGTTCCTAGCGGAGTCACGGGTACCGTCAACTTCATGGATGGAAGTACAGTGCTGGGGACCAGTACGATTTCCGGTACCACTGCCACTTTCGCCACGACCGCTCTTGCGATCGGCACTCATCCGGTGACGGCGGTCTACAGCGGCGATGCCAACTACAACACGGCTACTTCGGCGATCGACAATCAGGTGGTGAACAGTGCGGGCACGACGACCACGGTGGCCAGCTCTGTAAATCCTTCTGCGTTTATGCAATCTGTCACCTTTGCGGCGACGGTTGCTCCGACTGCTGGATCAACCCTGCCGACAGGAACGGTGCAGTTCAGCGTAGATGGCACGGTTGCGGGCGGTCCTGTAACTCTGAACAACGGAACGGCTGCGTTCACGATCAGCACGTTGGCGGTTGGTCTCCACACGGTCACGGCAGTCTACACGCCGGACACAGGCAGCCTCACGGGAAGTAGCGGGTCTCTCGACCAGAGAGTTGGGTCGGTGTCCACGTCGACGACGACGCTGAGCGTGGCTCCGGCAACGGTGATGTATGGCGATACGGAGACACTCACGGCAGTGGTCACTCCTAACTTTGCGACCGGCACAGTGAGCTTCTATGAGGGCAGTACGCTGCTGGGTACTGCCTCGCTCGACGGCACGGCTACGGCAGTGCTGCCGATCAGCACGTTGAACGCGGGCGTGCATAACATCACGGCGAAGTACAACGGCGACCCAGGTGTCCCCCCAAATACGAGCAACACCGTCCAACTGACGGTGACGCAGCGCACCGCGCCGGGCGGAGGGCCGGCGATCACGGTGACGGTCAACAACGCCGCGCGGACAGCGACCCAGTCCAATCCGCCGTTCACGTATTCCGCTGCGGGGCAACTGGTGAATGGCGATACCTATGCCACGGCGATCAGCGGCACGGCGAGCTACTCGACGGCAGCCGGATCGACAGCAGGAACATATTCGATTACAGTCACCGGTCTGACGTCGGCCAACTATACGATCACGTTTGTTCCCGGAACCCTGACGGTGACAGCGGCAAGCTCGACGACGACACTCGTCGCGAGTCCGTCTTCGCCGCAGTATGGCGATCCGGTCACACTCACGGCTACGGTTACATCAGGGGCCACCGGTACGGTGAGCTTCTATGACGGCTCGGTATTGTTGGGCACCGGCACGGTGTCGAACGGCGTAGCCACGCTGACGAGAACCACGCTCATCGCCGGCACCCATACAATCACCGCCGTATACAACGGCGATGCGACCTATGCGAGCAGCCAGAGTGGACCGGCAACAGTGACCGTGGCGAAGAAGACGGGGACGAGCGGCGGCGCTGCATTGACGATTACCGTGCAGAACGAGAGCCGGCAATACAACACGGCTGATCCGCAGTTCAGTTACGTGATCACGGGGACGTTGGTCAATGGCGATACCTATACGACAGCGGTAACAGGCGCGCCGACCTACTCGGCGGCGGATACACCAACTTCGCCGGCAGGCTCGACGTTCCCGATCAGCGTGAGCGGACTTAGCAGCGCGAACTACGAGATTGTAGTTGTCCCGGGCACGCTGGCCATTGTGACCGCACCTACGACCACAACGCTGGCCACTAGTACAACCTCGGCGCAGTATGTCGATCCGGTCACGCTGACGGCAACCGTGGCTCCGAGCGGTGCGACCGGCACTGTGCTCTTCATGCAAGGTGCTAATGTGCTGGGCGCAGGCACAGTGTCGGGCGGAGTTGCCACGCTGACAACGGCATCGCTGCCTGCAGGCACCTATACCATCACATCGAGCTATCAAGGCGACACGAACGATGGCGCGAGCACGAGCGGTCCTGTCACCCTTACGATCGGTCGGAGGACTGGACCAGGCGGCATAGCGGCTCTGACAGTCACGGTAGGTGACGCAAGCCGATCGTATGGGCAGGGAAATCCCGCGTTCAGCTATACGGTTACGGGCACACTCGTGAATGGGGACACGTATTCGACGGCGATAGTGGGCGTGCCAGGCTACTCGACCGCCGGAACGCCAACTTCTCCGGCCGGAACCTATCCCATATCGGTTGCGGGTCTGAACTCGGGCAACTATGTGATCGCCTTCGTGAACGGTACTCTCACGGTGACCGCTCTGGGGACTGGGGCGACGACGAGTGTGCCGGTCGTAACAGTCGGTCCATCAACGACGCTGGTCTACGGTCAGCCTGTGACGGTGACGGTTACGGTGCCGACGACAGGCACAGCACCTCCAACCGGCACCGTGATGATCTATGACAACGGCAACCTCATCGGGACTGGAACGCTGAACTCGAACGGGACCGTGACGGTGACACTGCCAGGAGGCACGCTGTCGGTGGGCACGAACACGATCACTGTTGGCTACGGCGGCGACAGGAACTATGCCAGTTCAACCAGCCTGCCGGTGCCGGTCACAGTGACTGCAGCCCCAGCGCTGGATTTCACTCTGACGCTGACTTCGGCACAGAGCCAGACAGTGATATCCGGCCAGGCTTCATCCGATTCCGTGCGGGTTGCTCCTACGAGCAGCGCCTATCCGGGAGTCGTCACATTTACGGCCACCGGCCTCCCTCCAGGAGCAACCATAACCTTCTCTCCTGCGACCGTCGCGGCCAACGGCGGGCCAGCGCCAGTCAATCTCAGCATTCAGACGGCCTCAATAGTTGGCATGAACAAGCTTGAGAGGAATGCCATGTCCATTGCTCTGGGATTGCTCTTATTGCCACTGGCGGGAGCCAGACGGATGCGTAGAAATGGGCGTGCGGCAGGACGGTACCTCTTCCTGATGCTCGTTCTGCTTACTGGTGCTGTTGCTACGGCAGGCCTGACTGGTTGCGGCTCTGGAAACGGCTTCTTCGGCCATGCCCCGCAGACCTACAACATCACCATCACGGCCACCAGCGGCACCATTCAGCATTCGGTCAACACAACGCTGATTGTGCAGTAGTCAACAGGAGAAGAATGATGCATCTGAGATCTCGGTATTTTCTACTGTTCGCGACCCCGCTGCTCCTGGCCGTCAGCCTGAGGGCGCAGGCAGTTGCAACTGGTTCTGCGTCCGGCCATCAGGAAGTGGACCTTGCCGTCACTTATACGGTGCAGCACAGCAACCTGGTTTCGAACCCTACCTTCTGGCAGCAGGGCGGAAGCGTAGAGCTTTCGACGCAGACGTATCGTGGTTTGGGCATTGCGGCCAACATCGCGGGAACGAACGTAGGCGACGCCGCGAACAGCGGCACTGGGCTGACGATGGTCACTGCTACCTTCGGCCCGCGTTACACGTGGTACAAACCGGTCGGAGGCGCGCGGAAGAAGAGCCTTGCCATCTTCGGCCAGGGGTTGATCGGAGAGGCCCACGGCTCCAACAGTTACTTTCCCACCTCGGCCGGATCGCTGACCGACTATAACTCCTTCGCCTTGCAGGTTGGGGGTGGTGTCGACATCGGCCTGTCGCGTCACTTCGCGGTCCGGGCCTTCCAGGCCGACTGGCTCCGCACCCAGTTTCCCAACAGCACGACCAACATCCAGAACACCTTTCGCATCGGTGCTGGCTTCGTCCTCCGCTTCCCCCAACAGAGGCAATGAAGTTGATAATTCTACCGAATAGAGGTGCCAGAAATGACTTTGCAATTTATGTGGCATAAGGGTTTCCCACTCCACCTATCCCCATCCGATCCGCCAGCTGGCAACAACCTCGCACATCGAGAAGGGCTTTCCCTCCAGCAGTTCATAGCTTTCGCAGTCAGAGAAAGGACTTGGACAAATCTTTGAATAGGCGCTCAAAACTTCAAATTACGGGCGTTGCCCTTCTCTTTGCCTTGTCATTCTTTCGGTTGCATGCGGCGGACTGGCTGCCGTTTGGACCGGATGGAGGAGATGCGCGCTCGTTCGCGGCCGATCCGCACGACCCGGCGCACTTGTATCTGGGTACGTTGACGGGTTGGATCTACGAGTCGCGGAACGGCGGGTCGGAGTGGAAGCGCCTGGCCTGGGTTGGAAAGCGGAACGATCTGGCGCTGGATTCGATTGTGGTGGACAGCTCCAACTCGAAACACATTCTGGTCGGAGCCTGGGTCCTGGGGAGCTCGGAGGGAGGGCTCTATAGCAGCAATGACGGAGGCGTGAGCTGGGCGAGCGACGCGGAGATGCGCGGGCAGTCGATCCGGGCGCTCACGGCCGCTCCGTCCGATCCGAAGATCGTGGTTGCGGGCACGCTGAAGGGAGTTTACCGCTCGACGGACGGAGGCGAGCACTGGCAACTGATCAGCCCGGAGGGGAGCCAGGAGATCCATGAGGTCGAGTCGATTGCGATCGATCCGGCTAATCCGCAGGTCATTTATGCGGGGACGTGGCATCTGCCATGGAAGACGATCGATGGCGGCGCGAACTGGACCAGCATTAAGCAGGGCATCATCGATGACTCGGATGTGTTCTCGATCATCGTGGACCCGAAGGACTCGAATGTGGTGTATGCCAGCGCGTGTTCAGGGATCTACAAGAGCCAGAACGGCGGCGAGAAGTTTCAGAAGGTGCAGGGAATTCCTTCGACAGCGCGGCGGACCAGAGTGTTGATGCAGGATCCACAGAATCTGAATATTGTTTTTGCCGGGACGACGGAGGGTCTGTTTCGGACTGGAGATTCCGGCGAGGCCTGGCAACGGACGACGGGGCCTGAGGTGATCGTCAACGATGTGTATGTCGACCCGTCGAATACGAACCGTATTCTGCTGGCGACGGACCGCGGCGGTGTGCTGGCGAGCAACGATGGAGGCTACTCGTTTTCTGCTTCGAACAATGGATTTTCTGCACGGCAGATCACCTCTTATGTGGGAGACGCGACACAGCCGGCGACCATTTATGTGGGTGTGGTGAACGATAAAGCCTGGGGTGGGGTATTTGTCAGCGATAACGGCGGGTTGAGCTGGTCGCAGAAGAGCGCCGGGTTGAATGGGCAGGATGTGTTCAGCCTGGCACAGGCCTCGGATGGGACGCTGGTGGCGGGCACGGGGCATGGAATCTACCGGCTGCAGGGCGAGCTTTGGAACCGGGTCAACAATGTTGCTCTGAGTGAGCAGGAGGAGGTAGAACCCGCTGCGGAGAAAGTTGAGAAGAAGGTGACTGCTCCGGCAAAGCATCCGGGGAAGGCTCGGAGAGTTACGGCGAAGAAGGTGGCGAAGAAGACGACGGAAGCGGCTTCACCGCGTGTCTTCGATGCTAATGTGAACGCGATTGCAGGGGTTGGGGATACGCTCTACGCTGCCACCTCGGAGGGTTTGCTGCGCAGTGTCACGGCGGGTGAGAGCTGGAAGTTGATGGCTGGTCCGCAAAAGGAAGACTGGAGTTTTGTTGCTTCGGCGAAGACCTGGGTCCTGGGGGCGACATTGCGGTCTGCGGCGCTTTCGTCGGATGGAGGCGAGAGATGGGAGCCGGTGAATCTGCCGGAGACGCTGACACAGCTCGCTGCGGTGGCAGTTGATGATGCCGGGGCACTGTGGGCAGGGGGGCGGGAGGGAGTGTTCGTGTCCCAGGACAGAGGGGCTACGTGGCAGGGTTTGAAGAACCTTCCGATCCGGGATGTGAACAGCCTGTTTTACGATGAGTCTTCGCAATGGATGATGATTACGGCCAACAGCCAGAACACGATCGCCTTCGCGGTTCATCTGCCGGACCATGCGGTGCGTTATTGGAATACCGGATGGAATCTGAGGCTGGTGCGGCCGGTGGGGGATCATCTTGTCGGAGCGACTTTATTTGATGGCATCGTCGTGCAGCCGCGCATGGTTGATTCGAGCGAAGTGGCGAGGCCGCGGGAAACCGCGGTGGCAGAAGGGCCGGTGACATCAAAAAACCTTATTCATACTTCGCGCTAGTGGCGATCTGGAAGATAGTTGGCGGGGCGCAGCCGATTGAATAGCTGCCCTTTGTCCTAAGGACACGCGACTATTTGTTCATTTAGTTGTCGTTCCATTGCCGGGAGCAACTGTCGGAGGTGGAGGATGTTACTGGTGAAGCATCATCTGGGACAAGACAATCGGCAAGTTTTATACGACGATCTAACCGGGCTGCCAAATCGAAGACCGCTTGTGCAACAGATGGTCCGTGCTTTGACTTCAGCGAGAGAAAGGGGACACCGAACGGCGATTCTCTGTGTGACGATCGATGGATTGCAACTGGCCGACGATGGAGATGGGCAGATCGTAAAAAACAAGTGCCTGAAGCGGGTGGAAACGATGTTGATGCGGCGCTTGCGAGGCATGGACATGGTCGCCCGTACGGGAGAGGGAGAGTTTACGATCGTCCTGGGTGAAGCAGAGAGCCTGGGCGCTGCGGGGATTGTGGCGAAGGCTCTGATAGGGTTGTTCGCAACACCGCTGGACGTTGAGGAGTGCCCGATGTTGCTTCGCGCAAGCATCGGTGTCGCGGTCTATCCAGATCATGGCGAGAGGGAGACGCAACTGTGGCAAGACGCAGACGACGCAATGCATCGTGCCAAGCGAGATGGAGGTGGCCGTTACCTTTTGGCCGCACAGAATACAAGTGCAGACTTTGCGGAGAACGCGGAGCTTGAGGAGCACCTGCGTACGGCGCTTCAGGAGGGGGCACTCCGCCTGCACTATCAGATGCAATATCACATGAACGGTCAAATCCGCGGAGTGGAAGCGCTGGCGCGATTGCCGCATCCAACCATCGGATACGTCAATCCGGATCACTTTATCCCACTGGCAGAGGCGAGCGGATTGATTCACCCTCTCGGAAAATTTGTGATCGAAGAGGCTTGCAGGCAATTAAGGCTCTGGGACGAGTGCGGAATGACGCCAGTTCGAATCGCCGTCAACGTTTGAATGACGTGCATTTCCAGATGGACAACTATGAAGGAATGGCCCTCGGCCCCGGCTCTAAGCGACGGGCGAAGAGTGCCGGTAGTGGGTTCTGGCGACAATTTTTCGCCGACACAAAAGCCGATCATCGCTGCTTTTGCCGTAGACATTGCGGGGCTTCTAATGCGCGAGTGATCAAACGGGCATAGAGTGGTAATGACGAGTCTCATGAAGATGGATCGCCGCGTGCTGCTTGGCTGTTTGCACGCGGCCGCAATCAATCAGCTCCTGGGGTACTGTCATGAGTGCCTTCTCTCAAAAAGACCAACCGCGCAGACGGAAGGCGCTGGCCGTGAGCATTATTTATGAAACACACTCTCTTTCGACTGACAATGACCTCGGTATTGCCACTGGTTGGAAGGATGGTCAATTGTCAGAGCAAGGAAGGATCGACGCAAAGGAGTTGGGTGAAAGGCGAGTCCATGACGGAATAGGCGCCGTTTTCGCGTCGGATTCGGGGCGAGCCGTCGAAACCGTAAAGATCGCGTTCGTTGATTCTAGAATCCCGATTTATCTTGATAGCCGCCTGCGCGAATGCAACTACGGCGATTGGAACGGCGCCCCGGTGACGTGGATCCATTCAAGTCGGTCAGAATACATAGTTCAGCCGTATCCAAACGGTCACAGCTATTCGGACGTAGTTCGTTGTATGGCCGCATTTTTGAACGATCTTCTCGCGAATTGGAGTGGCCATCGTGTGTTGATTGTTGGCCACGCGGCCACGCGATGGGCGTTGGATCACCTGATCAATGGTGTGCCCCTTGAAAATCTGGTTGACGCTCCGTTTAATTGGCAAAAGGGCTGGCAGTACACACTTGCTCCAAATTGGTCCTCGCCCGGTGCCCATGCTAAGTAACTCCACGGTTCTGGTGCAAACTCCGGCATAGCGGGGCGATTGGAAGGAATTCTTGATGAGTTTAGGCGGCGAGGATGGCTGCCCAAACATTAGGAGCAGTTACGGGCCTGCCTGGTAGGGTTTCAGTCTTGAACTGCTGTTTCCGAATCTTCTCTGCAAGCTCAATGCCGCTGATGGTTATTGCCGCTGTTTCAAATCGCTTGAACCCGAGCATCGGCCGAATCCGCTGTTTGATGCGGCGATGATCCTGCTCCACAATATTGTTCAAGTATCTCATCGGCCTGAACGCGGCCGTACTCATGGCCCACGTTGTACATGCAATCGCGCCCGTAACGGCGCGCACATACAATGGGAGCCAATGGACTGTAGCTCAGCAACGGTTCGATCTTCAGAAAAATGTCGCGTCGGCGGAATTCCATAGTCCTCGCATGCGAGCATCGTCGCGCAGCCAACGAGTTCGCGGATCAACGATTCGTTACCGACCTCTGGGAACGGCGGCAAAAAGCATCAAGGCAGTGACGAATTCCATTAAGGTTGACGCTCTCTTTTTCGAGCCCTCCCTGATTTCGCCGGATAGATTCTTTTTCGCTCGGCAACGCTACCAACGCTTTGGAACGCGACTGAATTTCACGGAAATTTGCTATTAATGGACCCTCGTCTGACAGGGTATTGTTTGAACATCCTCCCCCGACACTCTCGTAGTTGGAGAACGTGTTTCTCGATAAGGACGGCCTTCTCCAGACTGAAGAAACCGGGTGGATTCCCAAGCCGATTTCCTCCTAATCTCCTTGAGACCCGATCACTGAAGTCGCTCATCGAACAGTTATTTCCGGCCTGACAATTTCTGGTTCCCGCGTAGTCTTTGCACGGCTTCAGGCAATATTTTGGCCGGAACTCCTTCAACCCTCGCTACTTCGCGCAATTCCCGCTGATATTGAACATGGAGAGGCTGAATACCAGCAGGCATAGCCGCCCTCGCCTCCTTCATGCGGTAAAGTGTGATGACCACCTTGGACAGCACTGCCGCTGCTATGTCTCGTGCCGGAACGCGCACGTCGAACTCGTAAGTCTTGAGTTCATACATGTGGTGTTGCCGCTCTTCGAGTGGCCCCTCTGGATTGACGAAAGAACGGAAGACGCCGAGGTCCGGGATCGAGTCGAGATGGAGGCGCTTGTCGCCCTCTGTAACTTCGTAGACGAAATTGCCGAAGATAGCAGAGGGTTGTACGAGCGTGCTTTCGACGAAGTGACTGTCTACGACGGACGCCCCTCCGTCTTCTCCGACGCGGACACGCAACCGGACATAGCCTTCCCCCCGCGAAGTTGTGCGCTTGAGGCCGGTCTGGTCTGCATATCGTTCTGGCGCAGCGGCTTGAGAGGTAGCGAGCTTCGTGGCCTTCGTCTTCAACCGCAGTGTGCCTCGAATGCGCTGCGGTCGCGGCGCCACCTTGCCTTTGCTTGCTCCCTTGCCCTTTGCGGGCGATACCGGAGCATCCGTGGCTGGCTTTTCAGGTAGTGATCTCTCAGACATGTCGAATTCCTTTCACCAATTCCGGCCATAGCGATAGTTGTGTATCCAGCGATAGTAGATCTTCTGCAGTGCGAAACCGGGGTTGCCGCGGATCATGCCGAACCAGTCCTGATTGTGAACGAAGAGATCCGGCTTGCCACGTGCTCCGCGAGGAGGCCTGATCGTGCCGCCCTGGAAGTTGCATGGCTCGAAACGGTCTACTGCGCCCAGGTTCCACTCGCCTACCCAATCTCCAATAAAGCTGGCGGTGAGCGAACTGCCGCCGGAGATCATTCTGCCCAGATATTCAGTAACCCAGTCCTCGAAGTTCCACGCGAAGAGATCGGTCTTGCCATCGCCATTGATGTCGGCGGGGAAGAACTGATCGTGGCGCGCCATGCCGCCCCATCCCGGAACATCTCCGTCGTAGCGGTGGGCCATCTGCAGACCCGTTCCGGTGGATCGGAACATGCCGAGGTAAGGCATGCTCCAGTCGTCGCCATTGAAGATGTATAGGTCGGCCTTGCCATCTCCGTTGAAGTCGCCGACGTAGAGCTTGTCGTGCCGTGCGAGACCGCCCCATCCGGGAATGTCTCCATCGTAGCGTGCGGTCATCTGGAGGTCCGTGCCAGTGGATCGGAACATGCCGACGTAGGCCATGCTCCAGTCATCACCGTTAAAGATGAAGAGATCGGCCTTGCCATTTCCGCTGTAATCGCCGACGTAGAGTTTGTCGTTTTTGGCGAGGCCGCCCCATCCGGGGATGTCTCCATCGAAACGCTCGATACAGGTAAAGCTGGAGCCGTTTGACCGGAGCATCCCGACATATGGCATTGACCAGTCGGCTCCGTTGAAGACGAAGAGGTCTTGCTTGCCGTCTCCATTGAAGTCGCCGACGTAGAAGAGATCGTTTTTAGCAAAACCGCCCCATCCGGGAATATCGCCGTCGTACCGCGCTGTTAGGCGCAAGCCGCCGCTGCCATCGTCCTCCAGCAGGCCCAGGTAGGGCATGATCCAGTCCACACCGTTGAAGACAGCTACTTCGTCTTTGCCATCTCCGTTGAAGTCGCCGATAAAGAACTGGTCGTTTGGCTGGAATTGCCACGATCCGGGCACTCGTTCCACGGCGCTGAAGATAAGATCCAGCTGCGAACCGTTCGAACGGAACGTCTGGATGGAGTTGCCGCTGTGGACCAGGACGTCGCTTCGGCCGTCTCCATTGAAGTCGGAGGCATAGCATCTGAGAAATGTGTGACCGGTATAGGTGTCGTATTGCCGCTTGAACGAGGTGTAGCAAATAGTGCAATATGGCGGTGTGTTGCTGTTCATGCGGCAGTTGATGACCGGCCGGTAGATACCAGTATTTTTGGTGCCGCCGCCCTCGAACAGCCCTACATCCTGATTGTCGTCCCAGGTTGCTGGCTTGGTGCCCTGGTTGTAGTCCGAGCAGTTGCCGCTGCCGGTGGGGATAGGCGTTGTTGGATCAACGAAGTTGCCCCACTTCAGCGTTGAGCGATCGGTATTGACGGTCAGGTCTACCGCTCCCGGTTCGCCGCTGGTGTAAGCGCCGGAGTTGCAATATTCGTCGGCTAACCCGCCGAGTCCGTGACCGAACTCGTGCGCAATGACGGTCCAGCCATCGCCAGTTGTCACGTGCGCCCGTCCTCCGCCACCGCAACCACCGTATCCCGGCTCATTGAGAATGATCAGAACAAAGTCGTAGTCTGGTACCCATTTCTTGAGTGCATTTTGGATGGCGGTCTCGGTGCCGGTGCCGTACTCCATCCAGCAGTGCGACCACGAACCGCTGAAAATCATGCCCAGAGCGGTGTCTTTGAGGGTTGTGCTGGCAATGGTGCCATCGGCGTTGTAAGTACGCTGGCTGACGCCCGAAGTGTTGGAGGTCAGATTGACGCGGAAGATATTCCAGGCTGACCCGTCTTCGTAGAAATAATCATTGGCGAAGACTCCACCGAGTACGGTGTTCTGGACCCAGTTGTTATATGTAGTCTGATCGGCATCTGCGAATCCGTCGCCAAGGATGGCGAGATTTCGTTTTGATCCTACCGGGCCGGCGTTGCGGATCTGCGTTACGCTATCTGGCATCTCGTGAGCCTCGCTTTCCTATTGCATGGCCCAATGCACGCCTGCGTTTCGCGAAGTATCCCGGAAGCCCCAGGCGTCATCAATCTCTACATCCCATATGGTGTTCGCTCAATCCTATTCGTTACAGCCGTTTTTGGGCATACGCCATTGCACTACTTTGCCGGAATACCGCAGCTCGGGCGCCACGGCCCTCCAGATCAGTGGTCTTGTAGTCCATATCCCATGTTCTCAGCTTAAACGTTATGCCAAAAGTACGAACCAGCCCGTTGAGTGAGCAACGAGCGCAAGTACAACCACTGCTACAAAGACGATTTAGAAATGTCCTGAGTTTGATCCCCGTTGACGCTCACTCTGGTCTATGGCCAGTATTTTCGAGCGCCCGGTCGAGTTGGTCGAGGAGACTGCGCAGGCACAACAAAGCGGCTTTATTCCTGTCCATTGCTCTATCTACCGTTGCCGCCTCCGCTCAATCAAACCAGACCGTCACCGGTGCGGTGAGCGATACGATGTGTGCTGGGCACCACATGATGCAAGAAAAGACTCCCGCACAATCCACCCGCGAATGCGCCAAGCAAGGGTCTGATTTTGTTCTTGTCAGTGGCAGCAAGGTCTATACCTTGAAGGGAGACAAAACTCAATTCGATAAATTTGCTGGAGAGACTGTAGTTGTGAAGGGCAACGTATCCGGCACAACAATTTCAGTCGATTCAATCACAGCATCCAAATCGTAGAGAGTCGCGAGGAGGCGTTCGTATGCTGGCAGCGATCGGTCACGCTCTGATGATGTCATTCGCAATGACCTGGGAGATTCTTTGGGCGCTGATTCTCGGGTTTTGGCTTTCAGCGATCATCCAGGCCGTGGTCTCCAAGGAAGAGATGAGCCGCTTGTTGCCAGACGACTCGCCGCGAACGATTGCCGTGGCATGCGGCCTGGGAGCTGCATCGTCTTCCTGCTCCTATGCCGCCGTCGCCCTCGCTCGTTCTATGTTTCGCAAGGGAGCGAACTTCACAGCGGCAATGGCTTTTCAATTCGCCTCCACCAATCTTGTGCTCGAACTCGGTATCCTGCTGGCCGTCCTCATGGGGTGGCAATTCACATTGGCCGAGTTCATCGGCGGTCCGCTGATGATTGCCATTATGGTGTTGCTCTTTAGGGCATTCCTCACGCCGAAGATCGTCGAAGCGGCACACCGACAAGCCGATAAAAGTCTCCGGGGACGCATGGAGGGCCACGCCGGCATGGATATGTCTCTTCACGAAGGCACGATCTGGCAAAGGATGTCTTCGATCAAAGGCCGAACCGCTATCAGCCATTTCTTTGTCATGGATTGGGCTTCGCTATGGCTCGACATTGGCGGGGGTCTATTGATTGCCGGAGCCTTGGCCGCCTGGGTCCCGAAGCACTTTTGGCAGGCATTCTTCCTCCAGGGACATCCTATATTGGCTAAGTTTTGGGGCCCTGCGGTTGGGCCGATCGTAGCGATACTCTCCTTTGTGTGCTCGATAGGGAATGTCCCGCTTGCGGCAGTTCTTTGGAATGGTGGCATCAGCTTTGGTGGGGTTGTAGCTTTCCTCTTCGCCGATCTTATTGTGCTGCCCATACTGGACATTTACCGCAAATACTACGGTTTGAAGATCAGTGTTTTTCTGCTTTCCATCTTCTACGTCTCAATGGCCGTAGCCGCGCTAGCGGTAGAAATTCTTTTCGGAGCACTCCATCTGATTCCTCAGCATCGCAGCATTCAAATCATGGAAGAATCCATTCACTGGAATTACACGACTGTTCTCAACCTCATTTTTATGGCGCTTGCCGCAGTTTTGGTTATGCGTTTTCTGCGCACGGGCGGTCCTGAAATGCTCCGCATGATGAGTAGTTCCGGTCATCATGAACACAGCGGTTCGCAACATAGTCATCAGGACCACGATCATCATGCTTAGAAGCAGCTACTGGACTCAGCGATCCAAACGGCATTTAGTCCTCGCCGCCGTCGCCGCCGCAATCGTTTTCCTCGCGTATGCCGCAACGCCGCCACCAGACGTTCGCCATCGATTGAGCATGGCTAATGCCTATGCTGGTCTGATCTTTCTCGCGGCATCGCTATGGTTCGGTCCATGGAATGTTCTGCGACAACGGCCAAATCCCGTCAGCTTCGATCTGCGTCGGGATATAGGCATCTGGACGGGTATTCTAGCAATCGTTCATACGGCGATTGGTTTGACTGTCCACCTTCGCGGTCGTATGTGGATGTACTTCTTCAAAGGGCTTCATCCGATGAAGCTGCAAAATACGCAATTCGGCTTTGCCAATTTTACTGGGCTCGTGGCTGCGCTACTGTTCTTGATGCTCTTAGCCATCTCTAACGACCTTTCCCTCCGCAGGTTGAAAACACGCCGCTGGAAGTCTCTGCAAAGGTGGACATATGTAGCGTTCATTCTGACAGGCGCACATGGCATCGCTTATCAATTGATAGAGAAACGCCATGTGCCTTGGGTGCTTGTCTTTGCAGCGATAATGACAGCAGTTGCTGCTGCTCAATTCCTTGCCTTTGTCCAGATTCGTTGGCGGTTGCGTGCTGAGACACTCTCCGCCGCGTCTCGTATCATGGAAGATCGGAGACCTCAACCATGACGCCCAGCCTTCGCAAGCTGCTCCTCACTGCGCATATTACGTTCTCGGTCGGCTGGCTCGGTGCGGTCGCTGCCTTCCTCGCTCTCGCAATCGCCGGGTTGACTAACCGGGATGCACAGATGGTGCGAGCCGCCTATTCGGCGATGGAGTTAACCGCTCGTTTCGTCATCGTTCCGTTGGCCTTCGCTTCGCTATTAAGCGGACTAATCCAGTCGTTGGGCACTCCGTGGGGTTTGTTACGCCACTATTGGGTCCTGTTAAAACTCTTGCTAACCATCTTTGCCACCATCGTTTTGCTGGCGAAGATGCCACTGATCGGCTACGCCGCACGTCGAGCCGCGGAGACGACATCATCCAGTGCCGATCTTCACAAGGTGGGGCTCCAACTTGCGGTCCATGCTACTGGCGGTCTGCTAGTGCTGTTCGTGATTACGGCCCTGTCGGTGTACAAACCGTGGGGCCTAACTCGCTACGGACAACGTAAGCAGCAGGAACGACGGTATGAGCTTCGGAGATCACCACAAACAGTAGGAGTGAAGGAAATTTCCGATCCTGACAACGAGACAATCGGCGGCGGTCTCTCCCGAGGACTCAGGATCTCCCTCGCCACCGGCATCGGTGTGTTCTTGGTGATGGTGCATATCTCAATGCATCTCGTTGGTCACAGTTTTCACCACGGTCATTGATTGAGGGGCGAGTTGGTTACGACAAGAACTTGCTTCTATCTCACAGGACATTGCCTCCAGCGAGTCGGCATTGCATGATGGAAATACCATGACGGATGCCGCCAACCGTTTAGAACCTCGCTGGCCCGCGATGCTCGCTCTGCTTGCGGTGGGTGGGTTGCGCCTAGCTCTTCCAGAATCCCTTTCGGTTGGCCCTGGCTGGCTGCTCATCACCGTAGTCGGGGTGCTGTTGGTTCCTACGACATGGGCGCGGCACAGTGGATTGGACAATCTTAATAAGATTCTGGGTTACGTGTTGACCTCAATCGTGACGCTCGACATGATCTGGTCGCTTGGCCTTCTGGTCGCAGCTCTCCCTTCCCATAAAGAATCGCCCCAGGATCTGCTGCGCTCCGCATCTGCCTTGTGGATCACGAACATCCTCGTCTTCGCATCCTGGTACTGGCGGCTTGATGCGGGCGGCCCACGTGCCCGCGAGCTGCGCGGCGTCCATACCGATGGAGCTTTCCTGTTTCCGCAAATGACGCTTAACCAGCAGGCCAAACGTGATATGGGGGAGCAATGTTGGAGTCCTGGTTTCGTGGACTACCTGTTTCTCGCCTTCAACACCAGCACCGCCTTCTCCCCAACTGACTCTCCTGTCCTTTCCACCTGGGCCAAGCTCCTGATGATGGTTCAGGCGCTCATCTCGTTTGCGACAGTAGCTCTGCTGGCGGCGCGGGCCGTGAATATTCTTTAGAAACCGCTGTGGCGGAACAGCATCCCAAAACTACCCGCCTGATAGAGAATCAGCACGCCGAGTGCGACTAACACGACAGGAGCCATGCGATGCCCATAGCGGCGAATTGGCGAGCCCAATTTCGGGTGATTGACCATCGCGTGCGCGAGGAAGCACCAGAGAGCAGTCATCACGGCGAAGATGAGAGCGATCACGGCGATCTCGTTTGCCGAGCGGATGGCAAACGAAGGCGTGTAAATCCCAATGTTGTCGCCACCATTCGCCATCGTTACGACCGCCACGGTTGCCGATCGTCCGTTTCCGCCAGCATCCGAGTGTTGTTCTAAATCTTCTTCTGTCCTATCGCGCTTGCGATACAGATCAAACAGTTTCTTTAGGCCAATCAGGATGGGGACTAATCCCAGCAGACCAACGAAGGCCCGAGGGATTATCAGCGAGAGCAGGGACGCTGCTACACTCACGCTGAACAAAGCAGCGATTCCAAGATATTGACCGAGCACAATGTCTCGCGCGCGGAACTTCGGGTCTGCGAAGAACCGATCAGTACAAAAACATCATCGACATTGGTCGAAGCAAACAGTACAACGGCCATGCCAACAAGAGCGAGAAAAGATTCCATCCATCAGACCGTTCGTATTCAGGAGTGGCAAAGTATAGCGTATCCCAATCTGACAGAGGGCGACTAAAGGGAGGCGCATCGCTGCATGGAGGAGAACAGAGCGGGTGGAAAGATCGTGGTGCTGACCTAGCAGTGCTCCAAACGGTGATCGGCTCAGGGACGCTAATGGATCAAAAGGCAGTGAGCGTAATTGCGAAAATGTTAGATGTACAATTGCGTTATGTCTCGAAGGCTTATAGTCGCTTTTGTTGCCATCGCCATCATCGCGATTTGGATGGGTGCGCTGGTGTACGAAACCTTCGACATACATGATCCAAAGCCATTCCCCATTGACCCAGAATTCTTGGTCATGACGTGCAGCGCCTTGCTGGCGTTGTGTCTCAGCACCGTGCTGGCTATCCGCCTGTTTGGTCTGTGCCTCTTATTTTGGGAATCGCTATCACAAGGTCTGTTGGCATTGGCACCGGTCTTATGGCGTCGATTCCAGACCTTTGAGGTCGAACGCCTTCTGTTCTCCCCGCCTTTAAGCGTGATTTCCCTTCGAATCTAGTCTTTTCTCCTGTACTGACTCCAGTTCCTGCGCGGCAGTCTGTTTGTTCGCGCTCCCTCGGACTTTGGCTCTCAGGAGTTTCCATGAAACGTATTGCAGCGTTTTTGCTGCTGTTCCTTGTGCTTTGTGCAGGGTGCGCCAGATATAAATACCATGCAGCGCCAATCTCACCTCCGGCTCTGGCCCAGAGCCTTTACAGCCGCAGTCTGGACGATCCTGAACTGCGCTCGTGGATGAACCAGAGCGCCAATTTCCAGCCAGCCTCATGGCCGCTGGAGTCCTGGGACCTGAATTCGCTCACGCTCGCCGCGTACTATTTCAACCCGGATTTGGATGTTGCCCGCGCGAACGTGGCCTCAGCAGAGGCGGCGATTCGCACCGCAGCGATGAAGCCGAACCCGTTGGTGAGTGTGGGTCCAGGGTATGAGTCTGATCCGACTGCTCCCTTCATCATGGGATTCAACTTCGACCTGCCGATCGAGACCGCGGGCAAGCGTGGCTATCGGATTGCGAATGCCACGCATTTGAGCCAGGCAAGCCGGCTCCAGTTAGCCGAAACTGCATGGACAGTGCGCAGCCGGGTCCGGTCAGCCTTTGTGGACTACCTGTTCGCAATCGAGGCAGTTGCTCAGTTGCAGCGCCAGGTATCACTGCAAACTCAATATGCGGACATGATCGAACGCCGGTTTCATGCTGGCGAAATAGCTTTGCCGGAAGTAACTACAGCGCGAATCGACCTGACGAACCTCTGGCAGGCGCTTCGCGCAGCTGAGGGTCAGGTGAACACAGCCCACGCGGTACTTGCGGCGACCATCGGAGTTCCCGACTCCTCCCTGGCGGGAAAATCGTTGAAGTGGCCGGAGATTGATGCGCCACAAGCTCCAGGTTCGTTTTCGTCCCAGAGCATTCGTGAGGTTGCCGTATTGAATCGACTCGATGTGCGACGCTCCCTTGAGCAGTATGAAGCCGCACAGTCCAACCTTCAGCTGGAAGTTGCACGGCAGTATCCGGACATCAATCTCGGGCCGGGATACAGCTATCAACAAGGCATCCACTCCATCGCGCTCAACCTGTCGAGTGTCTTGCCTTTGCGTAACCATAACGAAGGCCCTATTGCCGAAGCAGAGGCCCAGCGCAAGGCTGCCGGTGCGCAGTTTCTTTCGGTGCAAAGTACAGTGATTGCGGAAAGCGACAAAGCTCTCGCCCAGTACGCAGCCGCATACGAGACTTCGGAGGAGGCGTCCCGCTCGGTCGCTCAGCTTCAAGAGCAGCAACGGGCGGCAGAACGTCTCCTGAAGGCCGGAGAGACAGAACAATTCACCGCGATTGCTGCCGAGGTACAGACCGCAGCTGCGGAACGCGCGCGAGTGGATGCTCTCCATCAGGCACAACTCTCGATCGGGCTACTGGAAGATGCATTGCAGCGGCCACTTGGTCCCGCAATCGCACCCACGCTTCCCAAGAACGCACCACGATAGCTGAAAGGGTTACAGGATGAGATCCACTCTGCGCATTACCGTTGTTGTTGTTGCTGTCATCGTAATTGCTGGCGGACTGATCTGGGGTTTTCGATTGGGTCAGAAGGAGCTATCGGCGGAGGCCCAAGCCGATACTCCCATGCAGGCGCCATCGAGAGTCGCGTCTCAAAATGGCGAAACGGTTCTCGCCTTCGATTCCGCAGCGCAAAAGACTAACGGGATCGTGACGGCCGCCCTTATGAGCAGCCGCCAAAGTGTGGACTTGCAGGCGATTGGCGTCGTTCTCGGCCTCCAGCCGCTTCTCGACCTCAAGACCAGCTACAACACTGCTTCCACGGATCT
>Ga0210410_10001402_pt1 | contig 22744 bp, 19 predicted proteins | sample IncBWC4MmetaG_FD_161058 | JGI IMG/M metagenome (GOLD analysis project Ga0210410, IMG submission 161058) | Forest soil microbial communities from Barre Woods Harvard Forest LTER site, Petersham, Massachusetts, United States - Inc-BW-C-4-M | ecosystem: Environmental > Terrestrial > Soil >... | reverse complement strand
GTGGGTGATCAGGAGGATGCCGGTGCCCTGCTGGGCCAGTCTGCGGAGCAGGTTGCGCAAGTCGGCCTGCGCGGCAAGGTCGAGAGCGTTCGAGGGCTCGTCGAGCAGGAGCATCTGAGCGGCTCCGTCTGCGGCGCTTGAAGAGCCTACAAGGGCGCGGCCGATCATGATGCGGCGTTGTTGGCCGGCAGACATCTCACCTACCGGCTTGTTGGCGAGATCTACGGCGTCGACCTGGGCTAGGACTTCGTCGGCGCGGGCCTGCATGGCCTGGGTGACGGTGAGGTTGGGCCACAGGGTGCTGCTCGAAAAAAAGCCGGTGAGGACGGCGTCGCGGCCGGTGGTGTGGAGGGTGGGGCGGCCGGGGAGTTCGGGGGAGACGACGCCGAGGCGCTTTTTGAGTTCGGTGAGGTCCCAGCGTTCCCGACCGAAGATGCTGACCTTTGTTTCAGGTTGGACGATGGGGTAGCACTCGCAGGTGATGGTCTTGATGAGGGTGGACTTGCCGCAGCCGTTGGGCCCGAGGATGGCGATGTGCTCGCCGGTGTGCACGGTGAGGTTGATGTCGTGGAGGACGACGTTGTCGCCGCGTGCTACGTTGACGTGGGCCAGATGCAGGAAGGGAGCCATTCCTTTCTAGGATATAGGACCCGATTGGGGGCGGGCCGATGCGCTTCGGCGGCAATGAAAAATTTTTCGGGAACTTTTCTTTGGCCGTTGACGTTCTATGCATAGATGATCTATGGATAAAGCATGCCAAAAAAATCTGACCTGATGCCTGGAACGCTGGACATGATGATTTTGAAGACACTGACACGCGGCTCACAGCATGGCTATGGGATCGCCTCGTCGATCAAACGCGCGTCGGAAGACGTGCTGACCGTTGAAGAAGGCTCGCTCTATCCGGCGCTGCAGCGGCTGTTGTTGCAAAGCTGGGTGAAGGCGGAGTGGAGATCGACGGAGACCAACCGGCGTGCGCGGTTCTACACGCTGACGGCGGCCGGGCGGAAACAACTGGGGCTGGAGCAGACACAGTTCGAAACGATGATCGCGGCCATCGGCCGTGTGATGCAGGACGCATAGGAGAGTGCCATGGACTCGATTGCTCGCTTCTTCAAAAAAATAGGAATGTTGCTTCGCCGCGAAAAATTCAGTAATGACCTGGAGGAGGAGATGTCGTTCCACCGCGAGCAGAAGGAGCAGGAGCTTCGCGATGCGGGAGTTGCGCCGGAGACGGCCCATTATGCGGCGATGCGCGAGTTCGGCAATACGACCCGGCTGAAGGAGCAGAGTCACGAGATAGTGGGTTTCCGTTTTGAGACGGTGTGGCAGGACCTGCACTTCGCTCTTCGTCAGTTGCGAAGAAGCCCGGGATTCACCTTGACCGCGGTCCTTATGCTGGCGCTTGGGATTGGCGCGAGTGTGGCGATCTTTGCGTTTGTCGACGCTGCTTTGATCAAGCCGCTGCCCTATCAGGACCCGACGAGGCTGGTGGATGTGGCAGAGAGGGGAAAGCTGTGGCCGCGCTCGAACCTGTCGTACCAGGACTATGTGGACTGGAAGAAGATGAACAAGGTCTTCAGCGCGCTGGAGGCCTACACGGGCGGCGGCTATCTGATGAAGACGGCCACGGGCGTAGAGCCGGTGACGGCGGCGCGAGTGAGTGCGGGGTTCTTCCGGGTCTTGGGCGTGAAACCCGTGCTGGGCCGTGATTTTTACGATGGCGAGGACCAGCCGAGCGGCGGGGACACGATGATCCTTACGTACCAAAGCTGGCAGGAACGGTTCGGCGGGAGGAAGGACATTATCGGGCAGACGGTGGATCTGGATGGCGTGCCGAACACGATCATCGGCGTGCTTCCGGCGAGCTTTCAGTTTGCGCCGCGAGGCAGGGCGGAGTTCTGGGGCACAGTGCACAAGTTGACCAACTGCGAGAAGAGACGCAGCTGCCACAATATGTTCGGTGTGGCGCGGCTGAAGGATGGGGTTACGGTGCAGTCGGCTTTGGCGGACATGACGGCCGTTGCGAAGCAGCTGGAGGTGCAGTATCCGGGCTCGAATCGCGATCAGGGCGCGAGCGTGAAGCCGCTGTATGAACAGATTGTCGGTGACATACGGCCAATATTGCTCGTATTGCTGGGCGGGGCGGTGCTGTTGCTGGTGATTGCGTGCGTGAATGTTTCGAGCCTGCTGCTGGTTCGGTCGGAGAGCAGGAAGCGCGAGATTGCGGTGCGAGGAGCGCTGGGGGCGTCGCCGGCGCGCCTGGTGCGACAGTTCATGACGGAGTCACTCGTGCTGGTGTTGGTGGGCGGGTTGCTCGGCGTGTTGGGTGCAGAAGTCTCGATGCAGGGGCTGTCGCGGCTCATCTCGAAGGACATGCTGGCGAATATGCCGTACCTTGCGGGAATCAGTTTGAACCTGCGTGTGGTGTTGTTTGCGGTGGCGATCTGTGTGCTTGCCGCGGGACTTTTTGCGCTGACACCGATACTGCGGCTGCCTTTGACCACGTTGCGAGAGGGCTTGACAGAAGGCGGGCGCGGCACGGCGGGAACGTTGTGGCGGCGGTTCGGGGCCAATCTGGTAGTGGTGGAGCTGGCAGTGGCGGTGGTGTTGCTGGTGGGAGCGGGATTGCTGGGCAAGAGCTTCTACAAACTGCTGCATGTGGACCTGGCTTTCCAGCCCGACCATCTTGCGACGATGCAGGTAGCGCTGCCACAGACGACATATCCGAAGGATCCGCAACAGGTTGCGGCACAGCGGCAGATACTGGACCGTATTCGCAGTCTTCCCGGGGTTCAATCGGCCAGTTTGACGAGCGTGTTTCCGGTGGAAGGCAATGGAAACACGGATTGGATTCGGATTGTGGGCAAGCCTTACAACGGCGAGCATAACGAGGTGAACCAGCGTGAGGTCAGTTCCGATTACTTCAAGACTCTTGAGACCAGGCTGGAGCGGGGGCGCTTTTTCACCGATGAGGAGGATGATTCGAAGCCGAAGGTCGTCATCATCAACAAGGCTTTCGTGAGTAAGTATTTTCCGGGTGAGGACCCGATTGGCCGGGTGATGGGGGATGGAGATTTGACGCCGAAGTCGCTTCGCCAGATTATCGCGGTGGTGGATGACATCAAGGAGAGTTCGCTGGATGTTGACACGTGGCCAGCCGAGTACACGCCTGCGAACCAGGGGCCGGACAACTACTTCGGGCTGATGGTTCGCACTTCGCAGGCAGAGGCGACGATGCTTCCTGTGCTGCGCGCCACTGTTCAGCAGATTGATCCGGGGATTGGCGTGTTTGACGAACAGACGGAGTTGCAGCGGATCAACGATTCGCAGACGGCGTATCTGCACCGGTCTTCGGCGTGGCTGGTGGGAGGGTTCGCGGCGCTGGCTCTGTTGCTGGGCGTGGTGGGGCTCTATGGCGTGATTGCGTATTCGGTGAGCCAGAGAACGCGCGAGATCGGCGTGCGGATGGCGCTGGGCGCGCAGCAGAGTTCCGTGTACCGCATGATTCTGAAAGAGGCTGGGTGGCTGACCGGCTTTGGAATCGGCGCGGGACTCGTAAGCTCGATCGCGGTGGCGACCCTGATGCGGACGCTGCTGTTTGGTATCCATACGTGGGACGTGTCGACATTGGCTGCGGTCGCCGTGTTGCTTAGTGTGTCGGCGTTACTGGCGAGTTATTTCCCAGCGCGCAGGGCCGCTTCCGTAAATCCTGTGGAGGCGCTGCGAGCGGAGTAGGCTGCTCTGATTGCTGTTGAATTGCAACCGGCTGCGTTACATTCCCTTGAGGATCGAGCCGACGATGCCGCCGACCACTCCGCCTTCTGCTGTCTGGACAGCGCGTTCTTTGGGGAGATACTCCTGAATCTGGTGGGCGAGGCGGGAGATGGGGAGCGTCTGCAGCCAGACACGTCCCGGGCCAGTGAGCGCGGCGAGAAAGATGCCGTCACCACCGAAGATCATGTTCTTGATACCGGGGACGCGCTGGATCTGAAACGCTACGGTGGATTGGAAGGCGCCGACGTGGCCGGGATGGACGCGGAGGAGTTCACCGGGGGCGAGGTCTTTGATGACGAGTTCGCCGGAGAGCTCGAGCCAGGCAATGCCTTGTCCGCTGATCTTCTGCAGGAGGAAGCCGTCGCCGCCGAAGATGCCCGCGCCGAGCGACTGCTGGAAGCCGACGCCGAGCTCGATGCCTGCGGTGGCGCAGAGGAAGCCGTGACGGTGGACGAGATACTCGTGGCCGAGGCCGACCTCTACGGGCACAATGTGGCCGGGGACGCGGGTGGCGAAGGCGACCTCGCCGGGAGTGCCGATGGCGCGGTACTCCGTCATGAAGAGGGAGCCGCCGCCGGCGACACGCTTGATCGCTCCGAAGAAGCCGCCGCCACCAGCGTGCTGGGTGTGGGTGGTCATCTGGACGGAGGCGGACATCCAGGAGAGCTCGCCGGCCTCGGAGATGACGGCGTCGTTGGGGCCGAGGGCGAACTCGAGGACGGGCATGGTGGTGCCGAGGATGCGATTCTGCATGGTGGTCTCTCCTGATACGCAACGGGTAGTATACGGCGCGACCGCGGATCTCGCGGAGGAACACGGATAAGGCAAAGGCGTAACGGTGATCAATAGGACAAAAAACAGATAAGAGCGGATAAGACAGGGGAATTTTATCTGTTTTTATCCCGTTTTATTTTTTAGATCACCGTTACGCCTTTGCCTTTATTCGATCCTATTGGTTTGGACGACGAGAGAGGCTGGTGCGGAACAGGACTGCGAGGATGCGGGAGCCGGCTTTGATGCTGGCCTTGAGGTCTCCGGAGACTTTGGACGTGCCGCCGATGCGTTTGCGGTAGTCGATAGGGATTTCGAGGATGCGGAGGCGGTGTTGGGCGGCTTTGATCTGCATCTCGAGATTCCAGCCGTAGGTGAGCTCGGACATTTGTAACTGTTCGAGTGACGTTCTGCGGATGGCGCGGAAGGGGCCCATATCGGTGTAGTGGCCTTTGCCCAGGAGGCGGAGAAGGATGCCTACGAGGCGGCCGGCGAATATTTGAGAGAAGAGCATGGCGCCGGGTTCGCGGGTGCCGCGGTTGCGTGAGCCGATGACGAAGTCGGCTTTGTCGTTCTGGATAGGGATGACGAGGCGCGGGAGATCGGCGATGACGTCGGAACCGTCGCCGTCCATGTAAACGAGGATGGTGCTGGAGGGGAGCGCGGCATTGGAGCCGGCGAGGCAGGCTGCTCCGTAGCCGCGGGGTGACGTGATGACACGGGCGCCGGCCTGTGCGGCGATGGAGGCAGTCGCGTCGGTGCTGCCATTGTCGACGACGATGCACTCGGCGATCGAGGGCCACGGCATCTCCGCGACGACCTGGCCGATGGATTCAGCTTCATTCAACGCGGGGATGATGATGGAGATTGGAGGAGGCATCCGTCTTTTTTCTTCGTGTCAGACTTTTGAGAGGCTGCTCCTCGGGGATGTGGTTAGCGGAGGCCGACGTAGACGTCTATCTGGGCGTTCTCCGGATCGGCGGCGCGTTGATCGTAGATCTCGTAGTCGGTCTTAAATGCGCGGGTGCCGCCTAGTTCTTCGGGAGACATGGACCAGATGCGTTGCCATATCTCCGGCACAACCTGCTTGATCGGTCCGCGGCTGGAGGAGAAAACGGCATAGCGGCCTGCTGGAACCTGCTTGACGGTAAGGTTCGCCGGTAACGCTTCTGCTGAGAGGATGGGGAGTCCGAGAAGATAGGTGTAGTGGCCGGTATGGTCGGTCTCGTAGTCGGTGTAGACGGCGATAAGATCGACGCCGATCTTGTTGGGGATCTTTGCGACCAGGTTTGGTTGCAGGAACTCCTGCCAGACGTTGCCGATCTTTCCCTTGCCGGACATCTCGTGCGCGTTATTGGTTCGGGCCGTGAGACCGGCGATATAGAAGCCGGCGTGCTGCTGGATGTTCATTGCTCTGCTCTCCTGCCAAGGGCAATTGTAAGCGACAGGGGCGAGGCGATGTCAGCGAAATGTAACCGCTACAGGCTCCAGCGGAGACCGCAGTTGTGGCAGGCAGGGGGCGGGGCGCTGGTGAGCAGGCCTTCGCGGAAGCGCTGGTATTCCGGGCCGTTCCAAATCTCGCGGAGACTGCTCTGCGTGGCGTCGCCGAGAGTGAAGCTACCGTAACCCTTCATGCTGAACGGCGCGATGCAGCAGGGCAGAACGCGGCCGTTGGCGGTGACATACATCAGCGACCAGGGGCGACGGCAGAGTGACCAGGGGCTGTCGGAACGTTGCATCTTGATGGACTCACCGGGATCGACGGCGCCAGAGGCTGAGAACATGACACCGAGTTGCTTCGCGACGGTTTCGGCCTCGTGGATGAGCGCCTCTTCGCGCTCGGTGGTGTGTTCGAAGAGCGCGGACTCTGCACGGGCGAGAGACTTTTCGCTCGAGGGTTCTTCGAAGAAGACCATGCGCTGGAGGTAGACCTCGGTGACTCCGATGGAGTGGGCGAGGCGGACGAAGTTGGGAAGCTGGTCAACGGTCTCGCGCAGGCCTGTAAGCCAGAGGCTGACGCGAGGCTTGGGGGCGTTGAGCTCGCGCTGCATGATGGTGAAGTTTTTTACGTTGGCGACGATCTTGTCGAAGAAGTCCTTGCCGCGAACCATCTGGAAGACCTCGGACTCGGCGGCGTCGAGTGAAACGCGAAGCTCGTCGAGGCCGGCTTCGATGAGGGCGCGGCCGTTTGCCTTCGTGAGCAATGTTCCGTTGGTGTTGAAGAGGACATAAATGTTGCGGTCCTTGAGATATTTGACGCGCTGCGCGAGGTCTTTGACCAGCATGGGCTCGCCGAGGCCGTGCAGGACGACGCGTGCAATATTCTGGTATTGCCCGATGACCGAGGTGAACAGTTCCCAAGGCATGTCGGCCTCAGGCTCGAGCTGTTCGTAGGTGCGGGGGCAGGTGGTGCACAGGAGATTGCAGCGGTTGGTGGTCTCGAGGTAGAGGCAAACTGGCTCGTGTTGGGCGACGGCGTTCAGTTGCTCTTCAGGCTTCTCGAAGTAGCGGCGCATGCGGTTCTTCTCTTCTTCGGCTTGTTGCGCGGCGGGGCTGAGCTTGTCTGCGGGATCGAGCAGATCGTCGGGTGGAAGGATGGGAAGAAGGGTGCTCATAGGGGTTCGCTCGCTGTGGTGTGTTGGACGAACAGAGTGCGATGAAGGGGCCAGCGCTTCAGAACTAGTTGGATGATCAACGCTGCGAAGACGGCGGCGTAGAGAATCTCGTTCGCCAAAAACATCTTCGGGCCGGGTTCGGCCAGGGCCGTGGTGTAGAGGTAAAAGAAGCCAAGGAGATAGGTGAGGATGGGCAGGTTCGGCATGAGAGTGAAGAAAGGGACCAGCCAGAGGATGTACCACGCGTAGTGCGGGGAGAAGAGGAACATCAGGGCGGCGGCAAGCGTGAAAGTTGGGCGGAGGAAGGCAGCGGAGGAGGAGTGAGAACCCATGTCCGCAACTGCCGGACTTGGGACACCCGGATTTATGGCTGGCTGTTGGCCGTCGCTTCCCTGTTGGCCGGCGACCTGCCAGCACCACCAGAGGATCGCAGCAAAGATGGATGCGCAAAAGAGGAAGTAGGCCGTGGTCGTAAGGCCGTGCAGGCCTGGGATTCGCTGCACGAGTTCAAGAAGGAAATAGCGGGACCCCGTCGCCATGCCCTCTTCCTTGACATAGCCGCCGAGGAAGCCGAAGACCAGGAGGCCTACGCTCGAATACGCTGCGTAACTGAATGCGATTATGGCAACGACGGTGGCTGGCATCTTGAAATCGCCGCGTCGATAAAGTGCAGGCAGCAGCACCAGAGGGTAGAGCTTGAGGAGAATCGCGATGGCCAGGAAGAGGCCAGTGAGGATCGGTTGTTGGCGATAGCGGGCGAGAAGCGCGAGGGCGATGAAGGCCATGGCGGCAGAGTCGAGGTGACCGGAACCGGCGATCTCCCAGATGACAACGGGACACCAGGCGTAGAGGAGGATCTGCTCGCGGCGAATGCCCAGGTAGCGAAAAAGCGCCATGAGGACGTACACCGTGACGCCTTCGAAGAGGACCATCGCGGTCTTCATAAAGGTGATGGTTGGAGAGATCCAGGTGATGAGGTAGAAGAGAGCCTGCGCGGCCGGTGGGTAGATGGTGTGGGCGTAGTCGCGGCGGTTGATGTTGTCGAAGATGTCCTGATTGGGTGCGCGAAGAAAGGACAGGACAAGGTCACCGGGAACGTAGCGGTAGGGGCTGATGTGGGCATGTTGTACGATGCCGTCCCAGACGTAGCGGTAGATATCGCTAGAGAGGTAAGGCTCTGCGAAGAGAGCAGCGAGACGGCAGGCGATCGCGACGACGAGAATGACTGGAAAAGTGAAGCGGTCGACTGGTTGGGTGAGGATGAGGAAGGCCGCGCTGAGATAGAGGATGCACGACCAGCCGGAGACGCCGGAGAGGCCGATGGTGTAGTGGTTGTACTCGCTGACAAGCTGGCGGGTGAGGAAGAAGAGTGCGGCGCCGATAAGGAGCAGGGCGGCGTTGGTCTGCCAGGGGCGGGCGACGGACCAGTGCTGCCTGGCCGGGCTGGCTGAGACGCTGGCTCGATTGATTGTCGCCGGGTTGGTCGCGGTGGTCATCTGGTTATCTGGTCATTTTGATATGGGGGTTCGCTGCCCCTGCAGATAGAGTTTACTGAGGAAGTCACGGGTGTGTCGGGCGGGGTAGCCAGGGATGGCGGCGAAAAATGGCGGGGTGCCGTGAAGGAGTTCGGCGTGGAGGATGTCGAGGGTCGCGGCGTCGTCCACGTCGTACCAGAGCGGGAGAATGACTGTCTCAAGACTCGCGGCCTTCGCGGCGGCTATGGTTTCGGCGAAGACGGTGGCGGTGCTCCAGGCGATGTTGGCGAAGGGCTCGGGATGGGCGCATTTCAGGCCGATCAGGTAGTAGCCGCCATCGTGCGATGGGCCGAGGACGATGCGATCGCCAGGTCTTGCGAGTTCGGCGACAGCTTGCTCGAAGGCTAAGGCGGGCACGGTGGGGGAGTCGGAGTCGATGAGGCAGACACTACCGTAGCCGCAGGCGAGAAGGTCCTCGGCGGTGGCGAGGAGACGTTCGCCGAAGCCGTCGCCGCGCTGCGGGATCAAGGAGAAGTCGGCGGGGAGAAGGGTGTTGAAGAGGGCTTCGTCGCCGATGGGCGTGTAGGAGATGATGCCCGCGGCTTTGCCGGATGCTGCGATTGCGGCGATGTTCTCTGTGGTATCGCGAAGGAAGCAGATGTTGATGGCGGCAGACTGATCGAGGGTGAGCGGCGGAGCTAGACGAGTCTTGACCTTGCCGGGACGCGGGGCTTTTGCCATGACGGCAAGAGCGCAGAGGCCAGAGCGTGTGGCGAGTGGGTTCGCGGGATTGAGGATCGGGTAAGGCATGGTGGGGGCGGGCATGGGACTACACGGTGCTCCAACCGGCGGGCTGTTCTTCCTGCACCGCGTCGCCGTCCACAGTACGGGGCAAAATTGCCGGAGCTTTTTCGCAGACGGCGTATTGGTACCAGCCATCGTACTGGAGATCGACGACGCCCCAGGGCTGCGAACGGATGAGCGCGGAAAAGTCCGCGGCGGTCATGACATCAGCCTGGCGGGGTTCGCGATACTTTCCGGCGGGAGTGCTGGTCAATTTCGAGAGCAGCCACATGCACGTGAGTGGAATGCGAGTGCGAAAGCCGGAGGTGGGTTCGGCGATAAAACATCGGCCGCCGGGTTTGAGGACGCGGAAGATTTCGTTGAGAACGGCCGCGCGGTTGCGAACGATGAGGAAGAGGCGGGAGACAACGATGGCGTCGATGGAGTTGGAAGGATCTTGGAGCGCATGGACGTCGCCGCGGGCGAAGGTACAGTTTTCGAGGCTGCGGCGGGCGGCTCGGGATTTGGCTCTTGCGATGAGGCGTTCGGAGAGATCGACGCCGGTAGTGTGGATCTGCGGGTACTCCTGGGAGAGTCGACAGGCATAGAAGCCGGGGCCGCAGCCAAGTTCGAGGACATGGGTGCCAGGGGCGGGTCCGTCAGGGGAAAAAAGCGCGCGGGCGATCTCCTGGGTGTGGTCGCGGAAGAGGTACTCGCGGCAAAGAGCGTAGAACCAGGAACAGCCTTCGAACAGGCTGTCGGGCGGATGGGTGAGGGTTCGGCCGGGCATGTCGCAGTCGCTGGATTCCATTCTTTGCCTGGTGAGGTTTGAACGTGCGCTTCGGTCGAATTACCGCCGCATTTGGCGATTGATCAGATGATGGTTGCAGCTTTCGTGAGTTTCAATACCGTGCATCTTCACCGTTGGATGCACTTTTCTCAATAAGGTTACGGCTGCGTGGGAGGAGGGGATTTGCTCGCCTCCAGGCAGATGGCCATGGCGAATCTTTGGCAAACATGCCTGCGCTAACGGGCCGGTGGGGCTTCTCGATAGCGCGGCACGGAGATTGCCCCCCTGCGTTACAGGAAATTTGTTACCGTATCGGGTCTAGGCTACGTCGCGCCAGTCGAGGATGACCTTACCGGAGTTGCCGGAGCGCATCGCAGCGAAGCCTTCTTCGTAGTCGCGCCAGTTCATCCTGTGGGTGATGACGCCGGAGATGTCGAGGCCGCTCTGGAGCATGACGGTCATCTTGTACCAGGTCTCGTACATCTCGCGCCCGTAGATGCCGCGGATGGTGAGTTGGTTGAAGACGACCTGATTCCAGTTGATGGAGATATCTTCGGACGGGATGCCGAGCATGGCGATCTTTGCGCCGTGGCTCATGTTGGTAAGCATCTCACGAAAGGCGCTTGGATTGCCCGACATCTCGAGGCCGACGTCGAAGCCCTCCTGCATATTCAGTTGCTGCTGAATCTGCTTGAGCGGCGTGGCGCGGGGATCGACCGCGAGCGTGACGCCGACCTTCTCGGCGAGCTTGCGGCGGTATTCATTGGGATCGGAGATGACGACGTAGCGCGCGCCGGCGTGCCTGGCAACCGCAGCCGCCATGATGCCGATGGGGCCAGCTCCGGTGATGAGGACGTCTTCGCCGAGCACGGGAAACGCGAGCGCGGTGTGGACGGCGTTGCCGAGGGGATCGAAGATCGCGGCGATCTCATGCGGGACGCCGGGGCTGTGGATCCATATGTTCGACATCGGCAGGACGACATATTCGGCGAAGGCGCCGTTGCGGTTGACGCCGACGCCGAGCGTGTGGGCGCAGAGATGGCGGCGGCCTGCGAGGCAGTTGCGGCAGCGCCCGCAGACGACGTGGCCCTCGCCGCTGACGAGCTGGCCGATGGGGATATCGGTCACGTTTGAACCGGTAGCGACGACCTCGCCGACGAACTCATGGCCGATGGTGAGGCCCTTCTTAATGGTGGAGCTGGCCCAGGCGTCCCAGTCGTAGATGTGAAGGTCAGTGCCGCAGATTCCAGTGGCGAGGACGCGAATTTTGACATCGTTGATGCCCATCTCAGGCTCGGGAACGTCCTCGAGCCACAGGCCGCGCTCTTCGCGGCTCTTTACTAATGCCTTCACGGGGTAGAACCTTTCCTGTTACATACTGCGGGGTCAAACCGGCGGGTTGATTTGCGCAACTACCAATTCATATTCTAGTCGGTGTGGGATATCGATGCAGGCAGGCACAGAGACATCGTCGCCAGTAACGACAATTTCACAGGACGAGACGTAGTCAATGCCTGCAATTAATTGACAAAGAGACAAGTGAACCGATAGAAAGGTGTGCGGGTAAACGATTTCTCAACTGCAATAAGATAGTAGCTCTGCTGTCCCGGAAAGGCTAAAGTGACCATCGTTGCGGGCGTCGACTTCGGAACACTGAGCGTGCGAGTGACGCTGCTCGATAGCGCACGCGGCCGGCTGGGGACTGCCTCTGCCGAATATCCTCTGGCGCGCCGCAGAGATGATCCCGACTATGCTACGCAGTCGCACACCGACCAGATGCAGGCCCTGGTTCGCGCGATGCGACAGGTGCTCGACGAGAGCCACGTCAACGGACAGGACGTCGCCGCCATCGCACTGGATACGACCGGGTCCAGCGTCATTCCGGTCGATGCGGCGATGCAGCCGCTCGACGACTACTACCTGTGGTGCGATCATCGCGCGCACGAAGAAGCGCGGCAGATCACCGAGCTTGCTCTCGCCGAAGACCTGGAGGCGATTCATTGGTGCGGAGACGTCTACTCGCACGAGTGGGGATTTGCCAAGCTGCTGCACTGGCTGCGACACAATCCGGACAAGCGCGAACGATTTGCGACCTCGCTCGAACACTGCGATATGGTCGCGGCCACGCTGACAGGGGTAACCGACCCCGCCAAGGTGAAGCGCAGCATCTGCGCCATGGGGCACAAGTGGATGTGGAATCCCAAGTGGGGGGGGCTACCTCCGCAGTCGTTTCTGTCGAAGGTCGATCCCCTCTTCGATGGCATACGCAACAAGATCTGCGGCGAATACCTGACCTCGAATTCGGTGGCCGGAACTCTCTCGGAAAAATGGGCGGCGGAGATGGGGTTGAAGGCTGGGATACCGATTCCGGTTGGAGCCTTTGACGCGCATTGGGACGCGATTGGCGCGGGTTGCCGCGAGGGGGATGTGGTCAACGTGGTCGGCACCTCAACCTGCATCATCGCGATGGCGAAGAAGACAGAGCTGGTGCCGGGCGTCTGCGGCGTCGTCCCGGGCAGCGTGCATCCGTCGTATACGGGGATTGAGGCTGGCCTGTCGGCGACAGGAGATATCTTTGAGGCGATCGCGCGACGTGCCGGGGTAAGGGTGCGTGAGCTTGCGAATGGGTTAGGAGATTATCGTGCGGGACAGACGGGTCTGTTGCGGCTCAGCTGGGATAACGGCGACCGGACTGTGCTGGTGAATCCTGAACTGGGTGGCGTTACCTTCGGCTGGAATCTGCTGCACACCGCGCAGGATGAGCTCTTCGCCGCGATTGAAGGGACTGCGTTCCACACACGCATCATCCTCGAACGCATGGCCGAGCACGGCGTGCCGGTTCAGCGCGTGATTAACGCCGGCGGCATTCCGCAGAGCAACGCCGTTCTCAATCAGATTTACGCCGACGTGCTCGGCAAACCCGTGCTGGTGCCGGATGGAACACCGACCAGCCTGGGCTCGGGAATATTCGCGCTGCTCGCGGCAGGCGCCTTCAACACGATCGAAGAGGCACAGAAGAGCGTCTGTCTTCCCTACCGCAGCTATGAGCCGCAGGCGAAGTCGGTCGCTGTTTATAACGAGCTGTATCCGCTGTATCGCAAGGCATACTTCGCTCTGGGGCAGCCTGACGCCACCGCGACCCCGTTAGGGATGCTGCTGCCCGAACTGCGAAGAATTGCAACCGCTGCCCGCGGCTAAGCGATGACAACATCCTGCTGCCCAGCGTATCCAGTGGCCACGCCCTTCAGCCGTTTTGCCCTTAGGCTATAAGATAGAGAGATGTGGTTCATCCGGATGCGTTAGCATGCGATGCCACTGCATCCCCCTGATTCCATCGAAAATATGAGACCTATGCTCTACCCCACTGATGACCTTCGCATAACCTGGACCAAAGTCGTTCTTCCGCCGGTTTTTCTTGAAGAAGAGCTGCCCATCACGGAAAAGGCGTCCGCCACCGTCTTCAAGGCCCGCACCGAGATCGTCGACATCCTCAACGGCAAGGATAACCGCCTGCTGGTTGTCGTCGGCCCGTGCTCGATTCACGATACCGACGCCGCGCGAGAGTATGCCGAACTGCTAAAGGGCGCGATCGCGGAGTTCTCGCAGGAGCTATGTCTCGTGATGCGCGTGTACTTTGAAAAGCCGCGCACGACGCTCGGCTGGAAGGGACTCATCAATGATCCGTATCTCGACGAGTCGTTCCAGATCAACGACGGCCTGCGCAAGGCACGGCACCTGCTGCTCGACCTGGCGGAGATGGGCGTTCCTGCCGGCACGGAGTTTCTCGACATGATCTCCCCGCAGTATGTTTCGAGCCTCGTCAGCTGGGGCGCCATCGGCGCGCGCACTACAGAGAGCCAGGTACATCGCGAGCTGGTCTCAGGACTTTCGTGCCCTGTCGGCTTCAAGAACGGAACCTCGGGCAATGTGCAGATCGCAATCGAGGCCATCCTGTCCGCAGGCCAGTCGCATAACTTTCTCGGCCACACCAAGCACGGCCAGACGGCAATCTTCGTCACCAAGGGCAACCGCGACTGCCACATCATCCTGCGCGGCGGACGGCAGACGGTGAACTACGATGCAGCCTCCGTTCAGGCGACCTGTGAGCAGATGGAAAAGGCCGGCATCCGCCCGCAGGTGATGATCGACTGCAGCCACGCCAACAGCAACAAGGACTACACGCGTCAGTCGGCGGTGTGCCGCGACGTTGCCGGACAAATTGCCGGTGGCGATCAGCGCATCATTGGCGTCATGCTGGAGAGCAACCTTGTCGCCGGAGCCCAGAAGATGCTTCCAGGCAAGGACCTCGTCTATGGGCAGAGCATCACGGACGCCTGCATCGGGTGGGACGAAACCAAAGAGGCCCTGCGAACGCTTGCTGCCGCGGTGAAGTCCGCGCGGTTTGTCACGGCATAGCTCATCGCAGCACACCAAGAGCTGCCTTGCAGCAACAACCTCTCTGCTAGCATTAAAGTTTGGCCTTTATGACAACGAGTTCCAACATCTCCGAAGCCCCCGTACGCGTCCGCATCGCTCCCAGTCCAACGGGCGACCCCCACGTCGGCACCGCCTACATCGGCCTGATCAACTACATCTTTGCACGCCAGTGCGGCGGCAAGTTTGTCCTGCGCATCGAAGACACGGACCGCGCCCGCTTCGTCGCCACCTCCGAGCAGGAGATCTTCAACTCCCTCCGCTGGCTCGGCCTCACCTGGGACGAAGGCCCCGACGTCGGCGGTCCATACGGCCCGTATCGCCAGTCCGAACGCAGCGAAATCTACCGCGAGCACTGCGATCTGCTTCTCGCCAACGGCACCGCGTACCGTTGCTTCTGCACCGCCGAAGAGCTTGAGGCCGTACGCAAACAGCAGATGGCGGCGAAGCTTCCACCACGCTACCCCGGCACCTGCCGCCACCTGAGTGCGGCGACGGTCGAAGCTAATCTTGCCGCAGGGAAATCGTTCGTCGTTCGCATGGCCGTGCCTCCGCACGCCGGCGACTCCACTACCTCGACAACTTTTCGCGATGAGTTGCGCGGCGACATTACGTTTGAACACTCGAACGTCGACGATCAGGTGCTGATGAAGTCCGATGGCTTCCCCACCTACCATCTGGCCAACGTCGTCGACGATCATCTCATGCAGATCACCGACGTGATCCGCGCCGAAGAGTGGATCTCCTCCACGCCGAAGCACGTTCTGCTCTACCGCGCCTTTGGCTGGCAGCTGCCGCGCTTCTGGCACATGCCGCTGCTGCGCAACCTCGACAAGTCCAAAATATCGAAACGCAAAAACCCGGTTTCGCTCATCTACTATCGCCAGGCCGGCTTCCTCCCCGAGGCCGTGATCAACTTCCTCGGCCTGATGGGCGGCGGCATGCCGGAAGGAACAGGTCCGGTCGCTGAAAAGTTTTCGCTGGAAGAGATGGTGGAGCGATTAAAGGTAGAGAATATTCGCCTCGGCGGCCCCGTCTTCGACCTCACGAAACTCAAGTGGCTCAACGGCGAATATCTTCGTGCTCTCTCGCCTGAAAACTTCTATGCTGCGCTCCGTTCGACCGTTCTCAGCGACGACTATCTTGGCCACATCGCTACGCTGGTGCAAACTCGAATTGAAACGCTGGGCGAATTTGGCAATCTGACGCACTTCTTCTTCGCCGACGATATTCTCCCGACAGCCGAGGTCGTCGTTCCAAAGAAGCGCACGATGGAGGAGGCACTCGCCTTCGCTGCAGAACAACTCACCGTGCTCGAAACGACAGAGTGGACTACGGCGGCGCTTGAACCAGCCCTCAAGAAACTAGGCGAAGAAAAAGCCTGGTCAGTCAAAGAAAACTTCATGCTGCTCCGCGCGATTATTACCGGCAGCACCATGTCTCCTCCGCTTCTGGAGAGCATGGTCGTCTTCGGCAAGGCCCGTTCACTCGACCGCGTGCGGCGTTTCCTTGAAGCCCAGAAAAAACAATCCAACTCAAAGAAGTAGAAGCCGCAATGCGAGCGGGATATTAACCGTTTTTGAACATCTGCTTGATCCCGCGCAGAGCCTGCCGCGTCCGCTCTTCGTTCTCAATCAGAGAAAAACGCACGTACCCGTCGCCATGTTCCCCGAAGCCGACGCCAGGACTTACCGCGACCTTCGCCTCCAGCAGGAGCTTCTTGGAAAACTCCACCGAGCCTAATCTCCTGTACTGCTCGGGAATCTTCGCCCACGCGAACATCGTCGCCCTGGGCAACTCCACCGGCCAACCCAGTTTGTTCAGCCCGGGCACCAGCACATCGCGACGGTCTTTGTAAGTATCGCGAATCTCCGCGACACACTCCTGGGGTCCCTCCAGCGCAGAGATCGCGGCCACCTGAATCGGCGTGAACGTGCCGTAGTCGAAGTAGCTCTTGATCCGGCCCAACGCCGCCACCAGCCTGGGATTTCCCACCATGAACCCCACACGCCAGCCCGGCATGTTGTAACTCTTCGAGAGCGTAAAGAACTCGACGGCAATGTCCTTTGCCCCGGGCACTTCCAGCACGCTCGGCGCACGATAGCCATCGAAGACGATATCCGCGTAGGCAAGGTCGTGGACGATGTAGATTCCCAGGTCTCTGCACAGCGCGACGATCCGCTCGAAGAACGAGAGCTCCACGCATTGCGTCGTCGGGTTGGCAGGAAAGTTCAAGATCAGCAGCTTCGGCCGAGGCTGCATCCGTGGCAGGTCGTGCTCCAGCCGTTCGAGCATGGCCTCTGCCGTGCCGTCCTGCATGGGAATGCTCTGCACCTTCGATCCTGCGATTACCGGCCCGAAGATATGGATTGGATAACTGGGGTTCGGCACAGCGACTGTATCTTCATCGTCGAGGACCGCTAGGCAGAGGTGCGCGATCCCCTCCTTCGAGCCGATTGTAACGATCGCCTCTAACTCAGGATCGAGGTCGACGTCGTACCGCGTCTTGTACCAGTTGCAGATAGCGCGTCGAAGCCGCGGAATGCCGCGGGACAGCGAGTAGCGATGCGTCGCCGTGCGCTGTGCTGCTTCTATCAACTTGTCCACGATATGCTTTGGCGTCGCGCCATCGGGGTTGCCCATCCCGAAGTCGATGATGTCCTCGCCGCGTCTGCGAGCCGACGCCTTCAACTCGCTGGTGATGTTGAATACATACGCCGGCAGCCGTGTCAGTCTTCGAAATTCTTCCATTCCTGTCTGCCCGCTCCTGTCTGCCCTGTTTTCTCCATGATGCCATCACTCCGTCATAATCGATGGCAGGCGTACCGAGCCTACTAACAGTGACTGTGTCCGGAGGAGGTTACTTCGCGGTGAAGATCACCTGCAGGGGCAGGCTCTTCGGCGGATAACACGCGGCATGATCGCAGGCCTGATAGCGCAGCGTTCCATCCACCGTGTGCGTGCCAGCGTCGGCCACCACCGGCACCTTCACCGTGAACGCGCCGGTGTAAACATCCAGCTTCTCTGTCGGGTCGAAGCTGAAGCTGTAGGAGGTGCCCGCGGGATATTGAACCGCCTCGGCTTTGACGCCTGCCGCCTGCTGGAACGTGATCTGCGTCGGAATCAGCAGCTCCGACTTGGGTGTGTGCGAGTTCACATGAAAGCCGTCCACCACACGAAAGTGCAGCTCCAGCACGCTCCGCTTCCCTGCCGGGACGTTCTGTTGCTCCGCTGCATAGACGACGAAGGACTTGGGTTTTGGAGCCGGCGCATCAAGATTCCCCATCTGCTGGGCATTCGCAACCTGCGTCGCCGGCATTAACGGCAGAACAAGAAGCGTCCCCGCGAGCGCAAGACGAAGCCGCATCACTGTCCACCCGCAGTCGGCGCTCCGCCTGAAGCGATCGTCTTCTTGATGTGCGCCTCAATCTCATCCTTGCTGCCAAGCCCGGCTGTCTCCTCGACGATGACGCCGTTGCGGTCGACATAGAACGACATCGGCAGATAGTCCATTCCGGACGGAGAGTACAATTTTTGGACTTTGCCATCGGTCAGCAGAATCGGGTAGGTGACACCGGTCTTGTGCGCGACCTTGGCGATCGCATCCTTGCCCGCATCGACATCATCGGCCAGCCCCAGAATGACAAACCCTTGCGCGGCGTACTGTTTATTAAACTCCTCGAACCAGGGCATCTCCACTTTGCACGGCCCGCACCAGGTCGCCCAGAAGTTGACCAGAACCGGCCGCCCCTTGTAGTCGCTCAGCGACACGTTCTTTCCATCCAACGTCGCCAAAGTAAACGCCGGCGCCGGCTTGCCTCGCATCTGCGAGGCTTCTGCCTCCGGCGACTGCGAATCCGAATCCGCCGATGCTGCCGATCCCGACTTCTCCGGCACAAGAACAATGTGGTTCTCCTGCGCCCGCTGCATCGCCAGGCGACGCTCCCGCAGGTTATGCCATCCCGCCCACAACAGCAGCGCGATTCCTGCAACCATCACACCAAAGACCAATCCGTTCCGCTTCACGTTCAACATCCTTCCGGCACACTTCGCCACACTAATTCTATCCGGATTAGACGCAAAACCGCCCCAAACGATACAAGCAACTCGCTCCACAGTGGTTGCGCCCGGCACGTCCCTAGAGATCCGGCCAGCCATCGGCTCGCGCACCTCTGCTAGCATCGACATGGTTCGGCACTATGTCCAGCAAAGTCACCAGTCCGTCAGATTCCCTGCGTCCATCGGAGTTCGTTCGCATCGAAGCCGCCGCTCTCAACGAGCTGGCAGCACGCCTCGACAACGCGATGCTCGCTCCCTTCACCCAGGCGGCCGATCTGCTGCTTCAATCCGCCGAGGGCCGAGACCGCATCATCGTCACCGGCATCGGCAAGAGCGGCATCATCGCGCGAAAGATCGCAGCCACGCTTCGCTCCACCGGCACACAGGCTCACTTTCTTCACGCCGCCGAGGCGATTCACGGCGACCTTGGCATGCTCGCCCCCGGCGACATTGTGCTGGCGCTCTCCTACAGCGGCGAGACCGAAGAGCTGCTGCGTCTGCTCCCAACCCTCAAGCGCCTCAACGCAAAGCTCATCGCCATCAGCGGCTGCGCCACCTCCACCCTCGCGCAGGCAAGCGACATCTTCCTCGATACCGGTGTCTCGGCTGAGGCCTGCCCCCTCAACCTCGCACCCACCGCATCGACGACCGTCATGCTTGCGCTGGGCGACGCGCTCGCACTCGAAGTAAGCCGCCGCCGCGGATGGAAGGCCGAGGACTTCGCCGACCTGCATCCCGGAGGACGCATCGGCAGGCGGCTCGCGCGCGTCCGCGAGCTAATGCACACCGGCGACGCACTGCCGCAGGTCGCAGGCTCTACCCCAATGCCGCAGGTCATCTATGAGATGTCGCGCAAGAAGCTTGGCATGACCACGGTCCTTGAAGACGGCCACCTCGCCGGCATGATCTCGGATGGAGATCTTCGCCGCCTGCTCGAACGCGATGGATCGCACGCACTCGAACACACCGCCGGCGACATCATGAACCCGCATCCGCTGACGATCGACGGCAGCGCTCTGGCTCTATCGGCCCTGGCTCTGATGGAAGAGAAGAAGATCACTTCGCTCATCGTCATCGCAGCAGGCGGCCAGGTCGAGGGGGTCGTGCATCTCCACGATCTCTGGACGTTGCAGCTCTAGTTAACCGAGAAGTCACAGCGCCGACCAAGACTACGTGGAAAAACGGCGACGGTGACGGATCGCATGTGACCTTAGCATCGGGGTTTCATCTACGGATGTTTCCCTGTGTCGCGTGAAATGCCGGAGCCGGCGTTACTTCCATCTGGCAATCGAAGCGCCTGGTCCACCGCCCAGATGCACATGGGCAACGCCCTTTCGACTCAGAGCAGGCGATGCATACGAAGCTACCTGCAGCAACTCCCTCACGCGCGCAACCAGCCGCGCCGGCTCTGGATTGCTGGTCGCGTCTACCTGGCCGTGTCTGGGCATCTCATACCCGTCGAGGTCTGAGGTCACCATCAGAATCTTTGTACCGGGAATCTTCTGATGAACCTTATCGACAATGATCGCAACCTCGTCTTCGAGCAGCGAGTGACATAGAACTACCAGGTCGAATGTCTCTCGATCCAGAACATTTAACGTCTCCATCGCATTGTGGTGAACGACGGCCGCACCGGTCTTGGACAGCACCGCTGCTCGCGTCGCCAACAAACGAGAATCGCTCCCTGCCAATAGAATCCTGCGCATACGAATACCTGAGAAACGTCCGCTTTCGGAACCAATGGCAAAAACCGCTCTACCAGATTTGCAATGGCAAAGTGTGATGCATTAGAAAAATGTGAGCTTACAAAATAGCATCCACTTAGCACGCGGTCTGTCGACTACTCGACATAAGCCAACGAATTGTTGCCATTGAACCGCAAGACCCGCCGGTACGACGAACCCACAATCTGATAACACTCACAGGCAGTGTCGGAAAGTTTCGCCCGGTCGAGGATGTGTATCTTGCCGCGGCTATAGCCGATCAGACCGGCGCGTTGCAGCTCGCCAGCCGCCACCGTGACCGTTGAGCGCTGTACGCCAAGCATCTGCGCTAGAAACTCCTGGGTCAAATTCAGCGACTCCGACTCCATCCGGTCCGCGGAGGTCAGCAGCCATCGCGCCAGCCTGGCGCCCACCTCATGCATCCGGTTACACAAAACAGATTGAGTTGTCTGCACCAGTTGCAGATAGGCAAAGGTGTGGACCAGCCGCTGCAACACTCCGCCCTTCACAAACTGATCGCGCAGAATCTGCGAACGGATTCGCAAACCTTCTCCTGCCCCCTGCATCAACACCGAGTGCGACATCTGCGGTTGATCCAGCAGTGCAGGCAACCCCGAGAAACCCTCGCGCCCAATCACTCCTACCTCGACCGATTCACCTTTCTCGGTCAGCGCATCCGTGGAGATCAAGCCGCTATTCACAAAATAGATGTACTCGATCGGTTCGTTGGGCTCGGACAGCCGCATCTCAAGAGGCAGTTCCACAGGCATAAGAAACTTCGCCAAACTTTCATACTCGCCATCTGGCAACTGTGCCAATATAAGATTTCTTGGTCGCGGGAATGACTCAGACGTAGCGTGGTTGTTGCGCATCTCGACCGTCCTTCGCATGGGATCTTTCCCTTAGCCGCAAAGACGAATTGCCCCACACAGTGCGGAGCGGGGTAGATGCGATTGTCCGGACTCTACGCCTTTGTGTGGGAAATGTCACCAAAACAACATAGAGAACCCGATCTGGGGCTAACCCCCTTTGCCTGGTTCATCAAGCTATGCGCTCCGCACCGCCCGGTTTAGAATGAGGATTCATCCTGAATGATGTCCGCGCGCATCCGGCCGCGGGCCGGAAAGTGCCTTTTTGCCCATGCATCGCTGGTCCCAACTGTTTATCCCGACCCTCCGTGAAGCACCCGCAGACGCCGAAGTCGCCAGCCACAAACTCCTACTCCGAGCCGGGTACATTCGCCAGCTCGGCGCCGGCATCTACAGCTATCTCTTCATCGGCAACCGTTCGATCAACAAGATCATGGGCATCGTCCGCGAGGAGATGGACCGCATCGGCCAGGAGTTCTATCTTCCCGCCATCAATCCCAAAGAGATCTGGGAGGCCAGCGGCCGCTGGTCCGGCATGGGCGACAACATGTTTCGCCTGAAAGACCGCAAAGGTGCCGAATTTTGCCTCGCCATGACCCACGAGGAGGTTGTCACCGATATCGCGCGCAAGGAACTCCGCAGCTACAAGCAACTCCCGCAGATCTGGTACCAGATCCAGACCAAGTTCCGCGACGAGCCCCGGCCAAGATCCGGGCTCCTCCGTGTCCGTCAGTTTCTCATGAAGGATTCCTACTCCTTCGACATCGACGAGGCCGGCCTCGACGTCTCGTACAACAAACACGACGAGACCTACCGCCGCATCTTCACTCGCTGCGGCCTCCAGTTCGTCGCGGTCGAAGCCGACTCCGGCGCCATGGGCGGCTCACAGTCGCAGGAGTTTATGGTCTACACCGAAGCCGGCGAAGACCTCATCGTCAGCTGCGCCGAGAGCGGCTACGCGGCGAATCTCGAGAAAGCCACCTCGCAGCTTTCGCCGGTCACCGAGATGGAACCGACAGGCGACGGCATGCCCGAGCTCGTTCATACCCCGGACAAGGCTTCCATCGCGGATGTCGCGGAGTTCTTCAAAATCTCTCCCGCCTCCGACATCAAAACAGTCGCCTACATGGGCAAGAAGAGAGACAGCACGGGCAAAACCATCGAAGTCCCGGTCATCGCCTTTCTCCGCGGCGACCACTTCGTCAACGAGACCAAGTTGATGGCGGCAGCCTATGTGTCCGAGTTGCGCACCATGGTCGCTGAAGAACTTGCTCTCTACTTCGAAGGCCCCGCCGGCTACCTTGGTCCGATCGGCCTCAAAGTCCTTCCCGCAGACAAGGGCAACCCGCGCGCCGCAACCGTCATCATCGACCACGGACTCGAAGGCCGCAAGAATATGGTCGGCGGCGCCAACAAGATGGACTTCCACTACCGCAACATCGTGCCG
>Ga0210410_10001401_pt1 | contig 22768 bp, 20 predicted proteins | sample IncBWC4MmetaG_FD_161058 | JGI IMG/M metagenome (GOLD analysis project Ga0210410, IMG submission 161058) | Forest soil microbial communities from Barre Woods Harvard Forest LTER site, Petersham, Massachusetts, United States - Inc-BW-C-4-M | ecosystem: Environmental > Terrestrial > Soil >... | reverse complement strand
TCGCGAACGAAGTAGCCGTTGGGAGCAGGTTCAAACATTGTCGTCAGAAGCGGAGGGTGATCGCGCTTCGATGCGCGGAGGTTGAGGTCCGAAGCCGGGGCCTTTGAACCAGAGTTCAAACAAGTCCGTGTCGTAGCCGGAGGGTTTGCCCTGGCGAAAAGCAAAGACGTAAAGCAACGCCAGACCGATCGGTATCAGAGAGGGCACGAGTGCGCTGAGAAGCGTCCAGCGCCACATGCTGAAGAGCAGGAGAAGGATCACCACGGACGCGAACCCTCCGCCGGCCACGAACCAGAAGAGGTTACCCTCCAGGCCCCACGTCTTGCCGGCGGAGTCGTCCGCGCTGTTCGTTTCCGTAAAGCGCAGCTCGTGTGTCGAAACGTTGCTCACTGGAACGAGCCAACGTCGACAGTCGAACTGTCGATGCCGAACGCGGTGAAGAGCGCTTTCACGATGATTGGCGCGCCAGCGATGATCAGGCCGCCGATGATCGACAATTTGCCGGCGTCGGTGTCGCCGCGGCGAATGGCGAAGCCGCCGCCGACCACGCAAATCGTGCCGAAGATAAACCCGATCAGCATGACGATGCCCATCGCTTTGCTCGCGCCTTGGGCGAGGCCGCCGCCGGAAGCTTGAGCGAGGATGGGAAGGAACTGTTTCGCGAGAAGTGTTTTCATGTGGCGACGTTTTTACCGCGCAACCGCGCGCACGCTGCTCCAACACGAGAGCGACCGCGCGAAGCGTGCGCTGGCATTCTGCGTTCGATGAACGCACTAAACATTTCCGCCGAGCGACTCGAACACCTTCGCCATCTCGAAGCACATCTTTGCGAGCAGATCCGCGGGCAGGATCATGTGATACCCCGGATCGTGGCCGCGCTGCATCGCGGTGAACTTGGCCTAACGAGTTCCACTCGCCCGCGCAGTAGCTTCCTCTTTTTAGGTCCGACGGGCGTCGGCAAAACAGAAACAACGATCGCGTTTACTGATTACGTGCTGGGCAGCGAAAAGCTCTTTCGCTTCGATATGTCCGAATATCAGACACAGGAGAGCGTCGCTGTTTTGATCGGCGGCCGTGTCGGCGAGGTGGGACTACTTGGATTGGCGCGCGCAAAGTCTACGACTGGTACGCTGCTCTTCGACGAGATAGAAAAAGCGCATCCGCGAGTGCTCGATTTATTTCTACAAATCCTCGATGCCGCGCGCGTGACAATGGCCAGCGGCGATACATTGGACCTCAGCGGCTTTTACGTTGTGTTCACGTCAAACATCGCGGCATCCGAAATCCTGACGTTGCAGCACTCCTCGTTCACGACAATGGAGCGCCACGTTCTCGCGAAGGCGCAACGAACACTGCGTCCCGAGCTTTACGCGCGCATCGCGGAGAAGTTGGTCTTCAACCGTCTGAGTTACGACGTGCAAATGGAGATCGCCCGCTTTCACATCGCGCGCGAACTCTCGTTCCTGCGCGACAAAGGCTTTCATCTGATCGCTGGTCCGCAGGTTGTCTCGTTTGTTATGCAACGCGGATTTCATCCGCGCTTGGGAGCACGGCCTTTGCGTGATGCAATTGAGAAACATCTGCGCGGTGCAATTGCGAATGCGACACTTGGTGAGGTTCGTTCCTCCACATTGGAGTTCGTCGTTTGCGCTAACGAATTGATCGTCCGGGCGTCTGAGCCGAATACGCGATCAGCTCCTGTCCCGTGATGATCTGCGCACCCGCATTGAAGCGGCTTCGGCTGGGTTCCGGAGGGAGGAAGGGCGGAACAGCCGGAGAGCGTCGCGAGGACGGTGCAGATGATCACTCTTGCGATCGGTGTGCGCGGAGTCTGTGCCGAGGTTTACGGCTTCCGGCACAGTCTCCGCCCCGTCTCGACAACTCTACCTATTGCCGGTGAGGAGCGATCCATTGCGTGCAGCACGTTCATGCTATGTCGCGATGGTGGCCGCTCACATCCCGGTGCAGCAGCACTTGTCGACTTCCTTCTTCGCCAGCTTGCAGAACAGTTTTCCGTTCTTTTGCTGTTCGCAGCAGCAGGTCTTCACTTCCTTGCCCGTGAGCGTGCACTTCATTGCTGGCGACGCCGTCTGGCCGACAACAATGAGGGTAGATGCGAAGAACGCGACGCATACGGTTAATGCGAAAGTTGTTAGATTTAGTTTTGTGTTCATCTGGATTTCAGTGTGTTGGGTTTAGGTTGCAAAATTCGGCGGAGTTAACGGTGTCGCTTCTCGTTGCGCAACGGATCGGAATTCGCGTTTGCGCCACAGGACGTAAATCACCGGATAGATCAGCAATTCCAAAAACGCCGAGGTAACAACGCCGCCGATCATCGGCGTTGCGATTCGTTTCATCACGTCTGCGCCGGCTTCGGTGGCGGGTGACCACATGATGGGAAGCAATCCAAAGATGATGGCGCAAACAGTCATGATCTTTGGCCGAATGCGCTGAACAGCGCCTTCCACCACGGCATCATGGAGATCGCGCATGTTGTTCATGCGTCCTTCGGCTCGGAATTTCTCCCATGCATGATCGAGATAGAGCAGCATGACGACGCCGGTCTCCGCATCGAGTCCGGCCAGCGCGATCAAGCCCACCCACACGGCGACGCTCATGTTGTAACCGAGGAGCCAAAGGAGCCAGAAGGCGCCGATAAGCGAGAACGGAACGGCCAATAGCACGATCGCGGTTTTCGTCAGCGATTTCGTATTGATGTAGAGCAGAACGAAGATGATCAGCAGCGTGAAAGGAATGACGACCTTGAGCTTTTTCAGCGCCGCTTGCAGGTACTCGAACTGACCGGCCCATTGAATGTAATAGCCGGGCGGGAACTGAATTGTCTGGCCTAGCTTTTCCGACGCGCGGCGCACGTAGCCTGTGATGTCGCTCGTCGTGATATCAACAAAAACGAAACCAACGAGCTGACCGTTCTCGTCGCGAATGGAAGGCGGGCCTGTTTTATATTTGATGTCCGCCAGCATCGAGATCGGCACCTGCGCGCCTGTCGGTGTTGCGACGAGAACGCGCTTCAGCGCATCGAGGTCCTGACGAAAATCACGCGCGTAACGCACGTTCACCGGGTAACGCTCGCGTCCTTCAACCGTCGTCGTGACGTTCTTGCCGCCAATTGCGCTCTCAATGACATCATTCACATCGCCGACCTTCAGCCCATAGCGGGCGCTCGCTTCGCGATTCACTTCGAAATCGAGGAAATATCCGCCGGTCGTTCGCTCGGCGTAGGCACTCCGTGTGTCGGGGAAATTGCTCAGCACTTTTTCGATCTGAACGCCAAGCTCCTGAATCTTGCCAAGATCGGGTCCGAAGATTTTGATTCCGACCTTGCTGCGGAATCCGGTGGTCAGCATTTCCGTACGCGTCTGGATCGGCATCCAGAAGATGTTCGCCATGCCTGGAGTCTTGATGTTCGCGTTCATCTCCGCGGTTATCCCATCCCAGGTCATGCCGGGTCGCCATTGGCTCGGCGGTTTTAGCGTTATGATGGTTTCGAACATCGATAATGGCGCCGGATCAGTCGGCGACTCCGCCTGGCCTGCCTTGCCGAAAACGGTGAGGACCTCCGGGATTTTCTTCAGTTGCCGGTTCTGGATCTGGAGAATTTTTGTGGCCTCATCGATCGCGATTCCTGGAACGGCTGTGGGCATGTAGAGAATGGTCCCTTCATTCAGCGGCGGCATGAATTCCGAGCCGAGGCGCGCGAAAGGAATGATCGTGAGCGCGAGAAGCAATGCTGCGACTAACAGCGTCAGTTTTCGAAATCGCAGGACGAAATTGACGAGCGGGTGGTAGCCCCAAATCAAAAAGCGATTTACCGGGTTCTTCTCTTCCGGTGTAATCCGGCCGCGAATCAGCAACGTCATCAGGACCGGCACGATGGTGACGCCCAGCAAGGCCGCGAAAAACATCGAGAAGGTCTTCGTGAAGGCGAGCGGTTTGAACAGGCGGCCTTCCTGCGCCTCGAGTGAAAACACCGGGATGAAGCTGACGGTGATAACAAGCAGCGAGAAGAAGAGCGGCCTTCCGACTGACTTTGCGGCGGCGATGATCGTGCTGATGCGCTCACGCGCATTCGGCTGCGCCGATGTTCTTTCCGAAAATGCTCAAGAAACTTGTGGGCGTTCTCCACCATGATGATTGCCGAGTCGACCATCGCGCCGATGGCGATAGCGATGCCGCCCAGCGACATGATGTTGCTTGTCAGGCCGAGGCCGAACATCGGCAGAAACGAAAGAATGATCGCGATCGGCAGCGTGATGATCGCGACCAGCGCGGAGCGCAGATGCCAGAGAAAGACGATGCAGACGAGGGCGACGACGATGCTTTCCTCGATCAACTTGCGGCGCAGGGTCGCGATCGAGTTCTTGATCAGCTCACTGCGATCGTATGTGGGAACGATCTTCACTCCGGGCGGCAAAGAGCCTTTTATTTCCTCCAGCTTCTTTTTGATGCCGTCGATGACCGTGAGCGCGTTTTCTCCATAACGCATGACGACGATCCCGCCGACAGTTTCGCCTTTGCCATCGAGCTCCGCGACGCCGCGGCGAATGTCGCCGCCGAGATGCACCGTGCCGACATTCTTCACGTAAATCGGCGTGCCGTTCGCGACTTTGAGCGGGATGTTTTCGATGTCCGCGACGCTTTTGATGTAGCCGCGCCCGCGCACGAAATATTCGGTAGTCGCGACTTCAAACGTCCGCCCGCCGACATCGGCGTTGCTTGCCTTGATCGCGTTCACCACATCGGCCAGCGGAATGCCGTAGCCGAGCAGTTTGTTCGGATCGAGATCGACCTGGTATTGCTTAACGAAGCCGCCGACTGGTGCGACTTCTGCCACGCCTTTCACTGACGAAAGGGCGTAGCGCAGGTTCCAATCCTGAAGGCTGCGGAGCTGCGCGAGATCATGTTTCCCGCTCTCATCGACGAGCGCGTATTCGTAAACCCACCCAACCCCCGTGGCGTCCGGGCCGATAACCGGATTAACCCCTTCGGGCAGTGAGCCGCGGACAGCGTTCAGATATTCGATGACGCGCGAACGCGCCCAGTAAATGTCAGTGCCGTCCTGAAAGATGACGTAAACGAACGATTTACCGAACATCGATTCGCCGCGAACGAATTTCACTTTCGGCGCGGCGATGAATGTGCTGGAAATCGGATACGTGATCTGGTCTTCGATCAGGTCGGGAGAGCGTCCCTCCCAGTCGGTGTAAACGATCACCTGCACATCACTCAGGTCCGGGATGGCATCGAGGGGTGTTCGCTGAAGCGCCCAAATGCCGCCGGCGATCGCGAAGATGACGAAGATGAAGACGAGGAATTTATTCCGTGCGCTAACTTCAATCACCCGCTCGATGAAGGTTTCGCGGGAAGCGACGGCGGATTGTTGATCGTCGTTCACCACGATTTCAGCGCCCCCTGAATTTTCGATTCCGCGTCGATGAGGAAATTCGCGCTCGCGACGACGCGCTCGCCTTCAGTTAACCCGCTATTGACCGCATATACGTCGCCGTATTTTCCTCCGAGTTCGAGGAAGCGTGGTTCGAGTTTGCCCTGGCCTTTATCGACAAAGGCGATGTTCCGCTGGCCTGTCGGCATCACAGCGCTGACCGGAACGACAAGCGAGCGGCCCATGTCCATCTCCAGCAGAAGATCGACATACATGTCCGGCTTCAGCTTCCGCTCCGGATTTTGAATATCCGCGCGCACGCGGCCGGTGCGTTTCGCTTGATCGATAAATGGATCGACCACTGTGATCTGGCCGGGGAATTTCTCGCCGGAATATGACGATGAACTTACGGTGATCTCCTGTCCGACTTTGAGCATCGGCAGTTCGTCCTGGTAGAACTCGCCCCATACCCAGACGACCGATAGATCGGCCACTTCGACGAGCGGCGTGCCCGCAGCGACGCTCGCACCCTGCGTCACCGGCAGGCTTTGTACGACGCCGTCGACTTGCGAAAGAATTGGCAGCGACTCCTGTGGTTGCCGGCTTCGCTCAAGCTCCGCGATCTGTTCGTCGGTGATATTCCAAAGCTTCAGTCGGCGTTCCGCGGAATCGATCAGGCGTTGAAAATCTTCACGCGCCGAATGTGCGCCGGCGCTGCTGCGGTCGCGTGTACGGAGCAAGTCGACCAACTCACGTTGCGTGGTTAGCAACTCAGGACTGTAGAGCTTCATCAGCACCTGATTTTTTTTCACCAAATCGCCCGCGGCACTGACGCCCAATTCCTGCACATAGGCGTTGGTGCGCGACACGACGCGCCAAACTCGCTGCGTTTCCGGCACGACGCGTCCGACCGCGCGGATCGTATGTGTGAGCGGCTTCGTTTCGACCGTCGCGTAGGTCACGCCGATCTGTTGCTGACGCTCAAAGGGTACGATGAACTCGCCCGGTTTCTCGGCGCCTTTGCTGTCGCCGCCGCTTTTCATGCCTGGCATTCCCGGCATGTTCTCCATTCCCTGCATGCCTTTCATGTCGGCCGACGGACTGGCCGGAGCAGCGCTCGCGGCAGTCTTCATCACCGGCACAAGCGTCATGCTGCAAATGGGACACTTCCCCGGATCTTTGGAATGCACCGACGGATGCATCGTGCAGGTCCAGTAATCAATATCGCTGTTTGCGCTGCTGCCATGCTTCGAGCAGGCGGGCATCGCCATGATCAACACGGCGGCGATAACCAGCCGCAACACTGTTGAAGTTCGTATTCGGTTCATTTTCCTTGGCTCCTTCTTTCAACGCTTCGTTGCGGCAGTGGCTGCTCGATCCCGACGATTGCATCCAGTTCGGCAACGCCGACCTGGTAATCCGCGAGATGGTTCAAGGCGTCCGATTCAGCGTCCTGCAACACGCGTTGTGATGTGATCAGCTCGAGAAAGTTCGCGCTGCTTGTCTCATAGGCGGCGCGGTTCGACTGCACCGCCTGCCGGGCCAGCGGGACGATTTTATCGCGATATAACTCGTAGTGATGCGCGGCCGTTTCGATTTTCGCCAGTTGATCGCGGACCAACCCAAGAGTCTGGCTGCGGGTACTTTCCGCTTCGTGTTCGGCGCTCTCCAAATTTCGCTGCGCCTCCGTTACGGCGGCGGAATATTTGCGCGGATTAAAGAATGGCAGCGGAACCGAAACGCCAACATCGAGTTGGCTCACGGACTCTCTCGCTTCGTTGTATCGTTGCGCCTGAACGTTGATTGTCGGGTCCGGCACCCACTGTCGATTCGCGAGTTGTATTCGAAACCGCTCGGCTTCGACGCGACTTTGCGCGCGTTGTACTTCGGGGCGGGCCGCGATCGCCATCGCTTGCAGTTGAGGCAATGAAAAGCCGAATGGGCGAAACGTCACTGGCGCAGGTTGGCCGAGTGGCGATTGCGGCGGCCGATTCATCAACACATTCAGCTGTGTTTGCGCATCGGAGATTCGCCGCAGGATGTCGGATTCCACTTCGCTGAGCTTCGCCGTGTCAGTCTGCGCAGTGAGCACATCGGCCTCGGCGGCATTGCCGACCTCGTAGCGATCCCGGCTGATCTTCGCGAATTGATTGAGCAATTCGACGTTGCGGCGATTCAGATCCAGTTGCGCGTATTCGTTCCCCAGCCGGTAAAACGCTGCGCGCGCACGTGAGACGACATCGAGCCGCGTCCGGCGAAAATCCTCGAATGCTGCGCCTGCTTCCGCCGTGGCTGCGCGCGCACGGCTCAGATTTTTGCCGGTGATCGGAACCTCCTGCTGCAGCATGAAAGTCTGATCCGTAAAGGAGTTTGGCGGAATCGAGACATACCGCTGCACGCGCGACAATCCTTGGGCGCGCAAATCTTCCCACGCGCCCGCCTGGGGCACGCGCGCTTTCATCGCCTCCCACTTTTTTTCCGCTGCTTTGAGCGCGGGATTCGCGGATAGGACCGTGCTTGTTACGGCTTCGAGGGAAAGCGCGGCACGCTGAACTTGGTAATCGCCCGCATTAGCCGCGGGCGGGACGGTCAGAACTAGAATTAAACTAAGATATAAAAGGTAAGGTGTTTTCATTGATCCAAGAGCTGCTTTGAAGACCAGGCATGCCGACGAATGGGCACACCTCCGGCGTCAAACGCTTTGGATCAGATGAGAAACGTGCAGAGCAGAGTGCGCTTCGGCGTCGCAGAATACGCGAGCACCTGCGCCAACAAATCGGTCCGGCAACCTTCCACCCGCACCGGCATCACAGATGTGATTGCAGCAGGGGCGACAACGGCCACGAGATTCTGACTCGTGCTGTCGTCTTTCGCCAGAGGAGGCGACGGAAGAGATTTGTTCTTCTCCGCTTGAGCGCAGCACGCCTTATTCGGGCAGCTTCCTTGTTTGCAAGCTTGACCAATAGGCGGACTGGAAACAGGACACGCTGACGCAGGCAGTCGGACCGCGCTTACGAAAAGCGCCGCCAACATGCAAACTGTAAGCGTCAATCGCGTCACCATCTGAGCTCTTTATAGCATGAGTCAGACCGGCTGTCGAAGCGGTAGGCGAACTGGTGTGCGGCTTTCGGTTTGCCACAACAACCTTAGTGATGTTCATGTGAACGTGTGCATCCAGATCGGCTTGCCACGGCGCTTTCCAACCTCACGAAGGCCATCGCCGAAGTCGAAATCCTCGTGTCGGACATGCGGGCGCACCGAGATCCGCTCGCCGCGCACATCTACGCGACCCGCCGCAGCTACAGAAACTTGCACGATACAAAAAGCGGAAAGCGACACGCAATGCTCGCGCGAACGAGTTGGCAGCGAGGTTGCGAACTAGGATTTCCCGGTGATCTCCACGCTTGGGAGCGACTGATCGCTGCCGGCGAATGAAAAATCGGCGCGAATACTCTCTCGCGTGAGGTCTGGATACTCCAACGCCAACGGTTAGAATGATCTCGATGGTTAACTCCCTGGACGAAGCCGGCTCTTGTACGAGTTACGAGTGGATCGCAGATGACTCGCTTTTACTTGAGTTGATGCCGCCTGGGAGCACGGAGCGCGATAAGGCGGAATGCGTGCGCAAACTGCTTCAACTTGCGTTGGCGTCGGAAGACGATCTTTGATCGATCGGAGTTTACGGGGTTGCCGCCGTGATGAGCATTCCACCGTGATGATCTGCGCACCCGCAGCGGCGCGGCCGGTTTCCGAGAGGGAGCGTGGGCCGGAAGACCGAGAGCGCTGTGAGGACGGCGCAGATGATCACCGCCTAACGAACGACTGCAAACTCGGAGTCTGCGCGGGAAAGCAGGGCGGGCACAGTCTCCCCGCGGCGCAGCCGCATCAACGACTCGTTTTCACTATCCAGCGACTGCAGCGATTGGCGAAAAGTCGCCTTCAGTCGGCATGACAAATAGGCAGCCACCGTTGCTACGAGACGCCCAGACTTCGCCGACCGCTCGTTTTTCTTGCGAGTCGGCGGACTCGTACAGGTGTCTGCCTTTGTATTCGACCGCGAGGATTCGCCCGTCGTTGAGTTGGCAAATGAAGTCGGGATAAAACCAGTCACGAGAAGTCTGGAGGCGGAACGACGTGGTTCGCCGAGCAAGATTTCGAACCCAGAATTTGACCCCGGACAGGCCGTCGATGAATTGCGCGCATTCAAACTCTTCCGGCACGTTTCCGCCAGGCGTCACACCTCGAAGCTCGCCGGGCTTTGGTCCAAAGTAATGCTTTTTGAACTGAAAGCCTCCTTCGTAAAGCCAGCTTGGTTCGTAGATCATCGTCTTAAAGTTGATCGCGCGATCTTCACTGACGGCGAGTAGTGATGCCGGTAGCAGAAAGCTTTGGAACGCGGTTTTTCTCTCCGTCTCGCGATGTTCCTGGATTCGCGCTTCGACTTCCTCTCGCAGCCGAAACCTGTCGAGTGCGAGCGTGCTCACGTCGGAAATGTTGAATTTCGCCATCAATCCGCGAATCACCTTCCGCAGAAACTCCGCTGATTCTCCTGCCGGTATATCTTGATGGTCGATTTGCCGATCCATCCAGCCGACGAGTTTTTCGACTGTCCAATCGCCGTCAGCGCCTAGTGCGAGTACGTGCTGATGCAGTTTCGCCACGAAATCGGCATCGCCGGTTTCTGCCACAATGCTCGTCTCAATTTTTCCGGTTGCAGTGATGTCGACGACACCGGCTTTCCCGGTCGGCCGCGTCAGCGGATTATAAGCGGGCGCGAGCGATGCGTCTTTCGCGCTTAGCTTCCACGGATGCTCTAACAGAAACGTGCTCTCGAATTCAAACAGCGAACCGTTCTCGCGCACGCACAGTAGCGGAATGATGAAATCGAGTTGGAGCTCGTAAGGCGACGGTGGCCGCGTCTTGCCACTCCCACCAAAGGCTTTCTCAGCAGCGCGGACGACCGCGACAACAGCTTCGATTTTAGCCTTCGCTTCCGGCGTCTTGACGCAACTCGTCAGCTTCTCTGTTTCTTCCTTATCGAGTGGCACGAAGACGGTGATTTCGCCCTTGCCGCTGTCGATCCGCGCCTTCCCCGCGAGCGCGGCAACCTGCACCTCGGCAACGGCCGGATCAATTTCAGTCGGCGAGAGTTGAAGTGTCCTCGGCTGGACACCCAACGGGAGTGTCCCTTGCGGAACAGGAATAATGAGGCGCGCGGCCTCTGCCGTCGTGAAGCCGTTGCTCTCCAATGCTTCGCGTAACTCGGTCAGGACCTCCGTTATCGAATCAGAAACGGAGAACGCGTAAGCACAGTTGAGATCCGGATGCTTTTTTGAATGCGCTCCGGGGAGACGCAGAATGCGTCCGACGATTTGCTCGATCGCGGTGGCGGATCGCGTCTCCTTCAAGCTGCACAGGACGTATGCAAACGGGCAGTCCCAACCCTCTCGCAGTTTTTCGACGGTGATAATGAACCGCACCGGATTCTTCGAAGACGAAATGTCGGAGATGCCCTTCAGTTCATCGAGCTTTCCAGTCGAAATCTTCACCTCTTCCTTGCTGACTCCGAATTCGGTCGCCAAGCGCTCACGCAGCGGCTCCGTTGCATCGACGCGCTCCGCTTGGATTAGCGTGATCGGTCGCAGGTATTCGCCAGTCGCTTGTCCCTCAGCAGCGGCGAGCTTTTCCAGATCGGCGCGAAGCGTGATTGCCTCCGCAAGCAACTGATCGCGTTGACTGACGTGTCGCGTCACAACACGCAGCGGCAGCTTGATCATCTCAGCTGCCTTCAGTTCAGCGGCGGAGACGTGATGGAGAACGTTCGACGGGCTTTTCGTCCGAGCTGGCGTGGCAGTGAACTCAACAATGCACGAGGGCAGAACATTGCCGAGCGTTGCGAAGGACAAATCCGTCCGCGCGTTATGTGCCTCATCAACGATCACGATCGGCCGTCGCAATCGAAGCATGTTGACGAGTGAAGGTCTTGGTTTGCCGTCGGCCCCGGCGAGTAAGTCCGGCAGCCGTTCCGGAGGAAGATTCAGCAGGTGTTCAGCGAATGCGCCATTTTGCTCGTACACTTTTCGACCTGTCGTATCTTCGACACGAAACGCTTGAATCGTCGCGACGATCACGACCGTCTGTCCATCAACGGTCGCGCGCGAGAGCCGCAATGCTTCTTCGATCGTGACGACCTCTACCGCGCCGCACGCCATCTCCAGCGCACGCCGATACGGATGCCGCGGATCGCGGAGCGCCTCAGCGGTTTGATTCAGGATCGTGTTGCTCGGTACAAGCCACAGCACGACTGCGCGTTCGGCTCGCATGAATTCCTGCATCGCTAATCCTGCGGCGTAGCATGCGAGCAGCGTCTTGCCTCCGCCGGTTGGCACACGCAAACAGACATACGGCATCCGCGCCTCAAGTCCGGCGACGGAAACGGGCACATATGGCATCGGGATGCCGAAAGTTCGAGCGCTGACCTCGGCAAAGGCGGGACCAGGATCTTGATGCCGCGCAGCAAGTCGGAAGAACTCGCGCAAAGAATCGAGCACCCGGTGCTGATAATCCTTTAGCGCAATCATCGATTGTTAAAGCGGTTCATGAGATTTTGATCTCGTACGGTGTTTGCCGAACGACGATCCGCTCGGCCGTAAGCCGATCTGGACCGAGCAGCGATCCCGCACAGTAAACGACTTTTATTCCGTCGAACGGTGGCAGCTTCGCGAGCACCGCGCGGTTGAGGACGTTTCCGCCGTTGGCGGTTTTATCGGTCAGAATTCCATTGTAGAGCAGGTAAACGCCAACGCCGCGGCAGACGCCGAGAAACGGCGACTTCGGCGAGACGCGTTCACGCGGCAGCGGCTCACCGGTTTCGGTGAAGTAAACATGCCGAGCTAACTCACCGAAGCTCACGCTCTCCCGGATTTTACCGGCATCATCGAAGAGCGGGTCGCCAAGCTGGCAATAGCGGAAGCTTCCGCCGAGCGCTTCGATGCTGACCCCTTTGGTATTGCCATAACCTTCTGCAACTCGCCGCAATCGCTCTGCAGTTACTTCACGAGCGATCCTCGCGTCCTCTTCCACGACGAGAAAATGGCGTGGTTCTTTGTCGCGGTTCTTGTGGTTGAGCATCAAGACAGCGTGTCCAGTCGTGCCGGAACCGACAAAGGAATCGAGAACAATGTCACCTGGGTTTGTTGCGATCTCCAAAACACGCTCTAGGAGGCGCGTCGGTTTGGGAGTGTCGAACGCGGTCTGCGTGCCGAAGATCGCCTGAATCTCTTTTCGCGCTTCATCTGTGTGCCCGACCTCATCGTGGGGCCACCACGTCCACGGGACGAATCCTTCAACCTCGTCCAAATATCGAATGACGCTCGGCTGTGCCTTGTCGTCCTTTCCGAAATAGATGCGGTCTTGGGCTAGCAGTTTTTTGAACTCCGGTTCGATCATCGACCAACAACGGCCTTCTGGCGGTCGATGCACTACGCCCGCAGGAGTGACGATCTCGTACATCTGGTTTGGCCTCCAGCCTTGCGCTGTCATTGGAATGCCACGCCAGCGATCTCGCTTTGTCTTGCCCGGATTTCTGTAGATCTTGGCTTGCTGCTCGGACAACCCGACGCGATTTCGTGTCGCTTTGAACCGCTCTGGATCGGCCGCATACACGAGCAGATACTCGTGCACATCGCCGATCGCCTCGCGGTTTTCGCGCGAGTAACGTTTCTGCCACACGATAGACGCGATGAAATTTTCGCGACCGAAGATATCATCCATGAGGACGCGGAGGAGGCCGATCTCTGAATCGTCCATGGAAACCCAAATAGAACCGTCAGGACGAAGGAATCGTTTTAGAACCGCCAATCGCGGATACATCATGCACAGCCAACGGTCGTGTCGGTCGAGCGTCTCGCCTTCTTTGCCAACGACCTGCCCGAGCCATTGGCGAATAACCGGACTATTCACGTTGTCGTTGTAAGCCCACCCTTCGTTGCCAGTGTTGTACGGAGGATCGATGTATATGCACTTCACCTGCCCGGCGTAGTAGGGCAGCAGCGCTTTCAGCGCGACGAGATTGTCGCCCTCGACGATCAGATTGCCGTCGCCCGGCTCACCGCACGCGAGGTCCGGCACGTCCTTTAGCAAATGAAAAGGAACATGATGGTGATGATTCACCACAGCCTCTTTCCCAATCCAATTCAGTGTCGGCACAAGTCCTTTATCGTGCCGGAATCTGGGAAATCTTCAAACCGCTATCCAGCAGCGTGAGCAAAGTCAATACACCGTAGCGACCCAGCGTCATTGCTTCTTCGCGGAGCTGAAAGTCTCGACCGCGGCGGAGTGCGGGAAACCACGTGCTTGCTGCGATCTTCGCTCCGATTACCCCCGAAGGCTTTTTGCCCAACGCGCGGCAAATTGCGCTGGGATTATCGGTCGGAGTTTGCGCAGTCGCGTTGATGATTTTGCCGCAATTCATCGATTCAAATTGTTTCGAAAGGCGGCTCCACATGTATCCGTCGGGAGCGCGGTGGATCATCACGCTCGGCTCGACTTCGGCGTCGACGTAGCGAATGGCAGCGCAGGTGATCGACACATTGAACTTTCCGGCGAGATCCTGAATAGCGCCGAGCCGTTTCCGCGCGCGCGGAAGCGCGGCCGAGAAGCGCGCAGGCGGCATCAAAAGATTCGAAGCGAACAGGTCAGCTTCCCGTTCTATCCGTAAATCGCTGCGATTTCGATCGGCGGTGAAGGACGGGTGCGGACGTACTCGGCCGGAAGCGAGCGCGTTCCGATGCTCATCGATGAAGTAGTGACCTAATTCGTGGGATACCGTGAACCGACCACGGGGCGAACCGAGGACGTTCTCGCTGTCGAGATTGCAGTGAATGTAAAACTGGCCATCCTCGTGCTCGATTACGCCGTCGAACGCGTCGCCGTAATGATCGTAAATCAGGGAAATGCCTTTGCGGACGGCGATTTCTTCGGGCGCAACCTTGCCGGTCGGGCAGTACTCGTCTGCAACAGCTTCGGCGAGCTCAGTGATCTCCTCGACACGTTCAGAGGCGATGTGCTGTTTAATCCTCTGCGCCATCCGCCTCGGGTTTGCTATCTTCGTCGCGCCGATTCTTTTCCATCTTCGCTTTAATGCGCGGAGACAGCTTGCGGCCGTGCCGCGCGGCGCGCGACAACTCTTCGTCTACCCCAGTTTCCTGCGGGAGTGGGAATGGAACAGTTTTTTCCTCCCGCTTTGCAATCCGCGCCTGGATGCGGCGCAGTACCGTATCAGGATCGTCGAGTCCGGATGGGAGCGGAATGTCGGCCTGGGACGCGTCTAGCTCCGCTGCGCGGACCTCGTCCGGTGTTTCGGGAACGATGTAGCCTGCGGAAAGCAGGCCTCGAAAGATTTTGCTTTCCGATTCCGGATTGCGCGATCCCGCATCCGGCTGCGGCGGCTGGTGATGTTTTTTCATTTTAGGAAGTTTTCTGAGGTTTTGCAGGAGAGGTAGTGGCGGGTGTCACGCCGAGTTTTCGCAAGGCGCGACTGCGGATCGTGCGTAGATTCTCTGGGGTCGTGCCAAGCTGATCAGCTAAGTCGCGAACAACATGGTTCGGTAGACGTTGGAACTCGGCGCCGAACCGATGGTACTGAAAGGTTACGCGCAGCACAACTTGCTCACGTTCCGAAAGCGCGGCAAAGGCTGCGCGAAATGCCTGTTGCTCCGCGGTGGGCGTTCTTTCCGGGTGGTGGGACGGCTTGGGTGCGCGGTATTTCGCCCATGCCTCATCATCCATCGTAACTTCATCGTAGTGCCCCTCCAGGCGATTGCGCAGATTGTTGCTGGTGATCTTGCCCAGCCAAGCTTTGACATGCGCGATAACAGAGCTGGCTGGGACATTGGCCGGTAAGTGGAAGCGGTGAGCGTAACGATAAACGCACTCCATTGTGTCGAGGAAAATATCCTCGACCCACGTTTCACCACCGAGATCCCGTGCAACGTGGTAACACTTCGTCCACAACCAACTCTTGTAGCGATCGTAAAAAACTTTCCACGCGGCGTTTGCGCGATCCCCATCGTTAGCTTGGTCGGCGATCAGCCGTAGCAGTGACAAATCATCGGCCTGCTCCACGCCGGCGAGAAGATCAGGGTTGATGAATACCGAAAGAGTAGGTGCACCGTCGTTCGTCGCCATTTTGCTTCACTTTGCCAGAACGCCGAAGCGTAGCAAAGGGACAACGCCTCCCGGCAAGTTGTTGTCACGGTTCTCTGTTGTTTCGGTGAAGGGCAATGGGGCGCAGAGCTCGCAATGACGCGAGCAGCGTTCGCGGAAGCCCAACTCTACCGATGAATACAACGACAGAAAATCACAACCAAGGCTCTGCGGCCATCAAGAAAAATGTGCAGGAATGCCGTCCCGGTCCGAAGTGGATGGCACTTGTGGAAGACGAACTGATCCCGCTGCCGCAACGAACCGTTACGGTCGGCATAATTCGGTCGCAAGCGAACGTACCCGCAGGTGTCGCACTGACGCGCGACTACAATTCGCCAAACGATTTTGTCCTCGGCGATGACGCAACTCTCATCGACTTGGCGGAAGGCAACGTCTTCTATCGTGTACCGGAATGCGAAGAAAAGTCAGAGCGCTGCCGTCCCTGCGCGAAAACGGCCAAGCTCGCCTACTTCATTGATGATCGTGCCGAGCTGACGACGAATCCTAAACAGACGGGTAAGTCACTTCGCGCCTTGTTCGGCCTCGCGGCCGACACACGACTCTTTCGCGATTTTGAAAGCCCGCACGACGAGCCGATCGCGGCAGAGCTGCGCGCCCTGTTTGCTGATGGACCGGTGTTTTACACACGCCGGGCGCATGCGCGTGGTCTCGTTATCACCGTCAATTCGCGACAGTTTGCGAAAGCCGACGGCGTGAAGGCGTCGATGACCGGCGAAGACATCGCGCGCCTCGTTTACCCTAAAGCTCCGCGCGAGACGCGCATCTGGCAGCGTGGTGACGCTGGCGAGCGAGAGATCGATTTGGACGAATCGATTGCTATCAAAGGCTGTGAAGTTTTCGATGTTGTTCGGCGCCGCGTGGACGGCGGTTATGCTTTGCCTCGCGTTGAGCGCGAGCTGACTCTGATCACCGCAGGCGGTGGTCGCGTGAAACTTATCGCCGCACCGATAAACGCGGTGCTCTACTACGGCCTCCGGACGCGGCCGCGGTATCCAGTGGAAGCCACAGACGTGCTCGTTCCGATTCCACCGGCGTATCCGGGACAGTTTCTCGATTGGGCTTACCTCCCGGAAGGATCGCCGCTGATCGGCAAGGTCGCAGGTTCAGCGCTTGGACATACCATTCAGGCGGAGGGTCGCACATGGCGACAAATTAGTTATCACCCGCACACCGGCGGCGGTGGCCCGCCCTGGGACCCGAGTGTCCACGGCTTCCACACCTATTTAACGGAGCTGATCGCGTGGCTCTATAACGCGCGATGATCGAGCGGATCATAACGGACCGGAACGGCCACTACTGCATTCTTCGAATTACCTACCGCGAGCGTCAGCGATTGGAGACGCACCTCTTCCAGCGCTATCCGGATCGGGAATGGGGCGCGTTCTTCCGATTCGGTTTTCGACGCGCGCCATGGGGGATTGCGCTCAGTTACGTCGAAGCGTTATGGCCGGAGGCGGGTGAATTGAATGAAGAGAGCGGCATCACCACATTCCAAAGCGATTACACGCTGCGCGCGTTTCGTATGATGGAACGAAGAGACATCGCTCTTGGAGTCGCACATTCGCATCCGCGCGGCGGCGGTACATTTCCGAGCGAACTCGATGATGATATGGACGGTTACTTTGCCGAGGAACTCTCTGCTTACAGCGCGGGAATGCCATACTGCAGCCTGATTTTCCAGCGGAGCGGAGCCAGCAGCTTTACGTTCACAGGCCGCGTGTACGATCGCGGCGTATGGCTGCCCGTCCGTGAGATGCTCACCGTCGGAGATACACTCGCGCGCGAGAGAGCCGAAGATGAACTTTGCGTCCTGCAATCCAAGAACGGCACTGCGACAGCTGATCGGGAGTCCACCACGGCAAGGCTAGCGAGCGTCTTTGGAGCAGCAGCGCAGCGTCGGTTAGCTGCGACGACTGTTGGCGTAATCGGGTGCAGCGGCACCGGGTCACCGGCGATTCACATTTTCGCCCGAGCTGGCGTCGGCCGTTTCGTGCTCGTCGATCCCGAACGACTCAGTCCTTCAAATCTCGAACGCGTGCATGGCAGTACGTCGGAAGATATTTCCGCGGCGGAGCCGCCCTACAAAGTGGATGTGATGTCGCGGCTGATCCGCGCCATCAACCCGATAGCGGATGTAGTCGTATTGAAGCTCAACGCGCTGGACGAATGCGCGTTGGACGAGTTGATTCGCTGCGATTTGGTGCTCGGCTGTGTGGACACGCAGCATGCACGTGTTCTGCTGAGCGATCTGGCCAAACACTATCTTATTCCCAGCATGGATCTCGGAGTTCTGATGGAAGGCAACGCCGGACGAATTACGTCCCAAATCGGCGAGATAACACAATACACGCCGGAGTTGCCGTGCGCGTTCTGCTGCGGACGTATTGATTTCCTGGCAGTGAGTCGAGAACTGATGGACTCGATGGAGCGCGAGCAGCGGATCGTCGCTGCGCAAGAGGCAGCGGATCGTGGTGAGGATGCACGCCAATATTGGGCCGGCGAAGCGCCGCAACTGCACACCGTCGGCTATCTCACTACTATGTTGGGCAGTCTGGCCGCAGGTTATGCGGAGGGGTGGCTTACCGGCGCGTTTGCGATGCCACATTTCTGTATGCAGTTCGACATTGGGCAACCGCGATTCGGCTTCGTTGCCGTACCGCGACAGCAGCGTGCTAACTGCCGTTGCCAGGATCATGTTGGCTGGGCTGATCAGGGAGCGGCCTTTCGCAATATCTCAGTGTCAGATCGCTGGCGCGCGGAGGTTGCGCGCCGCTGAAAACGAGGCGGGTCGCCTCGTTACTTCGCACCATTAACCGCTAAGGAAAGATGCGTCACAGGTACCCCAGAACGACGTTCAATCTCTTCAGCGACGATCCTGCGGTGGCAGGTGCGATAATCGGCCTCGTAACAGAGCAGGCATGTGTTTTCCTTGGACACAATTTCCACCGCCTGCTCCAGCGAATCGCCCTGCTTCAGCAGAAATGTGCGGTAACGCTTGAAGATTTGCGGAGTGTACGCGCCAGCCGCTTTCATCGCTTCCATCTGGTCTGGTGGAGTTCCCAGTTTTGGATCGTGCAAATACCGGATGCCTGCCCGTTTGCACGCGGCGGCGAGTTTGTTCTTCGAAAATCCCGGTTTACGACTCTGCGGCCGATACCGGATATCAAAGAGTACCTCTACAGATGCAGCATTAAGCTGCTTGAGAAACCCGGAGAGCGAGAGGCCCTCATAGCCTGCGGTAAAAAGCAATGTACGACGCCGACGTGCCACTGTTCATCTGTAGCGGGTTTTGTAGCGCGCGGCAACTGCCTAGCGGACGAGAGGGCATTTGCCTGCTGAGCCGTAACTGATATTTATGTCTACCGGGATGAATTCATGAGCCGCGCACCGATTTTCACCATCGGCCATTCCGATCGGACCTGGGAGGAATTGGTCGAGGCATTGAAAAGCTGCGCCGTGAAATTCGTCGTCGATGTGCGGACGACTCCGTACAGCACGCGGTATCCGCAGTTCAATACGGAAGTATTGCGCGAGAGTTTGTCGCGCAGCGCGCTGAAGTATCTTCATCTGGGTGCCGCCTTGGGCGCTCGCCCGAACGACCCAGGTCTGCTCGATGGTGATGGCCGAGTGTGGTACCCGAAGGTGCGACAGACGGCGGAATTCAAAGGCGCAATTCAGCGGATCGAGAAAGGTGCCGACAGCGGTCACCGGTTGGCGCTGCTGTGCATGGAGCCGCACCCCTGCGAATGTCACCGCTTCCCAATGATCGCTTACCAGCTCGCGCGCGACGGCTATGAAGTGCAGCACATTCTTCGTGATGGCAGCGTCAAGACGCACGCGGAAATCGAGAGCGAGTTGCTTGTGCGCTTCGCGAACAAGATACCGCAGCCGAGTTTGTTCCAGCCGGAGGTTGGCCGGGCCGAGCGACTCGAATCGGCTTACGAGCAGCTCAACGTCGAGATCGGGTGGAAACCGCGTCCGGCCGATTTGACAGCGGAATGATGCCCCCCAAAAAAATCGCGCTTGGAGAACGTAGGCTGCTGCCTAGCTCATTGCACTCGGCCCGGTTATCGCGATTCTGTCGACGATAATCGCGTCCACCACTTCGCGAGCGGATTCCGGCAAGCAAAACGTGATCTTTGCCTTGGCCGCCTCAGCCATGTCATCGCCGTGTAACTGTTCGCGTTTGAGCTTGGTCGTTTTGCTCCAAACGCGGGCGACGGCCTCTTCAGTCGCGAGCAAGTCGGGCATGTCCGCGAGGTGTACCGGCACCGGTGGTGCTTCGGAGGCACGTTGGTCCTCCTTTGCCGCCGCACCGTGGCGGTGCGCGATAGCCGGTGCACGGCCGGGCGGTCCCGTTCGGAGCACCAGAGCCGTGTACGGCGCGCGGCGGGTTCGGGGCATCTGCGGAAGATCGGCAAAGCCGAGCACGTAATTCATGTGCCGGCCGTCGGGAAGATACCAGCGAAGTCCAACGAGCAGAGCGCCGTCCGCGTGCGGCAAATCGGCTATTATTTCAAAACAGCGCCAGTTTGGCGTCTCGCATAACGCCCGGACCAGTCGAGCGATTTGCTCGGCTGTTTTGATTTCCGGAAACAGCGCATACACGCCTTCGAAGGTGCCGGGTGCGAGCGACAGCAGAGCGTTCAGGGGTAGCAACTCCTCAGGCCCGAGATCGTCACCGCGAAAGGTGAGCGGTTGCCAGCCGGCCTCGTCATGGCGCTTGGCCAATATCGCCGCGAACCTACAGCCTACGCTTGGCGTCTGTAGCCACCGAACAAAGTTCTGTTGATAGTCGTCGAGGGACACTCAGGGTAAGTCTTGGCAGGCGCCGACTACGGCGGTTCAGCCGTAGGCAGTGGTTTGTTTGAACGGAAAATAGTAGCCTACTCGATCCAGCTCACATCCAGTGGACGTTTGGTCGAATGGAACGAATCGAGCAGTTTGGATCCAAGTTTCCGAAACAACATCGAGCGACGTTTCTTTCGCCGAGGACCACTGGAGCCGACTATGATTGTCGCCTTTCCGGCACTAATGCAGACGGGCGTTCCTTTTGCTGCGAGCGCCGCGGCTTCTGCAGGTGCGCGAAGAAATTCGTCAGACGAGAAGACACGATAGTCGCTCTGCCGAGCGGCTACGCCGCCCCTGATTGAATGCGCGTTTGCGCTAGCCGCTTTTGTATTCATCGGAGGGCAATTCGACTGCAGTTTGGGCGTCGCACTGTCTCTCTCTCGTATATACGCAAAGCTGATCGACTCTGGTCGGGTGTCGAGGTCGAAGCAAGCCAAACTTTTCACAGCTGGGGTGCCGTGCCATCGAGGAGGTTCGGCGCAATTCAAGCTGGGTCGCTGCGAAGGTCGCATGAATAGCTCGTCGCGATTATTATTAGCGTCGTGAATCACGCAAGACCATTTGGTAAACACGATCCAAATCTGTTTTCGTTAGGCGCGTCAGCGAAGTGAACGCCTTCTTCATATTCAGTCGATCGGAAAGCTCCGGGTAGTAACTTTCGTTGCTCTTGCCCATGCCCGTCATCGCCGACTTGATTGCCCTGATTCGCGACGCGCGCCATTGGTCGGGAGCTTTGGTTTTGTAGCCGGTGGTCTGAATTGCTTTTTGTTGTCGATACCACGCTTCAACACCGGGCATGTCCGTCGAAAGCAGCGCCTCGCGTTTCGGCACCTTGAACCGCTTCAAAAGCCGGGCGCCCCATTCGCCGAAAGCCTCGTCTCGGGACTTGCCCGTCGTGCCTTCGGCCAGGGCTTTGACCCATTCCGCAATCTGGTGCTCCTCAGCAGGGGTGATGCTGCCTGGGCGTCGCTCGAAGACTGTTTTGATGACAGGTGGTCGTTGATACTGATGAACTTCGTTCCCATCGCCAGCGATCTGAATGTGTCCAGTTCCGCGTGCGCTCTGACGAACCGCCGTGTCGTTGGGTTTGCGCCGCAACGGCTTTTTCCCTGCGAGCGGGAAGTCATTCAGTACGAGCGCGAGGTGGTTGGCAAAATCGTCGCGGAATCGGCTGCGCGATTGGAATGTCCAGCAGGACCTATGGGTTCTGAGTTGCTCGCGGAAGGCAGATAATCGCTTTACTTGCTCGATCGACGCGCCCGCAGGCAACGGCGCAAGATCAGAGAAGTAGACCATCACCTTCTTCCCGGCGGCAATTGCTCGTTGGATTTCTTCGACCGTACCGGATTCTGCGGTCACCGTGGGGGTGCCGATTCGGGACCAGAATATCGCAACGAGAATATCGGTCGAATCGATCAACTGCTTGTTGATCGCGCCTTGACCGGATTCCTGCGCGTCCGGGTAACTGTCAGTTGACCAGTGCTGGTGTTTCACCCAGAAGCCGCGCTGCTCGCCGTGTTGGCAGTTCCATTCATTGATTGCCTCCGCTGCCAGTGCGATTTCTTTGGCAACGTCAGTCGGGCCGCACAAGGTCAGCTTGATCAGTTCAACACTGGAAGTGCCTCCCCTCATTGGTAATTAAGTCCGCTCCTCCAAAACTAGGTCGGTGTGGCCGTTCACGTCAATTTTGCGACGACTGGCGCCCGCTTGGTCCCCACCGAAGACTTCTTGAAGCGATCCCCGGTGGTTTCTTGTTGCGCTTCAACGGGCGCTTCGGAAATCGAATCGTCAACTTTCGCCGAGGCTTGGTTTTTCGTGATGTCGAGGGCGACGACTATCTCCTGCTGACGTTTCGCGACGTTCGCAAGTTTCTCGTCGTGCTCGAATGGATGATCGAGCTGCTTGGTTAAGTCAGCGGATTGGCGGTGCGATTGGGCGAGTTCGGTTTCACGTTCGCGGAGACGATCCTCGAAGCTGTCCAGCGCATGTTCCAACGATGCGATCGTGCCCGCGGCGCTGTCGCTGACATTCGCGCGATAGCCGTGTTTGCCGTGGATCAGAAGCGTCGCGCGTTCGTCGAAGCGCTCGACGGAAATCGGAAAACCGCCGATGTTGCCAATGGCTTTCGTGGATTGGAAAGGCTTTATCGCGGCTGCCAGGAACACGAGTGCTCGACCGGCTTTCACGCGATCCGTGAACGTTTCGCTCTTCACCGAGATGACGAAATTGTCTCCGCGCGTGCTCGTACGCGTGCGCAGGTCCTCGCGGATGTTCGCGATTTCGCGT
>Ga0210410_10001399_pt1 | contig 22779 bp, 17 predicted proteins | sample IncBWC4MmetaG_FD_161058 | JGI IMG/M metagenome (GOLD analysis project Ga0210410, IMG submission 161058) | Forest soil microbial communities from Barre Woods Harvard Forest LTER site, Petersham, Massachusetts, United States - Inc-BW-C-4-M | ecosystem: Environmental > Terrestrial > Soil >... | reverse complement strand
ACGGCAGCCAGAACCGCGCGATGACCGGAATCACAGCCGCGATCAGGATTCCCAGAACCGACCCGAATCCGCTGATGAGAAACGCCTCCAGCAAAAACTGATACAAGATTTCCTGATACCTTGCCCCGATCGCTTTCCGAATTCCGATTTCCCGCGTGCGTTCCTGCACCGTGACCAGCATGATGTTCATGATCCCGATGCCGCTCACGAGCAGCGCAATGAAGCCGATCACCAGAAGAACAATCGTAAGCGCCAGCGCGATCCTTCGCGCCGCGTCGAGGATCGAGCTGAGATTCTGCACCGAATACCGCGCCCGCGTCGGATGCCGGCTCTTCAGCAGCGCTTCCAGCTCGTGAGTTACAGGGATCACGTTCTCGGGCGAGTTCGCCTGCACGTAAAGCATCTCAAGCGACGAGTCACCCAAATAATATTTCATCAGCGGGAACGGAATCAGGACCGAGTAATCCTGAATTTCGGAAAGCCCAAAGGTCTCCACGCGCTCGCGAAACACGCCGATCACAGTAAAACTCAGTTCGCCGACGCGCAGGCTTTTCCCGATCGGATCAACGAATGGGAACGCAAAATTCGCTAGTTGCTTCGTAATCAGGCAGACGCGGCTCCGCGAGGAAATGTCCTCAGCATCCAGAAAGCGGCCCTGCAAAATCAGCAAATTGCGAATCTGCTGGAACTCTTCCGTGACCCCCACGAGGCTCACATTCCGTTCAAACGATCCCACATTGACGGTGGCTGAGTCTCCGCGTGTTCCCGCGACGGCTACCACTCCTGGAATTCCAGCCTGGGCCGCGTTCATGTCCGCGATTGACAGTTCGTCCTGCAACATGATCGGCCGGTTCGGATCGATATCCAGCCTCGCATAGACGAGGTTCGATCCGACGCCTTCAATTTGTTGGATGATGTATCGGCGGCCGCTGAGCGCGACCGTCACAACCAGAACGATGCAGGCGCTGCCGATGACCACGCCCAGTGTGGTTAGGAACGCGCGGACTTTGTTCGCCCAAAGCGCGTCGAGCGCGACCATCCAGGTTTCATTGCGTAGCATCATGACGTCAACCGTCACTATAACAAACAGCTTGAACAGTTCTCTCGCGTGGCAGGCGGTTTTTCCTAAACTTCCTTCCCTTCCCTTAACTTCCCGTGCAATCCTTATTTTTTCTCCGCCCGCTTCAATTCCTCTTCCACTTCCTTATTATGCGGATCGAGCGAAAGCGAAAGCCGGAACTGCTCCGTCGCCTCGGAAAACCGCCCGAGAGATTCGTAGAGCCTGCCAAGCCATTCGCGCGCGGCGGCGTGCGGCGGCAGATCGGAATTGTCCGGCACCGTCGCGATATAAGACTTCAACATCATTTCGGCTTCGTTGGGACCCTTTTTTTGCGTCACCAGGAGCGTGCCCTTGTAAAACTTCAGCCGGCGGTCGTCGGGATCGATGCGCTCGGCCTTGTCGATTGCCTCGCTCATTTTTTCCGGGTCCGGCCGGTCGCGGTAATAGTCGCTCACCTCGAAATAAACGCCTGCGTGATCGGAGTTTGATTCCAGCAGTTTGCCGAATACCGCGTCGGCTTCGGGCAATCGCTTCTTTGTGGAGAAAAATTCTCCTCGCGCAAGCTGGCCTTGTATAGCATCGATTTTTTCCAGCTCGCCGATGTGCTTCAGCGCCTTCTCGTCGCCGCCTCCGACCACGCCCGGGGCGTTGATTTCAAACCGGATCAGGTCGCGCTGCGCCTCGAGATTCCTGGGATCGAGCTCAACCGCAACTTCAAATTCGTGATGCGTCTTTCGCGCCCAGCTCATCGCGCTTAGGAAAATGCTCTCCTCGGCCTTTCGGCCGTAGGCCTTGCCGAGCCAGTCGTGGTATTGGGAATCCTTCGGACTCAGTTGCACTGCGCGTTCAAGGCTCCCCACCGCGCGCGGAAATTCGCGAAGCTGGTAATAGCTTTGTCCCAGAAGGAAATGCAGGGACGCATCGTCCGGCGATTTGACGACGGCGGCGGTCAGTGCATCCACGGCGCGGTTGTATCGCCCGGCATTGTAGTCGCGTTGCGCGTCCGCCAGCGGCGCCTGCGCCGCAAGTACCGGCGCGACACCGCACCCGCAGACGAAAAGCGCCGCCGTGGCCATATACAAGCCACTCCGCGTCATTCCTGCCGCACCGGTATAATTCGCAAATTTTCCTTTAGCGTGACTTCGCCTGGGAGCGCCACCACGTCGCCCTCGTGCAGGCCGGAAAGAATTTCGATCTTGGTCGGATTGGCGATGCCTACCTTGACCTGTTGGCGCTGAATGCGGCCGTTCTCCAGGCGAAAGACATAGCGCTTATCGCCGTCGATAAATATGGCGCCGCGAGGCACCGCCAAAGTCCCCGCGCGTTCCGTGACTTGAATCCGCACGTCAACGGTCGTGTTCGGGAGCAAATCCAACCGGTCGTTTGTCACGGAGCAGAGCAATTCGCCGACGTTGCGCGTCCCCCGCGTCACCACTTGCTTGGGCAACACTTCCGTCACGCCGCTCCAAACTCGGTCGGGATGCGCGTCCCAGAGAATTTCGACAGACTGTCCAACGGCAACCTGTCCCAGATCGGGCTCATCGATGAACGCCCTGATCCGCACCTTTCGCAAATCCGCCATCTCAGCGAGCAAATCGCCGGCCTTCACAAAGTCACCTTGGTGAATCGGAAGCGAGTACAGCGTGCCGTCGATCGGAGCGGCGCCGTGAGCGGAGTCGATTTTTTCCTCTAGGTCGCGAACGGTGGCGCGCGCGCGCTCCACGAGCAACGCAACCCGTCCCTGGTCGAGTTGCGCCTGCTGGTCCAGCGTCTGTTTCACCTTCTGAGCCGACCGGACGTCGGCTTCCACCTGGAGGAGCTGTAGTCGGATCTGTTCCAGCTCTTCGGGTGTAGCGGCCTTGTCGGCCACAAGTTTCGTCAAGGTTTCAGCATCGTGCTTCAATTGATCCCGGCTCGCCTCGGCCTTTTGCAAATCGGCGGCCGCTTTCGCCGCCTGGCTCGCGACGCCGCCGGCCTTGGCCACTTTCAGTGCCTCTTCCTGAGCCGCGAGATCGGCGCGAGCCTGCGCCAGGTCCGCCTGAATTTCGGTATCGACCAGCGTGAAGAGCGTCTCGCCTCGCTTCACCTGCTGGCCCTCCACCGCTGACACGCGGTCCACAAACGTAGGGAATCGCGCGCGAAACGTCCGCGGCGATACCGGCTCGACCTTGCCGTTGGTGGATACCACCGAACTCAAATTCTCGCGCGCCACATCCGCGACCGCCACGCGAGCCGTGGATCCCCGCCCTCCAAGAAATACGAAAAGGGCGGTGAGCAACAGCGCCCCGCCCACAATAATCCACAGTCTTCGGCTTAGCGCCGCTGTCATTCCGTCCTCGCGCAGCCAGCGCAAACTGGCGGACTAAAACTCGGCATTCTAACAAAGTTTCGGGCGGCGGACGACAATCCGATGGCGTTTTTGGATGGCTCCGACTGCGTCAGATGGGATGCGGCTCCGCCCTCTGAGGATGTCGCGCGCCCTCCGCCCGCGTATCCGATGGGTGTTACGATCTTCGCCGGTATGCTAAACTCTGCGTATGGCAGCCGAATCAACGCAAACCCCGCCGCAGGGTCACGCTCCGAAACAGGAGGCGCCGGCGCCGGGGCAGCCTGTTCTTCATCGCGTGTGCATCCAGTGTAACAACATGTTCCGCGTTACGCCTGAGAATTTTGACGCGAAGCAGTGCCCCGCGTGCCACAAAGGCTAAAACCTCTGTATCGGATTGGATAATCCATCCTCCGGCAAATCGCCCTGCCGATTCGCTGCCCTCCGCGCGGCTTACTGGCAAAATGAGACGGAATGATCGAAGCGCGGCAACTGGTCAAACGCTTTTATGACAGAAAGCGCGGCGACGTGTGCGCCGTGAACGGCGTGAGCTTTTCCTGCCGCCCGGGAGAAGTGTACGGCTTGCTCGGAGCGAACGGCGCGGGAAAAACGACTGTGCTCCGGATTCTCTCCACTATCCTCGCGCCGACGGAAGGCACGGCCATCGTCGCGGGATTTGACGTGGCGCGAGACCCGCAAAGCGTCCGCGGGCGCGTCGGATTTCTGTCCGCCGCGACCGCGCTCTACGGCCGCCTCTCCGCGCAGGAAATGGTTGAATACTTCGGCCGGCTGCACGGCCTCGATGAACCCACGTTGCAGCGCCGCATCGACAACATTTTCACGCGGCTCGAAATGAACGGTTTCCGCGAGAGGCGCTGCGATCGGCTCTCCACCGGAATCAAACAGAAAGTTTCGATCGCGCGAACGCTCGTTCACGATCCCCCGGTGATGATCTTCGATGAGCCGACCGTAGGCCTCGACGTCATGGCTGCTCGCACGATTGTCGCCTTCATTCGGGAATGCCGCGACAACGGCAAAACCGTTGTCTTCTCCACGCACGTGATGGCCGAAGTGGAAAAAGTCTGCGACCGCGTCGGGATCATTCACCGGGGCGAGTTGCTGGCGGAAGGAACCCTGCCCGAATTGCGGGCGCGCTTTGGTATCGAGGATCTCGAGGAGCTATTTGTGAAGGTTGTCGAGCCGTGAGCATTCGTAACGTTGGCATCGTCTATCGCAAGGAATTGATCGATTCGTTGCGCGATCGCCGGACTCTGGTTTCTATGATCGCGGTTCCGCTGTTGATCATGCCGCTGCTGATGATCGGCTTCGGCGTGGTATCGGTGGCCTTGCTGGGCCGGGCGATGAAGGAAATCCCCAAAGTGATGATCCTCGGCGGAGAGGATTCCCCGCGCGTGTTGGCGGAGCTCAGGCAACTTAAGGATTTGGAGATTGTCCCCGCGAGATCCGACTACGTCGACGAAATTTCCAACAAGCTAATTCGCGTGGCGGTTGAAATCCCCACGGGATTCGACTCCAAGCTAGCCGCGGGTGAACCGACGACCGTGAAGATTTACATGTATGAGGGCGAGCTGAAGTCTAGTTTCGGCGCGCAACGCCTGCAGCGTTTCTTTCAGCGCCTGCGCGACCGCTCCGTTCGCGAGCAGCTTCAGGCACGGCAGTTGCCGGAGAGCCTGGCGCGGCCGTTCGACATCGTCGAGCAGAACGTCGCCCCACCCGAAAAAGTCGGTGGCGCGATCCTTGGAGGGCTCGTTCCATATTTCGTGATCCTCCTGTGCATGACAGGAGCTATGTATCCGGCCATGGACCTGACCGCCGGCGAAAAAGAGCGCGGCACGATCGAAACCATTCTCTGCAGCCCGGTATCGCGCACGCATCTGGTGCTTGGAAAATTCCTGATGGTTCTGACGGCTTCCATCGCCACCGCGATTCTGGCGATCGTTTCCATGTCGGCTTCCTTCGGCGCGGGAAAGAAATTGCTTCTCGGAGTCGTGAGCAGTGAGGCGGACGCGGCCCTGCAAATCACCATTACCGGGAAAGCCATCGCTTCCATATTTTTGGTCGTGCTGCCGATTGCTGTGTTCTTTTCCGCGGCGCTATTGGCCCTGTCACTTTTTGCGAAGAGCTACAAGGAAGCCCAGAGTTACATTTCTCCGCTGATGATCGTTATGGTCATGCCGGCAGTCGCCGCGCTTCTGCCGGGTGTGGAGCTGACTCCGGCTCTCGCACTCGTCCCCGTTCTGAACACCAGCCTCGTCAGCAAGGAAATCATCGCCGGCACATACCACTGGAACCTGATCGCCGTGATTTTCCTCTCTTCCAGCGCCTACGCGGCCGCGGCGCTCGCGATTGGCGTGAAATTGTTTCAGCGGGAGGACGTCCTGTTCAGGACTTAAGAATCGAGGCAGGAAGCAAGGAGACAAGGAGGACCGACAAGTAGCGCGAGTCTTTCCGGTTCTCTCCTTGCTTCCTTGCTTCCCTGCGTCCTTGCTTCTCTCTTCAAGCTGGCCCGGCGTGCTCGTGGTGCTCATCCCAGGCATTCGACAGCCTGCGCACGGTCTCGCGCAGCCGTACGGCAAGTTCCGCGATCGTTTCCAGACGCTCGACGGCGGAGGGCGGCAGCCGGTCGCGCCGCGCCAGTAGAAGTTCGGTGTTGCCCAGAATTCCGGTCAGAGGATTATTCACTTCGTGGCGCAAGATTTCACCGAAGTCGCCCGACGATTCGTCCCCTGAAAAGTGGACCATGCCCGTGGCCCTTTCGGCCATGCGCACGCGGCGGTCGAGCATGCCCGCGACGATCGGAAGGTAGCGGCTCGTGCGCGCCACAAAATCCACCGCGCCCGAAGTAATCAGGAACGCCATGCCCGCCTGTTTTTCGCGCGCCGCGGCGACCACGACCGGCGCGGTCTCGGAAAGCAACGCGACAGCCGACTCCAGCGTTTCATTCCCGTGGCCCAATGCGATCGCGGACTCGTCCAAAAACACTGCGGCGGGAGCGCTTCGGCCAATCTTCTTGCGCGCCTGCTCGACGGAAGCCGCCACCAGCGTCCGATACCTCCCACCAAATGCTTCGAGTTCCTCGACGCACCCCTGCGCCATCATGGGGTCGCCGCTGACAATGAAAATCGTCCTGCTCGTTAGATCCATTGCTTCCTCTTCAAGACTCCCTGCCCGCGACGCGAGACCGGTTCAGGCCGGCAGCGGAGCGCTCGCCCCCATGCACCGTGGCCAGGGCGTTACTCACGGCCTCTTTCAACTCCTCCACCAGAAACGGCTTCGCGAGATACGGCAAGCCGCTCGACTTCAAAAACTCGATGGTGCGCGGCGCCATCGTGTCTCCCGTGACGAAAAGTAGTTTGTGCCGTATCGGATTCTCCCGTCGCACGAGCGCGCGATAGAGCCCAGGTCCATCCAGATAAGGCATCTTCAGATCGCATATTACTAATGAGTAATTCACTTCCTGAAATCTTCCGAGAGCCTCCCTGCTGTCCAGCAGCGTTTCCACTTCGTAGCCCTCGTCGGCCATGACGTCGGCGATCAGTTCCGCGACCGTCGGCTCATCCTCGACGACCAGGATGCGCTCCTTCGTCGTCGGCCGTTCCACAACAGTCAGCGGAACGACCCTGGCCGCGCGCCGTTCGGGCCCGTCGTCCCGCGCGAAATCCAGGCCGGAAGCAGCGAGCGCGGGCAGCTCAATCGAGACGGTGGCTCCGTGCGCCGGGGGGCTATCCACGCTGATCTCTCCGCCATGTTCTCGCACGATGCCGTACACGATCGAAAGCCCGAGGCCCGTCCCGATACCCGGCGGCTTCGTCGTGAAGAACGGATCGAAAATTCTCGGCGCGATTTCCGGCGGGATTCCAGGACCATCGTCCGACACGCGCAGAGCCAGTCGGTCTCCCGCAAGCCGCTCCGTGCGAATCAGGATTCGCCCGCCTCGCGCGTCGCCCTCCCGCGTCATCACGATGGCCTGCTCCGCGTTCACGATCAGGTTCAGCACCGCTTGCTGAAGCTGCGCCGCGTCGCCTAGCGTCGTGGGCAGCCCCGGGTCGAGGACCAAATCAACATCGACGTTTTCAAGTTTCAATTCGTATGCGCGCAGGGCCAGTGTTCGCTCGACAACTTCGTTCAGGCGCACGGCGCGCCGCTCCGACTTCGCCTCCCGCGAAAAAAGCAGCAGGTTCTTCACGATTCGCCCGGCGCGCTCGGCTTCCTGCGAAATGCGCAGGGCGTCGGCCGCGCGATCCGGCCCGGAGCGCCGCCCAAGGAGCAATTGCGCGTAGCCCTGGATGCTCGTGAGCGGATTGTTCAATTCGTGCGCGATGCCGGAGACCAGCTGGCCGAGCGAGGCCATTTTTTCGGTCTGCAGGAGCTTCGATTGGATCAGCCGCTCGCCGGTGATGTCGCGGAAGGTCTCCAGCCATCCAAGCTGTGTTCCGTCTGCCCGGTGAAGTGGCCTGGTGAATCGCTCCACAATTCTTCGAGTAGGCCGCACGATCTCGAATTCGTCCGAGCTGGCTTGGTTGCCTTGCCTCAGATGCTCACGCCACCGCGTCGCGGTTTCCGCCGGGCGCAGAAACTGGTGTGCCAGCCCGTCGATCAAGGCATGAACCGTTCCGAATTCTAGCAGGCGGCGCGATTCGATCCCGAAGATCGCGGCCAGCCGGTCGCTGGCTCGGAGAACGCGATACTCGGTGTCGAGCAGCAACACGCCCGAGTCGATCGAGTTCAGGAGCCCAGCCATTTCGGACTCCAGCCGCTCCTTGTCCTCGACGATTTTTCCGACAATTTCTCGCCGCATCCAGCCGCTCGCCGGCATTTCGTCCCCTAGAGCCGCGCCCACAGAATCATTTGGCCCAGCAACAGGGCGATCCCAAGTGTCACGAGTGTCGTGATCGCCTCACATATCCCTCGGTAGTGCGTAAGAATCGCTCGTTCAATCATGGCAGCCTCCTGTGGAAACCCTGCCATGCATTGCGGTGGCCACAGTCGGCGGAATGATAAAACTCGCAGATTCATAGGTTTGGACTCGTGTCGAAGATCACTCGAAACGCGCAGCTTCCCATCCCGATACTCGCGGCTCACCCAATTCCCGGATAGGAAAAGTTCGTTTCAATCAGATGAGGACTTAGCGTCGCTAGTGGGGAGAAGAGGGGAGGACCGAACCGCTGACCAGCAAGGGCGTCATGTACGAACGTCGCAGGTGTCGGCTTGCAGGGCAGATCAAGGCCGAGGTCTTCCTCGGCCTTGAAGAGGGGTGGGAAACTTGCGGGTCCACATTCGTGACCTGCGCCGCAGCGGCCAACGCCGGGCGGAATCGGGAACGGTTTTGCTGGCGCGAGGCGCAAGGAGAAAGCAGCAAAGCCGCTTCACGCCTGCGGGCGGCCCGATTCATACTGCTTGAGTTTTCGGTACAGCGTGGTCTTTCCAATGCCCAGCAGGCGCGCGGCAGCCAGCTTGTCTCCCGAGGTTTCCTGCAGAGCGCGGAAGATGGCGCGCCGCTCGAGGATTTCGAGCGGAACGAGCTCGTCCACATCGTTGAGTTTTTCCGGGGGCGTGTACTGGAGATTCGACGGCAAATCGCCCGCGTGCAGGATCGGCCCCGAGCCCAGCGCCACGGCGCGCTCAATGGCGTTCTCGAGCTCGCGGATATTTCCCGGCCAGTCGTAGGCCACTATGCGGCGCATCGCGTCTTCAGAAATGGTGTGAATCGGGCGCGCGGGATCGGAAAATTTCTCGAGGAACGTGGTAACCAGCAGCGGAATGTCCGCCTTGCGCTCACGCAGAGGCGGCAGCTTGATCTGGACGACGTTCAGGCGAAAATACAAATCCTGGCGGAACGATCCCGATCGAATCGCCGATTCGAGATCGCGGTTCGTGGCGGCGATCACTCGGGCGCGAATACCGATGCGCTCGTTCGAACCGACGGGCTTGATCTCCCGCTCCTGGAGGGCGCGCAGGAGCTTCGCCTGCAAGTCGATGGGCAAGTCCCCGATTTCGTCTAGAAAGAGCGTCCCGTCCCCGGCCGACTCGAACAATCCCTGTTTCGTATGCTGCGCTCCGGTGAATGCGCCTTTGACGTATCCAAAAAGCTCGGACTCGATCAGCGTCGGCACGAGCGAGGAACAATCGACAGGAGCGAACGGCCGGTTCTTGCGCGGCCCCGAGAAATGGATCGAGTGCGCGACGAGTTCTTTTCCCGTCCCGCTTTCTCCAAGGATCAATACCGGATAGGAGTGCTGCGCCACCTTTTGGATGAGCTTGTAAACGCGCTGCATCCGCGGCGACATCCCGATAATCCCGCCAAAGCCCGGGCGGCTGCGCAACTCTTCGCGCAGCAGGCGATTTTCCTGGTCCATTTCGATGGCATGAGTTAGCCGGTCGAGCTTGCCGCGCAACTCCTCAACATGGAACGGTTTCGTGACGTAGTCCGTCGCGCCGAGCCGAGTCGCCTCGATCGCCGTCTCGATCGTTCCGTACTGCGTCAGAACGATGACGGAAATCTCCGGATTGGTCGTCCGGACGTGTTTCAGCAGCTCGAGCCCGCCGATTTGCGGGACCTGTAAATCCGTCACGACAATGTCCACCGGATACTGGTCGAGAATCCGTAGCGCTTCCTCGGTGGTCGCCGCGCCGTAGATTTCCAGGCCGGCGTCGACCCCCACATCGCGGCACAGATTTCGCGTGGAATCCTCGTCATCGACAACCAGGAGGCTCAAGGCAGCGGTTCGAACGGAAAGTGGATCGGCTTTGCTTTCTTTCGCTTCAATTTCCATGGCTGGGACCTCTTCTCAAAATAGGAGCAACGCGCGTGCCAAATCAGGGCGAGGCACAAATCAGGCCATTTGTGTCACTTATCATGACTCGTCCCCGGATTGCGCGGTGATTCTATTGCCGAATCGGGAATTATTGCAAGGCAATTTCGTCGCTGCGGGGGTTAATTCCTTTTGTGACCGACGGAAGCAGGGATGGGAATCCGGCCCATTTCAAAACGGAGCAGTTCCCGAAATGGGATGGCCTCAGACCGCTGACCGGTAGGCCATGCGCCCGAACTTGCTAAAACTAAGGGATTCACACAGCATCTCAGCTTGGCAGGAGGGGTAGGGACTGGTAGATTCGAAGAGGGGCGCCAGTCCCCGACGCCCGGGAGTGTGCGCAAAGCAAATGGCTGAAGCGACTCGATTTGAGACAGCAAAACCTTCGCCGGACCGCGTCCTGATTGTCGAGGACGAGGAGAATGCCCGCGTCGGTTACGAAGCGCTGCTGCGCCGGTGGGGCTACGAGGTTTTGGGCGTTGGCAGCGCCGAGGATGCCCTCGCGAAATTTTCTGAATTCGCGCCCTCCGTGTTGATCGCCGACGTGGAGCTGCCGGGAATGAACGGCCTCGACCTCCTCGCGCGGCTGGGCGAAGAGTTGCAGCACGTCCCCGCGATCGTGATCACCGGCAAGGGCAGCGAAGAGCGCATCGTGTCCGCCATTGAGGCGGGCGCGTTCTGGTACATCGAAAAGCCGCTGAAGGGCACGGTGCTGCACGTTCTACTCGATCGCGCGCTCGGCCGCGTGCGGGACCGCAAGCAAGTCGCGGCGCTCACCCGGCAGTTGCGCGAGTCCGGGAAGCTGGGAGACCTGGTTGGCCAGTCCAGCGCGATGCAAGAGGTGATGCATCTCGTCGAACAGGTGGCGCCGTCCTCCGCCTCCGTGCTGATCACGGGCGAGACCGGATCGGGTAAGGAAGTTTTAGCGCGCACGATTCACCGGCTTTCGCCCCGCACCGACCGGCCATTCATCGCCATCAATTGTTCCGCGATTCCCGAGTCCCTGATGGAAAGCGAAATTTTCGGCCACGAGCGCGGGGCGTTTACCGGCGCGGCAGAGCGGCGTCTCGGCTGCTTCGAGCTTGCCGACGGCGGCACGCTGCTGCTCGACGAAATCGGGGAGATGCCCGCGCCGACGCAGGCGAAGCTGCTCCGGGTCCTCGAGGACCACAAAGTCCGCCGGCTCGGGAGCAAGACGGAAACACCCGTCGATGTGCGTGTAATCGCCGCGACGAACAAGGAACCGGAACAGGCGGTCGCCAAGGGCGAATTGCGGCAGGACCTGTATTTTCGCTTGAACGTGTTCCACGTTCAATTGCCGCCGCTGCGCGATCACAAGGAAGATATCCCGATATTGGTCGAGCACATGCTGCGCGACATCAATAGCAAGCACGGCCGTCACGTTCGCGGCGTGAATCCCGAGGTGCTCGATCTCTTTGCGAGTTACTCCTGGCCGGGCAACGTTCGCGAGCTTCGCAATGTGTTGGAGCGTGCCGCCATTGTCAGCGAGCGCGACCTCATCGGCCGCGCGAGTTTACCTGCGGATTTCGGCCACGCGCCGGCGGCCACGGCTTCGGATCTGGCCTCGCTTCGCTTTCCGTTGGGGACCACGGTGGAAGCGGCCGAACGCGAGCTTATTTTGCAGACGCTGGCGTCCACCAACAACAAAACGCGCGCCGCGGAACTTTTGGGGATCAGCCTGAAGACCCTGCACAATAAGTTGAAGGAATACGAGTCTGCAAAAACCCCGTCGCGGTGAAGGACAGGGCAACCGATGCATCTCCGCCTCAAAACGAAAATCACGCTGGTGACGGCCTTCCTGGTGCTCGCCGTCGTGGGCGTGAACTCCACGCTCTACGTAATGAATCTCTCCCGGCAGGTGATTCGGCAGGCCGAGGATCGCGCGCAGCTCGTTTCCAGGCAAGTTTTCTTCCAGGCCCAAAGCGCGCTGGCGGACGCAGCCCGGGCGGGAGAGGTCCCGGCGTCGGATAAGCCGGAGGATTTGCGCGCCTACGCGCAACAGGCATTCAACGAGAGCGAGCAGTTGTCTCGCTCGATTGACGCGCAGCTAGACTATTCTCCTCTCATCTACGAAATCTCGATCTCCGACGTCAAGGGCGTTGCGCTCGTCTCTAGCGATAAATTTCTCGTCGGGAATATGGTTCCAATTCGCGCGGGCATCGATCAAATCGCCTCCAAAGGATTCCTGAACCAACTGAGGGTGCTTTATCGTTTGCTGTACGGTCCGCCGATCGCGTATGAAGTTGCGTATCCGTTTCAGTTGGGTCCGCCGGGCCATCAGATCCCGTTCGGCGCCGTCCGCGTCGCCGTGCAGACCGGGCTCCTGCGCGCGAACATTTTTCCTGCGCTGCGTTCCGCGGCCGTGCTCGCGCTCATTTCCGTCGGCGTGTCCGTTTTGCTTGCCGCGATCGTGAGTAGCATCTCGCTCGCCCCGCTGAAGCGCATCACCGCTCAACTCGACCGCATCGCCAAAGGCGAATTCGACCAGAAGCCGCTCGAGCGGCGCGACGAATTCGGCCAGGTCAGCACGAAGATCAGCCAGATCGGAATGCAGTTGCGCGGCGTGCGGGAAATTTTCAGCAATTTGCGCGAAAACATCGACCAGGTTCTCGGCGGGCTCGATGACGGCTTGCTGCTCTTCTCCGTCGATGGCCGGGCCGTTATGGTAAGCCCCGCCGTCGAGCGTTTTCTTTCGACGCCTTCCGATCAACTGCTGGGACGCAAAGCGGAGGATATCTTTCCTCCGGATCACCCGGTTCGCGAAGCGGTGAAGTTACATGATGACGAGCTCGAACCGGTCGATTCCGCCGAAGTCGTGTTATCCGGCGCGGATGGCCCGGCGAGGCGCGTTGGCGTCAGCGTCGAGGCGATCGGCGAAGGAGACGCGCGGATGGGCACGCTCGTAAAATTCAAGGACCTCGAGTCGAGGGAGCGCATCGGCACGCAGCTGCAGGTTTCCGAGCGTCTCGCGAACCTCGGAAGAATTACGGCGGGCGTGGCGCATGAAGTGAAGAATCCGCTGAACTCGATGCGCATCTGGCTCGAGAATTTGAAAGCCAGCCTGCCGGAAGATACGGACGGCCTGCCGCTGCAAGCTGTGCGCGTCCTGGACAGCGAGATTGACCGCCTGGACAGCGTGGTGAAGCGATTCCTCGATTTCACGCGTCCGCCGGACATGCACCAGGAGGAATCCAGCCTCAAGGAAATCCTGGAGGAGGTCGTGGCGGTCGAGCGGCCTCATGTGGAAAAGGGGAACGTGAAACTCGATATTCGCCTGGCGAACGACGTGCCGGACGTTCTGGTCGACCGTCCATTACTGAAGCAGGCGCTAATCAATTTATTGGTCAATGCGCTCGAAGCGATGCCCGAGGGCGGCCGGCTCCTCGTTTCGCTGCGCCGCCGCGGTGAGATGGGCGAGATCGAAATTCAGGACACCGGCCGCGGCATCGCACCCGAGCACCGCCAGAAGATTTTTCAGCTTTTCTTTACCACGCGGCCGGGTGGCAGCGGGATCGGACTGGCGAGCACGTTTAGGACTATACAACTGCACAACGGTTCCATAGAATTCGAATCCGAGGTAGGACGGGGCACGACGTTTCGGATCGATTTGCCGCTGGCTCACCAAACCGAGTCCCCGCTCTCCCGCTCGCGCGATGCAAGCGCGGCTGTCGCCAGGAGCATCTGATGCGGAAGTCCCAGCTTCTCGCACTGCTCGCGGCGCTCTCCACCGGTATGGCGGGATGCGCCAGCAAACATATCGTGCGCGCCGCTCCTCCTTCAGTGAGCGCGCCGCCGCCCGCGGAGACCGCCCCTATGCCCGCGCCCGAAGCGCCGCCGCCGGTGGCCACGACGGAAGAGCCCGCGCCCGAAGTGCCGTCTCCGGCGCTGGCTCCGACCCCGCCCAAAAAGCCCGCGCCACCCAAGCGTCCACCTCCGTCCGAAACGGCTGAGGCGACTCCGGCCAAGCCTGCACCTCCGCAGCTTTCTCCGCAACTTTCCGCGCACGATCTGGAAGCGACGAAAACCAACACCACGAAAAACATAACCACGGCCGAACAGAACTTGGCGATGGCAAATGGAAAGCAGCTCAGCCCCGCTCAAAAGGACTTGACCGAGAAAATTAAGGGCTTCCTCACGCAGTCCCACGAAGCGATTCGGGCCGACGATTGGGTCCGCGCGCAAAACCTCGCTGAGAAGGCGCGCGTGCTTTCCGCAGAGCTGGTGAAATCGTTCTAGGGTTTTTGTTCACCTGTCCGCATTTCCTAAGATCATTCCCACGCCTGGCACGCCACTCGTGCGGTTTGTATTCCTCAGGCAAACCGGTGCCCGCATGAAGGCGAGCGCTATAAGATCGATGGGTATCGCTGATAATATATTGGCGTGAAAACGTACGATGCCGTGATTGTCGGCGGCGGGATCATTGGCGGGTCGATTGCCTTCGATCTCGGGCGGCGCGCTCTGCGCGTTGCCGTGCTGGATCGCCAGGAGCTCATGCGCGAGGCGTCCTGGGCGGCGGCGGGAATGCTGTCCCCAGCGCCGGATTGCCCGGCGGCAATCTCACTCGTGCCAGTGGCGCGTGCTAGCCTCGCGCTGTATCCGGAATTTGTGGACCGAGTGGAGGACGCCTCCGGACTCCGTGTGGGCTATCGCGAGGGCGGCACGGTCGAGATCATTTGTCACGGCGACGCGGAACGCGAACTGAGCACCCTCGTCGCGCTGCATCATGGGCTGGGGCTTGCCTGCGAACCTCTGCCGTTGGACGAAGCGCTCGAATTGGAGCCCGGGCTGGGGCACGATGCTCGCGCGGCGGCGTTTCTTCCGGACGAATGTTCGATCGAGCCGCGAGCGCTGTCGGCCGCGGTGCTTGCCGCGGCGAAGTCAGCCGGCGCGGAACTCCGTCCGGGCGTTGAAGTAACTTCCCTCATTCTGCAAGGCAATAGATGCGTCGGGGTTAAAACATCGGAAGGCGAGACGATTCACGCGGCGCAGGTCGTGCTCGCCGCGGGCTGCTGGTCCTCGCAAATTTTGGGCGCATCGCCGTATGCGCCGACTCTCCCCGTTCGCGGCCAAATGGCGGCGCTGCGCCATTCAGGTATGCCCCTCCGGCATGTGCTGCGCTCCGAGCGCGGCTACCTCGTCCCACGGGGCGAAGAGACTCCCCAAACCATCGTTGTCGGAAGCACGATTGAAAACGCAGGCTACGAAAAACGCATCACCGCGGGCGGCATCGAAAAAATTCTCTCCGCGGCAAACGAGCTTGTGCCTGGGCTTGAGAAGGCGGAAATCGTCGAAACCTGGTGCGGCCTGCGGCCCGGCACGCCGGATCAGCTTCCCATCCTCGGTCCTGCGGACATCGAAGGCCTTGTGTTCGCCACCGGCCATTATCGCAACGGGATACTCCTCGCTGCCGTGACAGCCAAACTCGTCGGTGAGTGGATCGCGGATCGCAGGGTGAGCCTCGGTTGGGAGAAGTTCAGCCCACTTCGATTCGCGCCCGCCGAGCCAAACCGATCCGCCTCCGCATCCTCGCCGTTATAGCGTGCGCAGATGGCCCGAGCAGGCCACATACATTTCCGGAGCATTCGCGAGGGAAAAATTCCAGGCAGACTAGATAGGTGACCGCGTTCGCGTAGGCTCGCGACTGGGCGGACCCGGCAGCGACGATGGGTGACCGGGGTCGGTGAAATTGACGCGGCTTGCGTCGAGATAGACTGTGCGATCGAGAATGACGTCGACTGTCGTGCCGCGCGGCAATTCCAGTTCCGGTCCGCGCGTGAGCATCACCGTGGCGAGTCCAACTCCCGCGCCGGCGATCGCTCCAATGCCCGCTCCTCCAACGCTTCCTGTAGCAATGCCGCCGACACCCGCGCCAATGCCCGTCGATTTCATTACGGTTCCGACCTTTTCTCCCTTGTCCGTGTCTCCGTGAATGTTTCCTTCGCTGTCGACAGATTCGTTGCCGCCGGTTCCGGCATTCGTCGGAATGGCATTGAAGTCTACGATGTATCCGTTGGGAAGAATCATCGAATTGAGCCGCACGCGGATTTCACCCACGCCTTTTCCACGGCCGGGGCGCTTGGCATCGGTGATCTCACCCTGCACGTAGGATCCCGCTGGAATCAGAATCCGACTGTCGATCACAACAGGGAAAAGAGTTTCGAGGTAGACCGGGTCGCCCGGCTTTGCATTTCGTGTGGTCACGGCGTTGTGCAGAATCAACGGCAGGCGCGTGCCCGAAGGAACGACGTACGTTTTCGGCCCGGATTTCGCAGTGGCATCCGGAGTCGGAGTGGGAGACGGCGTCGCCACCTGCGACGCCGGCGGTTGTTCCGAAGCGCCTTGTTCCGCAACGCCCTGCACAGGACCCGCAGGCATTTGGGCGGCACCCGCAGTTCCGCTCGTCCATAATCCGGCGGCCAGGAAGAGTAGCGGAAGGTTGAGCTTCATTCGGTTTCTCCGATGCGAGCTTCGATGCAAGTTCGGAATCGGGGGATGCCGGGATTATACTCCCGAAACGCTCGTCATTTTCTTGACTCTTGGCGAGGGCTAACTTACTGTCTCTTGCACGATTCGAGCAGGGTTTCCAAAAAGAGGACAGCCTCCGCGCGCGGTCGGTGGCGGAATGGCGTTCGATTCGGTAAACACAAGGAGCACTCGAATGAAAAAATTCCTATTTCTTCTCGGCCTCGCGATTATGATTCCGGCGCGTGCGTCCTGGGCGCAAGTCATGGCGCCGGGCGAGTCCGGCGCCTCGATGGGCCATGTGCATTTTCTGGTGCAGGACCCTGAGCCTTACAAGAAGTTTTGGGCGGCGATGGGCGGCGTTCCCGCCAAGCTCGGGCCGAATGACGTCTTCAAATTTCCGGGCGTCCTGATCCTCGTCCGGAAATCCGACACCAACACAGGCGGCACCGTCGGATCGGTGGTCGGTCACATCGGTTTTCACGTGCCGAATACCACCGAAGCGCTGGCGCGGTGGAAGGCGGCGGGACTGAAAACGGAGGTCGGACAGAATCCGGGTCAGGGATTTGTCTACGCTCCGGACGACGTGACGCGGGTCGAAATCCTTGAGGACAAAACGCAAACCGTCCCCATCGCGTTTCACCACGTACATTTTTACGTAGCCGACAGCGCGGGCTCATCGAACGTGCTGGAAATGCAGTCCTGGTACGTCAAAATGTTCGGCGCGAAGCCCGGGAAGCGAGGCCCATTTGACGCCGCCGATCTGCCCGGCGCGAATCTCACGTTTACGAAATCGGACACGCCGACCGTGACGACCAAGGGACGCACTGTCGATCACATCGGATTCGAGATCAAGGATCTCGAAGCTTTTTGCAAAAAGGCTGAAGCCAACGGACAGAAATTTGACGTTCCGTTCACCAAGCGCCCGGACCTGGGCATTTCTCTCGCGTTCATCACCGACCCGTGGGGAACGTACATCGAACTGAACGAGGGATTGGACAAGTTGTAACCACGTAGTGCAGGACTTCAGCCCGTGGGTTTTCGATTGCTCTTGACGACCGCGAGCATCTTGCCTCGCAAGCCAAGACCCACGGGCTGACCCCCGGCTATGCCGTTTGACCCCGTGCGCCATCCAACCTAAGCTTGAATCGGACAAGGAGTGACAATGGCCAAGCTGGCGCTGGTATACGGAATGCGATTGTTCCCCGCAGACGACTTGGGCGAAGTCGGGGAAGCCGCCATCACGCTGAAGGATGGACGCAAGGCGCGCGTAACGATGCACCTGATCGAAGGAAGCAAAGAGCAGATTGAGGAAACTCTGCGGCAATCGATGGAAGCGTTTTTCGAGATGTATCCGGAGATTTAAGTGGCACAGACTTCGCAGGCCGCGGAAATTAATACTCCAATTTTGTCATTCCGAGCGAAGCGAGGGATCTCTCCGGTCTCGCGTTTGGCCGAAGAGGGATTCCTCGCTTCGCTCGGAATGACAAAAGAGGGTTGACGCGCTTCAGCGATTCCCAAAATTTTCAGGGTCAAAATCCGCCGAGCCGGGCGCGGCCGCGTTCGAGTTCACCAGCACAACGCTCTGCCCCGTAAGCTCAAAACGCTTCCTGCATTTCCGGCAAGCCACAAGTTCATCGACTCGAACCATGTAGGACTGGGCGGCTGCTAAGCGCTTCTTGTCTTCTTCTCCGGCGCCGCGCGGCAGCTCGTTCTTCTTCGTGCGCACGATCCAGCGAATCGGATAATTGTCTTCCTTGCGGCAGGCGGGACACGTGAGGGGAATGGTTTTGGTTTCTTGTTTCTCCACGTAGAACTGGCGTTCGTCCATGGTGTTCCTCCCCTCTTCGGACTCGCGTTTAGTAAACGCGGCGATGCGTTTCGTCGCGCGTTTCTCTTGTTTAATTCCGCGCAGCGCGCATCGGGTCCGAGACTGTTGCAGCCGCCGCGTCCATTGTAACAAATTCCATGCCGGCGTCGCGCCAGCGCGGGAGCCAGTGTTCGAGCGCGGCGACTACATGCTGGCGATCCGCGCCGAGGGTACGATGATCGCCGTCATGCAATAGGACGATGTCGCCGCGCGGGCGTGCCGTCTGCGCGACGTTTGCCAATTTTTCGATGAGGCGCTGCGGGGGCTGCGCCTTCCAGTCGCGACATATCTTCGACCACATCACGACGCGCACTCCCGCGCGGCGAACTTCCTCGTCGAGAAATGGATTTCTGTAGCCGTATGGCGGTCGCATCCAGCGCGAAGGCTCTGCGCGCACCGCAGTGGCGATCGCTTCCTGGCAGCGCGCGAGTTCGTCGCGAATCCCCGCGCGCGATTGGAAAAACAAATTAGGATGCGTGTCCGTGTGGTTGCCGAGCGCATGGCCGCGCGCGGAAATTTCCCGCACGAGATCGGGGCAGGCCCGCGCAAATTTCCCAATCACGAAAAACGTTGCGCTGACCGAATAGTGATCGAACAAATCGAGAAGGCGCGGCGTCACTGCCGGATTTGGCCCATCGTCAAACGTGAGCGCGACTTTCCGCCCCGAGGCCGTATACCGCACTGTCGGCCCGTACAATTGAGAAGACGAAGCCACCGCGCCCCACGCGGCGGTCCCCGCGAGAACGGCCGCGCCGCCGGACACGATCATCGGCAAGACACTCAAGCTTTCTCCAAGTGCTTATATTGGCATGGCTTCCGCCAGCATTCCAGCCGCCGGGTAACCCTTTCGGGGAGGGTCCCGTCTAAAAGGGCACGGCATGAAGTAAGCTGGAAAGGGCATCGCACGGGTCGCGCCGTGAATATTGGAACTGTGGGAGCGGCAAGACGGAATCTCCTTGGGGCATGAGGGGGCGTGACAGTTGCCGGGTAGAAAATTCTCAGTGCTGCTGGCGGTGTTCGTGTGGCTCGCCTGGCTATGCGGACCTCTTGCCGCCCAGGATAACCCGGACGCGAGCGCCATCGCGGATTCGCAGCTTTTGGGAGTTGTGCACACCGCAACCGGCGTTGGCGTCCCCGGCGCCACAGTGCGCATCACGGAGACCTCTTCAGGGAAAGCGTGGGTGACGTGGACCGATGAGGATGGAAAATTCAAGTTTCCGGCGCTGCCGGCCGGCCACTATCACGCGGAAATTTCGGAGCTGGGATTTGCGCCCACAACACAGGAAATCGACTTAAACTCCGGGAGCACGCCGTCCGTCGACGTGAGATTGGATGTTGGCAGCCTGGCCGCCATCACAGCCCCTCCTCCAATAGAGAGCGCGGCGAAAACCGCGCCTTCAAATCCACCTCCGCCTTCGAATGAAAATTCAGGCAACCCACCGTCCTCAGGCCCTGGCACGGCTGCGCCTTCGAATCAATCGGCGAGCGCAGCGAATAGCTCGGGCGCTGCGGCGCAGGGGGGCAGGAACGGCGGCCAGCGCGCTGGCGGGTTCGCCGGAGGGCGCGGCGGGCCGCAAGGAGGGCCAGGCGGCACCGGAGGCGGCCGACGGGCGTTTCAGCAACTCGGTCTGAACGGCCAGACGCAGAGCCCTGACGAAAGCGGCACGGAAGACCAGGCTGCGGCGGCACCCAGCGGGCAGCTTGGCCAAGCCGCTTCCGCCGACGCCGTTCAGATGATCGGTACCGTCGCAATGGGACAGATGCCGGTCGAAGGCGGATTCGTTCAATTCGGCGATATGGGTCCCGGTGGACCGGGAGGTTTCGGGCCGGGTGGCCCCGGGATTCCAGGGCAAGGCCCCCAAGGCGGACCGGGAATGGCTGTCACCGGCGGGCCGGGCGGACTTGGAGGCGGACCGGGTGGCCCCGGCGGCGGACCAGTCGTCTTCATGCAGGCGGGAGGCGGGCGCGGGCGTGGCCGTGGACCCGAAGGCCCACCGCCGGGCGTCGACGCGCTGTGGGGAGTGCAGCGGCTGAACCGCCTGCGCGCCAATCGCGTACACTTCAGCATCTACGATACATACGGAAATTCCGCGCTCAACGCGCGGCCGTATTCGCTGTCCGAGCCCAACCCGCCGAAAATTTCGAGTTGGACGGAAACTGCGGGGGTGAACGTGGGCGGCCCGTTGAAAATTCCTCACGCGTACGACGGCACGGACAAGACATTTTTCTTCATCAATTTTGGCGGCACGTGGCTGCGCAACCCCGTGGATCAGTTCTCGACAGTCCCAACCGCAGCCGAGCGCCCGACGAGCCAGGGTTCCAGCGTAACCTTCCCGACGGAGGCGCTGCTCTACACAACTCCCACAGGCGTCACGACCACGGACGCGACCGGCAATACGCCGCTCATGGTCACCGACACGAACGGCGCCACGCTTCAAGCTCGGCAGGGGATGATTTTCAATCCGGCGAATCATGAGCAGTATGCGGGGAACACGCTGACCGGGCCGCTTAACCCCGTCGCGCTGAGCCTGCTCAACTACATCCCCTCCGAGAACCTGCCGGGCCAGCGGCTGAACTATCACTTGCAAACCAATGTCCCCGGCTTGAGCAACCGGCTGAACGTCAACGTGACGCACCAAATCTCCGAGAAGTTCAGCCTGCAGGTGAACTACAACCTGAGCGACTCGACTTCCCACTCGCTAAGTAATTTCCCGGGAATCGAGGGAAATTCCTACAATCGCGGGCAGAGCGCGGTGGTCGGCCTCACGCAGAATTGGACCAAATCTTTCGTCCACACCTCCCAATTTTATTTTTCGCGCAACCGGACCCTGGGCACGAACGAGTTCACCAACTTTACCGACATCGCGTCTCAACTCGGCATCACCGGAATTTCGTCGGCCCCGTACGACTACGGCTTGCCGTCGATCTCCTTTACGAATTTCACGGGATTGAACGATCCAAATTTTTCGCTCGCGCGCAGCCAAACCTATCGATACGTGGACAGTCTGCGATGGATCAAGGAAAAACACACCATCACGATCGGCGGTGAAGTCCGGAAGATGGACATCAATCGCGACACCGATCCCGCGCCGAATGGGCAGTTTTCTTTCACGGGCGGATCGACGAGCCTGCTGACCTCGGCGGGCGTGCCGGACGAAGCGTCGCAGACGGGAAGCGATTTTGCCGATTTTTTGCTCGGCTACGCGGCGAACACGAAAGTGCAATACGGTGACACGGCGACTTATTTCCGGAACTGGGGTTTTATCGGCTACGCCACCGACGACTGGCACATGGTTCCGAAATTCACGCTCACCTACGGCGTGCGCTACGAAGCCTTCACTCCGCCCACCGAAATCAACGGCCACATCGCCAATCTCGACGTGAGCGCCGGATTTTCAAATCCGACGTGCGTTACGCCGGCGGCGATCAATCAGAACGGTTTGAATTGTGCCGCGGCGCCGACCACCGCGCTCTTCAACGGCCATTACAACAACTGGGCCCCGCGTCTCGGCATCGCCTGGCAGCCTCCCGGAAAATGGTTCTCTGGGAATCATCAGATGACGGTGCGCGGCGGCTTCAGCATGTTTTACGTCGAGGCGTATCTGAATACGCTCGCAGGCGAGATGGCCAATCAGCCGCCTTTCGCCACCGCCAACATCCTTTCTTCGCAGACGGTCGCGACACCGCCGTTGACCTTGCAGACCAACCTGGCGCAATCCGCGCCTTCGTCCGTGCGGAACACCGTGGCTGTCGACCCGAACTACAAAGTGCCGTACGCGATGATTTGGAATTTCGGATTCGAGTACGATCTCGCGCCGAGGACATTTCTCGAAGTGATGTACACGGGCACGCGTGGCGTCCATCTCGACCAGCTTTTCGGCTACACGTTTCCCGCCAGCGGGACGCAACCCGGGGCGGCCTTCACCTACGATACGTCCGGCGGGTTTTCCAACATGAACGCGCTGCAAGTCCGCCTGCAAAAGCGCATGAGCCACGGGCTGATGTTCATGGCGCGCTACACTTTTTCAAAATCGCTGGACGACGCCAGCACGATCGGCGGCGGCGCGCAAACCGTTATCCAAAACAACGCCGATCCGCTTGGCGACTACGGACTCTCCTCCTTCAACATGACGCACCAGTTCATGGGGATGTTCAGCTATCAGCTTCCGTTCGGCGACCGGCAGCGCTTCGCGAGGAAAGGCTGGGA
>Ga0210410_10001398_pt1 | contig 22798 bp, 15 predicted proteins | sample IncBWC4MmetaG_FD_161058 | JGI IMG/M metagenome (GOLD analysis project Ga0210410, IMG submission 161058) | Forest soil microbial communities from Barre Woods Harvard Forest LTER site, Petersham, Massachusetts, United States - Inc-BW-C-4-M | ecosystem: Environmental > Terrestrial > Soil >... | reverse complement strand
GAGTCCGCCCGACTTCACCACGACCGGTCGTACGATCCAATGGGTTCACCCGGTCTACAGCGTCGGCGTCGGGTCGCAGGTTGAGGCTTGCTACACCTATGGCACGCCGCCAGGGGTCGGGTCCGGAGCGCCCAGCGTGGGCGTCGGCGGCCTCATCGATGCGCCCGCCGACGGACGGTGGTATGCGCGCCAGAACAACGCCTGGATGCCCAGCGTTGGCTCGGTGGCGGGCCGCAGCGGCGCGGTGGTTCTCGACCACAACGACATCACTGACTGGGCCGTTACGCTCGCCCCCTACGCCTTGACCGCCGACATCATCATTCCGGTCGGCTCGACGACGCTGCCAAAGGTGGAAGGCCGCCACGCGGCGATCGGCGTCAGCCCGACCTGGGCGCGCGCCGATCACGTCCACCCGGCCGCCAGGGTGTGGGCGGAGGCCTCGCAGACCCTCTACTATCAGGCGATCGCGGCGCAGACCGCTTTCCCCATCAACACCCCTGACATCTTTGGCCAGAGCCTCTCGGCGATATTCGCGGGTAACGAAGGGGTCGACGTCTATCTCAACGGCGTCAAGCTCGCGCCATGGAGCGCCACCTTTTCGGGCGACTACATCATCGACGTCGCGACCGAGACTGTCAGTCTGCTGCAGGGCGCGGCGGCTGGCGCGATCATAGCGATCAGCGTGACGATCAACCCGAAGGACATTGCGCCCGTCCTGGTGCTGACCGAGAAGCTGGCCACGCTGCCATTCGACGGGGTGACGACGAGCTTCGCGCTGCTGAGCCTGACCGGCCTCGCGGTGACCGCTGGCGAGGTGACCGATCTGCACGTCGTCGTCGATGGCGTCGAGCAAGATCCGGGGATCGATTTCGTGCTCGATCAGACCGGCCAGTTCATCGAGTTCATCTATCCGCCGGAGGCCGACGCCAAGTCATTCATCATCTACTACGCCAAGAGCCAAATCGGGTTCCTGTCAGTCGTCGAGCACGACTGGACGATGACCGGCGACGGCACGACGCAGAACCCATTGAGCGTCATCCTGGCCAGCGAGGATGTCCCTGGCCTCGTGAACGTGCCCGCCGGGTCCGCGCTCACCCTCACCCTCATCCCCGCCGCGCCGCCTTTCCTGCCAGAGGCCGCCTTGGGCTTGGCGGTCGCGCAGCCTGCGGACATCGTGACCGGGACCGACGACGTCTTTCCCGTCACCTCGCTCACCCTCCGGGGCGTGATGGGCGACGACGTCGCCAATATGACGACGGCGGCGAAGGAGGTTGTCCCGGCAATCAACGAACTCGATGCCGGGATCGCCAACCTGAACAACATCAAGGTGGACCGTGCTGGCGACAGCATGACGGGTCCGCTGTACATCGCCATCCCGCCGACCAGTCCCGATGAGGTGACGAACAAGCAGTATGTCGACGAGAGCATTGCCGCCAGCGCGCTCTATCAAGGGGTGTGGCATGTGGCGCAAAACACGCCCGATCTGACGCCCAGCGTCATGAACCCGCTCAACGGGTGGTCGTGGATCGCGCAAACCATTGATCCGAACGCGCCTGAAACTGCGCCAGCCTTTCTGCCGGGTATTGGCGGCATGCTGATCGATAGCGGCGACCGCATTCTGTGGGACGCGAACACCGCCGCCTACGACATGGTCAAGGGCTCGTCGCTCAGCATTCAGGAGGCGCGGGCGACGTTTGTCGAGATCGCTGGCGACCGGATGACCGGCAATCTGTTGTTTAGCCCCGGCGGTCAAGTTCTCTTTGCCGATAATTCTGGGATTTATCAATCATCATTCGGGCCGTTGACGCTGCAAGAAGGCAACGGCGGCGAGCAGCCGCAGATCGCCAATGTTTTTGGCCTGAACGGTCGAGATATCATCGACACTGTCAATGGTGACGCACGCTATGTGATCAAAGCTGGCGACACGATGGCTGGGCCTTTATTGTTGTCTCGCGATGCACAGTTCAATACAGAGGCGACGACCAAGAATTACGTCGATACTCTCATACTTCTGTGGGAGGCGCTGAAGGTAAACAGGGCTGGCGATACCATGACAGGGCCGCTCACCTTACCAGCGGCTCCGCCTACGCTTGCTTTAGAGGCGACGAATAAGATTTATGTTGATAGCGCAATCACGACCAATGCGTTGTGGAAAGGCGTTTATCTTCCATCTCTGAACTACCCCGATCTTAACCCTGCGAGCATGAACCCGCAGGATGGTTGGACGTGGTTTATCCAAACTCAAGACCCGAATTTGCCAGAAGTTGTCCCGCCCAATGTTCCGGGTCTCTCTGGGCAGTCAGTTGATAGCGGCTGGATCGTGTGGTGGAACGAGGGCGCACGTCAGTATAATTTGACGAAGGGCCCAAGCTTATCGATGTCCACCGCGTTGGCGACGTTCGTTAATCTCGCTGGCGATACGATGACCGGCGATTTGAACTTTCCGTCTCTTGCAGGAGTGAATTTTGCTGGCACAAGGCTTGTTTCTAGTGGATATGTACTGTACATCCAGAAACCGCCTGGGGACGTGCAGCCGCAGATCTTGAATAATGCTGGCACGGCAGCCAACGATATTATTGACGCCAGCGGCGGTACGATGACTGGCAGTTTGAATTTTGCCAACAATGGGCTTGGGCTGTTCTGGCCGAATACTGTATCGTTGCTGACGACAGGGGCTAATCAGCTACAAGCTAACGCTGGCACGTTTATAATTAACGGCGCACTCAGTACGACGGGTGCGGCGACCATGGCTGGCACAGTGACGGTGCGCGCCAATGCGAGCGTTGGCTCGCTTCAGTTGCATAGTGGAAGCACGGCGCAGACCGGCGAGATCAGCTTCTATGCCCCCAACGGCACGACCCGCACTGGCTATATCGGCTATGGCTCCGGGAACATCAATCATATCACCGCTGAGAATGGCTATAGTTGGCGATTTGATCAGCCAATCAATGGCCAGATAACTCTTCAGAACGGTCGTATCGACCTATACCAGTCTGGCGGGAACTACTACCGCTGGATCGACTCCACCAGCGCTAACAATCCGTCCCCGCTCCCAGTTGTGCTGGCTGTCAACTCCATCGGTCAAGGCACTTGCGGGCTTTACCAAATGCATGACGGCTACACTGGCTATGGCGGGGCCCAGGGCCAGATGTACCTTTATAACGGCAACGGTGGCTACGGATATCAATGGTTTATGCATAGCAACGTAGGGCCGTCCACCACGTTCAACGGCGTCGTTTATGCCAGCGTCAGCCCGCCGTCAGACAGCAGGCTGAAATCCGACATCACGCCGGTCAACTTCGATGAGGTCGACGCCGCGTTCAAAGCCTTCAACCCGGTGCGCTACAAGCTGAAGCCGCCACGAGAGCGCAATCCGCTGTCCGCGACCGGCTACACCGATCGGCCGATGCGTGATCCGAACCGGGTGCACTGGGGCTTGCTCGCTGACGACGTCGAGATCGGCGCGCCCGATCTGGTGACGCTCGCGGATTACACCCAGCATCTCGATTTTCACGGCAACCCGATCGAGAACCCGGAACCGAACATGGTGAAGGCCTACGATCTGGCTGGGGTGCTAAGCATCGCCATCGCCAAGATCAAGCAACTGGAATTGCGGGTGAAGGAGCTTGAGCGGTGACCGAGTGGGTGAGCGGGAGCCTGTACATAAGAGCCATGGGCGAGGGCGGCATGGGCCTCAAGAAGGGTGAGGTCGTCGGCGGACACCTCCATCGATTCGATCACACCACAATTTGCTTCTGTGGCAACTGGCACGTCACGAAATGGGAGCCGGGTGGCGCGGTCGCGTTCGATTTCGAGCGCGAAGGTCCGTTTCACGTCCTGATCGAGAAGGATTGCCTGCACGAGTTCACCTTTCTCGGCGGCGCGCCGATCGGCCACGCTTGGTGCGTGTACTCGCACCGCTATCCTCAAGGCGACGTGTCGCTCGAATACACCGGCTGGCTCAACGCTTACGAACAGGCTCCCGCATGACGACCAGGGCGTTCGATCTCGCGCGATGGTTGCCGCCGCCGAACCCAGCGGTCGGCGACGCCATCCGCGTCCAGTTCAACACCTCGCCTTTGGTGAGCCAGTGGTACGCGCCCGTCGCGGGCCCGGTGGGGCCGGTCGGACCGGTGGGGCCGGTTGGGCCGCAGGGCCTGCAGGGGCCGCAAGGCGTGCCAGGGCCGGTCGACCCGGACCTGGAGTGGGACGCGGGGTATTATTACTGATGCCCGCTGTCCTCCGCATCCTTCGAAGCAACGCCACCGGCGTCCGGCCGGCTGGGCGGCAGGATGGCGAGCCATACGTCAATTACAGTGACCGTCAGTGGGGCGTCTGGGACGGCAACACCGCCCAACCGATGGACCTCTTGGCGATCCGCTGGTGGTCCCCGACGACCGCCTACGTGGTCGAGGACCTCGTCGTCTCGGCGGGCGTCATCTATCGCTGCCTATTCCCGCACACCAACCAGCCGCCGCCCAACGTCAATTGGGAGGCGATAAGCGGGACCAACCTCGGGGGCGGCGGAGGCGGCGGCATCGCCGACGCCCCCAGCGATGGTCAGCTTTACGGGCGCGAGAACGCCGCCTGGGTGGTGGTCCCAGTCGGTCCCGGCGGCGGCATCCCTGATGCCCCGAGCGACGGCACCACCTATGGTCGACTGAACGCGGCTTGGACCGCCATAATCGACGCAGGAGCATTCTGAAGAAAGGTAAGCGCCATGCCTAATACCATCAAAATCCTCCGCTCTTCGACGGCTGGTGTGCTGCCCGCTGGCAAGACGGCTGGGGAACCTTGGGTGAACTTCGCCGATGGGCAGTTCGGGGTCTGGAACGCGGCGGCGACACCTTTGCTCGCTGTCCGGTTCTGGCTCAGCACGGCGAGCTACGCCGTCAATGACGTCGTATTGAGCGCGGGCGAGCTTTTCGTCTGCGTCACTGCGAACACTAATTCCCCGCCGCCGAGCGTCAACTGGACGCCCGTGGTGGGCGCGGCGACTGGCGTCGACAGCTTCAATGGCCGCACCGGTCCCGTCGTCCTGACCACGGCCGATGTGACGACGGTTCTCCCCGCCGCCACGATTGCCCCGCTGATGGATGGCGTGGCGGCGGTCGGCACGACAACCATCTGGGCGCGAGAAGATCACGTCCATCCCTCCGACACGTCGCGGCTCCCGCTCGCGGGCGGGACGATGCTGGGCGCGCTGATCCTCCAGCCGGGTCCACCGACCTTGCAGACGGAAGCGGCGAACAAAGACTACGTCGACACCGCGATCGCTGCTCTTCGGCTGTTCCGGGGGACCTGGGAGGTGGCGGCCAACATCCCGAACCTCAATGGCACCCCTGCCGGGATAACCATGGGCGACTATTACATGGCGGTCACCGTCGATCCGGCCGTGCCGGAACTCGCGCCCGCTGGCGTATTGGGCGTCGGTGGGTCGTTGGTTGGCAACGGCGATCTCGTCATCTGGAACGGCGCGGCCTTCGACACGGTCGAGGGTTCTGGCTTGACGGTGGCCGAGGCCGATACACGCTATCTGGGGCTTGGCGGCGGCACGCTGACCGGCGCGCTCACGCTCGCTGGACCCCCGACCATTCCGCTGCATGCGGCGACCATGGGCTATGTCGACAATGCGATCCTCGATGCAGGCACGTTCCCATAGGTTTTGAGGGGTCATGAACCGCATTCTGATCCTGCGAAGCTCGACCGCTGGCGCCCGTCCTGTCGGACGGGACACAGGTGAGCTTTATGTGAACTTGCCCGACAACCAGTTGGGGGTGATCGACGACACGAACGCGCCCGTCGACCTGATCGCGGTGCGCCATTTCTCAGCCGCAGCGAGCTATTTCACAGGTGACTGCGTCCTTTACAACGGCAAAATTTATATCGCGACGGGCATTTTTGGACCGGGGCCATTCAACCCGCTTGACTGGACCGTCGTGACGATGGCGACGGACCTCGCTCTCTACATGCCTTTGTCGGGGGGCACGTTCACTGGAATTGTCCGGTTTCCTGCCAACAACAGCGTTGTGATCAATGGAGCAGCGGGGAGCGCAAGGGCGCTCATTGCTCAGACCGCCGGGGTAAACCGCTGGCAGGTACAATTCGCAGATTATACTGCTGAGAGCGGAGTGAATGCTGGCTCTAATTTCGTTCTGACTCCTTGCAGCGATGTTGGCAACCTCATGCCGCCCGCGCTGACTATTAGCCGCGCTACGGGTGTTGCTGACTTTGGAGCCGCTCCGACTGTCCTCGGTGTTCCAATTGGCGGGGGCGCCGGTGGCGCAACTGTCAGCGATACAGCGCCCCTCAACCCTTCAGAAGGAGATCTGTGGTGGGATAGCGTCGGCGCGCAAATGTACGTTTGGTACGTGGACGCCACCTCGTCCCAATGGGTGCCGGTGATTAGTAACACTGGTCCTATTGGTCCTCCAGGGCCGACCGCTATCTCAACCGATGCGGGGAATCAGGCTAGGCTTGGGACCGATCAGTTAACGTATGTTCCCCTCGGCGCTGGGAGTAACTTCAATCGCATCATCAATGGCGATATGTCAATTGATCAGCGTAATAACGGCGCGGTGGTTACGGGCACGAATGTTACTGGTATGGTTGCTGATCGTTGGCGTAATGTAAGGAACGGAGGTAGAGCTGCAAACTGTCAGCGGATCACGGTCCCCTCTAATACTGATCCGCTCGTTCTTGCTTCTAATCTTTATTATTATCTGGCCTTTGCCTCGAATTCTAATCTCGCTTTAGGTGCGGCCGAAGCCAATGCTTGGCAGCATGCTATTGAAGCTAGCATGCTTGCTGATGTTAGGTTTGGAAATGGGGCGACACCGGTCACTTTATCGTTTTGGGCTCGGTCCAACCTGACCGGACTCTTTGGCGGATCGCTGGGGGGCGGCACTGTGAGCCGAGTCTGCCCATTTACTTATTCACTCCCACCGCCGGCACAAACCTGGACGAAGGTCGCTGTAACGATTCCTGGCGATCCTAGTGGTTTCAATCATCTTTTTGTTGGCACTGGCGTGGGGCTATGGGTCTATTTTGATCTCGGTTGCGGCGCAACGACGCGCGGTCCTCCCTTTGTTTGGACCGCCACCGGTCAGATCGTTGGCGCCAATGGCGCGGTGAGCCCGGCTGTGGGCGTTGGCAATTTTCTTCACCTGACCGGCGTTAAACTGGAGGTTGGGGACGTGGCGACGCCGTTTGAGCAGCAGTCGGCGGCTAAAAATCTGGCAGATTGTCAACGATATTTTGAGCGTATTGATGGTTGCTTAATAAATGGTGTAACTAGCAATAGCACTACATATATGTCAATAGGTTGTGTTCCAAAGCGAATAGTTCCAACTGCTACGCCTGTGAGTCCAGTGTATACTGGTACTGGTGCTGGATTAGCTTTTGTATCGGCTCCTACTCCTGGAAATTCTATTATTAATGCAAGTTTTACTACCGGCGTCACCGCTACGTCTAGAGTTACATTTGGAGTTAACCTTGACGCGGAGCTTTCGTGAATGACCTACACATTGACTGATAGTGCTTATATTGTCCGCGATGAAGATGGCGCGTTCATTCCGCCTGATCCCGCCAATCGCGACTATCAAACTTATCAAGCGTGGCTCGCGGAGGGGAACGAACCTAATCCGGCTCCAGGTGTTCCAACGCCACCGATAGAAGAGAACGTGCCAACGGTAGAAGAGCTTGCTGCGCAAGTTTATGAGCAGGAGCAGCGCATCAGCGCGCTTGAGGAGAGCATGAAAGCGTTGCAATGATTGATTTTCCAGCCAGTCCAACTTTAGGCCAGCAGTTCACTGACGCTGGGACTGGGATCACTTGGACTTGGGATGGGGTCAAATGGACTATGATTGCGGGGCAAGATTGCTTGCCCTTAGTTGGAGGCACGCTCACAGGCGATCTTATTCTCAACGCTGACCCGACTGTTGGTCTGGGCGCAGCTACTAAGGATTATGTTGACGCCAATATTGGCGGCATTGGTGGCGGTGGCGGGGGTGGCGTCGGCGAAAATCTAATTATTAACGGCAACTTCGCCATCAATCAGCGCGCCTACGTTTCTGGCACGGCGCTCCCCGCAGTCCCGACCATCATGAACGGTTACGGCCATGACCGCTGGAAGGCGGGCGCAGGTGGCTGCACCTACACATTCGCGGCGGTGATTCCAGATACGACTGTGACGATTACCGCAGGAACGTTGACCCAGATCATCGAGGCTGGGGTCATCGATGGCGGTCCGTACACCCTATCCTGGGCAGGAACAGCGCAGGCGAGAGTTTACCAAGGTGCTCCCACCGGCGCTTATGCAGCGAGCCCCCTCACCACGCCAGCGTTGACTCCTGGCGTAAACACCATAGTCGAGTTCAACACTGGAACGATAACGCGGGTTAAATTTGAAAGTGGAGCCGCTGCCACGCCGTTCAACCGACTGTCGATGGCTAGATGTATGACAGATTGTCAGAGATATTACCAAATTGGCACCCTTTATTGTGATGGCCTTTACGCAATAAATGCTGGCAACGCTATTTATTTTAGTAACACATGCCCAGTCCCTCCACGAACTGGGGCGACCGCAACAATGACAATCGTAAGGAACACGTCGACAAACCTAGGCGCTACTCCGTCACTTAATCATGATCCACCGCCAGGGAATATGTTTTATGTAAATGCATCGGCAACGGCCGTAGGGACTGCAAGGGTAAACATTAGATATAGTGCGAATGCGGAGCTTTAAACATGGCTCTTTATTTCCCCGACACTCCTGCTGTTGATGACGTGTTTAATAACGGTATTGTCCAATGGATTTGGGACGGCGTTAAATGGACGGGCGGCGGCGCTAACGTTGTCGATATGAGCGCCTATCTGCCGTTGGCTGGTGGTACAATGACCGGGCCTTTGGCTGTTTCACCTAGCAATCTTCAAGTTGATGGCGGCGCAACCGATCAAATACTGACTACTGACGGCAACAGCAATCTGGCATGGCAGGGAGGTATCGGCGCTAGTGATGGCTCTTTGCTCGCGGTTCTGAGCGTTGACGGAGCTTTTGCAGGCCAGATGGCTGTTTCCTTCAACGTCACTCTCGATGCAGAGCTATAATGACATCAGCGCGCTTGAGGAGAGTGTGGCGCGTCTGACCAGGAAAGGTGTACCGCGTCCGACGAGATGATCGTACGATTGGGCGTCATATGACGCCATGAGCGAGAGGCTAGATAGCCATGACGAATCGGATTCAAACAATCAGGAGTTCTGTTCCGCTCGCCCGTCCAGTGGGACGATTCCCCGGAGAACTCTACACCAACTGGGCGGATCTGCAGCTTGGCGTGATCAACGCCAGCAACACCCCGATCGATCTGATTGCGGTGCGTTTCTTTTCCAGCACGGCGGCTTACAACCTCGGCGACTTCGTCATCTTCAATGGCGACCTCTGGTGCGCGATCGGCCCGGTGGCGCCAGGGCCGTTCGCCCCTAATCAATGGGCCGTGCTGGTCGGGGAAGTCGACTTCGCGGTGAGGAAGTTTTCGCCGACGTCGAGCTACGCTACCGGCGATTTCGTCACCTACAACAGCGTCCTCTACGTCGCCAATCAGGCGGTCAGTCCAGGGACGTTCAATCCGCTGCAATGGGATCAGATCGGCCCTGGCGGGGTTCCTGGACCTCCTGGCGTCGCGGGACCGCCAGGGGTTCCTGGACCCCCCGGAGGCGATGTTTCCATTGGCCCCTTGCCGCCTCCCAATCCGGTTGACGGCGATCTGTGGTTCAACCCTCCTCCCGTCGATGAACTGACGATCTGGTACGACCCTGGCACGGGCGCTGGCGGGTCATGGGTCCTGGTTAGCGGCGGGGCGTCGGGAACGCCGCCGTCGGGTGGCCCGTTCTTGCCGCTTGGCGGCGGGACCATGCTCGGCAATCTCATTCTAAATGCCGATCCAACCGCTGCGCTGGGCGCAGCGACCAAGGAATATGTTGATGACAGCATCGCAACAGCCATTGCGGGCCTTCCCCCTGGCGGTGGCGGTGGCGGCGGAGGTGGGGGTGTTACTGGATCGGGTTGGACCAAAGTTATTGATAATGTTATGATACAGCCCGGTAATACAACGGCTGTTTTTAATAATATTCCATTGACTGGTGGCACTTTGATGATGTTCATTAGTGGTTTAGCAACTAATGTTCTTACTGGTAATTTATATTTGGATGTATCGGCTGACAACGGTGTAACATGGTCAACTCAGAATATGCTCATTTGGGCGCTTAATTCTTTGAATCCTTTTCCTAGTTACAATGTTAGTACAGGTTTTATAATTGATGGCTATTCAAACGACTTTGGCATATGCACCGTTATGCCGGGTGGTGATATAGTATCGCCCACTAATCCTGGTGTTGTTCCTCAAGTTGGGCCGGGTGTAGCGCCCGGTGGTGGCGTTCCAATTGTCGCCATGGGTGGTTTTACGACGCACGTTGGCGGGTGTAACGCGCTTAGAATTCGTGCGGAAAGAGATTTTATTCCTGAATCATTTGTGTGGTTGTACATAGATAATGCTATCGGGAGTGGAGGGGGCGGTGGAGGCGGAGGTCCGCTCGTCGTGCCGCCGCCACCGGCTGCGAACTGGGCCACTGTAAACTTTTCATACTCGGCAGGTCCAGATGTCCTGCTTGTTGATGTTCCAGGCGGGGTGGCGTTTCAGGCTCTTTCGAACGCGCAGACTTATCAAAGTCAGTATTGTTCGGCAATAAGTGTTGGGTCGCAACCCATACCTCCGTATACCCTTGACATCGCTATTTCCTCTCTTGGTTTGTTCCTTGACCCCAGTGCTGGTTATACCGGCAATTTGTCGTTCGGTGTTGGGATGTCGCAAAGTCTGAACGTGAATACTGGTTTTCTGATGATGCAGATTGGGGGTTATGATAATCAAACTAGGTGGGCTAATAATCTAGTGAACGTTGTTAATGCGGCTTATCTTAATTATGATGGTGGTAGTCTTTTCCCGACAGGAAACGGTTACCTTATTCCAAGCCTTGGAAACAAGATATGGGTTCGTCTCATTGCTACGACTACGACATTTTCGTTTCAAATCAGCACAGACGGATTAAGTTACCTGCCTGTGTACACAACCGCACTGTTCTATACTATCCCTATAGTGGCGTTGTTCACTGGAGGAATTGGCGGTCAACTTCCTTATTTCGGCAATCAAGCTCAACTTGTTATAAGTTCTTGGAACCTCCAGGGGCCGAATATACCATTTAGTTCAGACGCGCCCCCGGCACTGCTTCCGGAGGAGCCGCCAGCACCCTTGGTCCGCGCGACCCACATCCCGTCGCGACGTGAAGCGCGGCGGATCGCCGCCATGCAGAAGAGGGGATGACCCATGCTCGACTTCCCTAATAACCCGACAGTTGGGCAGACCTTCGTTTCTGCCGGCGCAACTTGGACTTGGGACGGTGTGAAATGGAGGGGGAGCGCCGCCTCGTCGGGGGGTGGCGGGGGCGGCGTCCCAGAAGCCCCGCTCGATGGCCAGCAATATGGTCGTCAGAGCGCCGCTTGGACGGTTGTGCCTACTGGTCAGGGTGGCGGCGGGGGTGGTTTGCCCCTGACTGGCGGCGCCTTGACGGGCCCCTTGATCCTTGCCGGAGATCCCACGGTTCCGCTTGGCGCCGCGACCAAGCAGTATGTCGACGCGCACTCCGGCTCGGGGGGCCTCGCGGACGCGCCAACCGATGGTCAGCTTTATGGTCGTCAAAGCGCGGCTTGGGCCGTCGTGCCGACTGGTGGCGGAACCGCTGGAACGATCACCAGTCCGGTAAAGATAAACGGAGCGGGAGCGACGCCGTATCCGGGGACGTTTGATCCTGCCGCTGCGGATCTGATCCTGAACAAAGCCGGTGCGACCCACTTTGCGGCGATCACCCTTACGAACAATGGCTCGGTTCGCTGGCAGATGGGTTCTGACACGAATAATGAGACTGGCTCACCCCCCAACTCTGGATCAGGGTTTTTCATTTCGAACTTCTCTGACTCTGGGGCGTCGCTCTCCCTGCCGATCCAGATCAGCCGCGCAACGGGCGTCGTCACCTTTGCGCAGCCGATCGTCAACGGCAGCGACGGGCGGTCGAAGCGGAACATTGAGCCGGTCAAGGATGCGCTCGCCATCATCAGCCAATTGCAGGGCGTGTTCTATCAGTTCAAGTCCGATCCCCGGCGACAGGTGGGGCTGATCGCGCAGGATGTCATTAAGCCGCTGCCAGAGGTGGTGTTTGAGTCGCCCCCGCAGCCGAGCGATCCGAGAGACCCTGCCAACCCGATGCTGGGCATCGCCTATTCGAACATCGTCGCGGTGCTCATCAACGCGGTCAACGAACTGAGCGCCAAGGTTGCCGCGCTGGAGGGCGCGTCCGCGCGCTAAGCCCATGTTCACCTACGCTAGTTTCAGCCAAGCTTTAGCAATTGAAATGGCGGTCCCTAACAACGACCCCACCGACGCCCAGTTCGTCGCCATCCTGCAGACCCTGATCGATCAAGCCGAACAGCGGTGCTACCGCGACCTCGACCTCCTCTACGCCACCTCGACGCAAATCGCCCATCTGACGCGCGGCTCATCGAAGCTCGACTTCTCCAGTCTCATGCCGCAGCTTTTGATCTTGGAGGACGTCAACCTCGTCGTCACAGACCACAACGTCGTCGGCGCTGCGGTGATCATCAGCGACGGCCCGCCCGCTGGGCCGGTCAACGGCTCCCTGTGGTTCAGCAGCACGGACGCGCAATTGTATGTTCTGTTCGTTGATCCAAACTCGACCCAATGGGTGATCGCGACCAACCAGGGGACGGGCGGCCCAGCGGGCGTAGGCGGCGGAAGCAGCGGCGGCTCCGCGCGCGCCATAGTCAGCGACGCTCCACCCTTGAACCCTGCGAACGGCGCGCTCTGGTTCAGCAGCAGCGATGCGCAACTTTACGTCTGGTACAACGATGGCGACTCATCCCAATGGGTGATCGCGACCAATCCGGGCTCCGGCGGCGCGCCGAGAAGCAAGGGAAGTCGCAGCATTAGCGCTACTGCCAACCTCGCGTCCGTCGGCGATGCTCCGCCGCCTTCGCCAGCCAATGGCGCGCTCTGGTTCAGCACCACTGACGCTCAGTTGTACGTCTGGTACGACGATGGGGTTTCCGCGCAATGGGTGATCGCCGTCAATCCAGGTGACCAGATAGATGGCGGCGCTTTCTTGGCCGCCGACCAGGGCGAGCGCGTGCCGCTCGTTCCCGTCAGCAAAGAATGGCTGCGCATGGTCTACGGGCTGAGCAAGACCAGGGGCATGCCAGAATATTACGCCATGAACGACGACCATTCGATCCTGGTCGGGCCTTTCCCCGATCAGAATTACGCGACAGAATTGATCGGAAAATTCCGCCCGACGCCTCTCTATCAGGCGGCCCCTGGCGATGGGACGCAGACGACTGTCTTGACCGCGATCCTGCCGGATCTCTTCCTCGCCGCCGCGATGTGCGCGGGCTCTGCTTACCAGCACAATTGGAGCGCCTCGGCCGACGATCCACGCCAATCGATGTCGTGGGAGACGAACTATCAGACGCTGCTCGCTCCCGCCCAGGCCGAAGAGATGCGGAAGAAGGTGCACGGGTGGATGGGATTGACGTCCGAGAAGGCGCCGCCGCCGACGCCGCCCGCCACACCGGGGCCGTGAGCCATGCCGTTCATGACCGTCAAGCTGATGCCGGGGGTCCACGCCGAGCAGACGCCGCTTCTGCTCCAGGCGGCCATCTGCCAGTCCAACAACCTCCGATGGCGCGATGGGCTCGCAGAAAAGATGGGCGGATGGAAGAAGTTCTTCTTCTCCATTCCTGGGCAGAGTCTCGTGCCGCCAACAATGCCAGGGCCAATTCGCGAGATGTGGCCATGGACGGACTTCAACGACAACTATTACCTCGCCCTTGGCGGCGACCAGGGCCTCTTTGTCATCTCTAACGGCAAAGATACGCCCATTACGCCGACCGGCCCTAACGTGCCCACGCCGGTCGACGATTGGTGCTTGGTCAATTTTGGCCAAGACCTGATTGCTCAGCCCGAGGGCGGGGGCTTGTTCATTTGGACGGCCGGGAGCGCAGACACGGCGCAACTGATCCCGACTGCGCCGCTGGTCTCCGAAGGCATGTTTCTGGCGATGCCGCAACAGCAGTTGGTGCTGTACGGCGCCGCGACCGGGACGACCGCCGTGCAAGATCCGATGCTGGTGCGGTTCTCCGACAACGCCTCTTACACTGACTGGACAGCCGCAGTGAGCAATCAGGCTGGCAGCTTTCGCCTCGCGCGCGGATCGAAGATCGTCGGCGGCATGCAGACGCCGATGCAGGCAATGTTGTGGACCGACGTCGGCCTGTGGTTGATGACGTACATCGGGTACCCCGATGTATGGGGTTTTAACGAAATCGCCCAGGAATGCGGTCTCATCAGCAAGAAGGCCGTTGCGGTCTGCGGCACCCAGGTGTTCTGGATGTCGCGCGATCGGTTCTGGACCTTTTCGGGCGGTCAGGTCGCGCCCATCCCTTGCGAGGTCTATGACGCCGTCTTCCAGAATTTGAATACCAATCTTCTCGACAAAATTCGCTGCGGTACAAACGCCGGTTTTGACGAGATCACTTGGTTCTTCCCCTCGGTTGCGACCATGGTCGCGGGCGCGCTGCCAGAGAACGATTCCTACGTCAAATTCAACCGGGTCACTGGCGAATGGGACTACGGCACGCCGGTCGACGTGTTCTCCAACAGCCCTCCGGTAAAGGGCGGCCTCATGGTTTCCGACTGGATCGACATGAACGTGATGGGCCATCCCATCTCGGCGATGACGCTGCCGGGGGGCACGGCATCGCAGATCATGATGCACGAGACGGGCCGGGACGCCGACGATCAGCCGATGGACTGGTGGTTTCGCACCGGCTTGTTCCTGCTCAGCGAAGGCGAGGACTTCCTGTTCGTCGATCGCTGTCGCCCTGACTTCCGCTGGCGTCAGTTTCAGGACAACGTGCAGAGCAGCGCTCAGGTCCAGATCACGCTTTACACGCAAGACGACAGCGACAATCCGTCGAAGCCGCCCAAGGTTTACGGGCCCTTTACTTGCACCGATAGCTCGGGCCCATTTGACCCGCGCGCACGCGGGCGTTATTTCAGTCTCCGAGTGGAGGGATCAGACCTGGGGAGCTTCGTCCGCTTAGGCGCGGTGAAGTTCCGGTTTTCGCCTGATGGAAGGGCCGGGTGATGCCTCCCCTCTCCTCCTTTGGAGATCTCCAACCCGTCGTCGCCGCGCTGCAGGCGATAACCGTGGCGATTGGCAATCTCGTCAGCGCCGTCCAGACGCACGCCTACACTGCGTCGGTCGGTGGCCCAATCACGGCTTCAGAAGCCGCGTCCGCAAGCGAAGGCGGCGCGCCGCCGGAACTAGACGGCTACATCACAATCGACATTCCGCGCGTCGGCCTCCGCAAGGTCGCCTATTACAAGTGAGGCGGTGATGGCTGGGTGGAACCCCGAACCCAGTGCGATCCGGATCGGCCGGATGCTCGGCATGCACCAACCGCACGTCGCCCCGCCGATGCCGAAGCTCCCGCCGACGCGCCCAGCGGCGGGCCTGCTGCGTCCGCCTGGGCTGCGGCGCGCCGACGGCGGCGGCATTCCTGATCATCCGATGTCTCCGGTCATCGGGGCGATCAATACCTCGACTCCCGGTCGAGCAGACATGGAGCCGACACACGTTCCACCCGGCTCCTACGTCATGCCCGCCGACATCGTCTCGCACATCGGCGAGGGCAACACCGCCGCCGGCCAGGAGGTCCTGGCCAAGATGTTTCTTCCGCTGCAGGCTCAGTCGGCCAAGCAGACTGCGCTGATGGGCCAGGGCGCGCCCTATGGGGGGACTGGCGCGCCATTCGGGGCGACGCCGCAGAAGCTGCCGATGGGCCCAGGCGTCAACATCCCGAAGGGCATCGCGCCGCGAATCGCGGGCATGCCACGCTACACCCTCTATGCCGGTCCGCACGGCTCTGAAGGCCAGCCGACCTTCTCACGCGGCGACGCGCACGGCGGCGTCGTTCCCGGTGAGGGCGGACAGCCGGGAACGCCGATCAACATCAGCGGCGGCGAGTTCGTCGTGCCACCGGGCGAGGTGAAGCGCCGAGGTCGAGGCGACATCAACCGAGGCCACGAGATCCTCGACGCCTGGGTGAATCATCTGCGCCAGGACCACATCAAGACGCTCAAAAAATTGCCGGGGCCTGCAAAATAAATGTCCAGAGAATTTTCGCATAACACGAGGCCGCCCAAGCCCTCTGCCGATCTGAGCCACATCCGCCTCGCAGGCGAAGGCGACGAGATGCAGATCTTCAATCTATGTTCGTTGATGCACGCCGAGGCGGGGCTGCATCCGCTGGCGTGGCCGAAGGTGGCGGCGATGGTGCGGCTAGCGACGCAGCGCACGCGCGGCATCATTGGGGTGATCGGCGAGCCGCACAATCTCCTGGCGGCGATCTTCATGGTGATCGAGCCGATCTGGTACAGCGACGACTTCCAACTGCTCGAATATTTCAACTACGTGCGGCCCGACGCGCGCAAATCCCACTTCGCGCAAGATCTCCTCGCCTATGGCAAGCGATGCGCTGACGACCTCGGCATCGACTTCCTGTGCGGCGTGCTCTCCAACAAGCGGACCGAGGCGAAGTGCCGTCTCTATCAGCGGGTGATGCCGAAGGTGGGCGAGTTCTATTGCTATCGGCCGGAGAACCAAGCGGCGGAGCTTGTGCGCTTGTCGTTAACCCCTTCCGCCAATCAAGTCGCAGCGGAGTGAGCCATGGGCTCAAAGGGCAGCGGGACCGGCAATCAGCAAACGACGACCCAGGCGTCGGCGCCGCCGCCCCAGGTATTGGCCAATTACCAGGGCCTTGTGAACCGGGCGACCAGCGTCGCCAACACGCCCTATACGCCCTATCCCGGCGAACAAGTCGCGCCGCTGAGCAACCAGACCCTGACCGGGCTTGGGCAAGTCGGCCAAGCTGCGCAGGCGGCGCAGCCTTATTACACCCAAGCGGGGCAGGAGACGCAGGCGGCGATGGCGGGCCCGACCGCAGCGTCGATCGGCCAGTACGAGAACCCGTTCACAACAGACGTCGTCAACGCGACTCAGGCGGAGTTTCAGAACCAAAACGAACAGCAAGCGCAGTTCCTGAACAGCCAGAACATCGGTGCGGGCGCGTTCGGCGGCGACCGGGCGGGCGTCTCGCAAGCAATCCTGGCTGGGCAGCAGGACTTGTCCGAGGCTCCGACGATCGCGGGCCTCAACCAGACCAACTACGAACAGGCGCTGGCGGAATTTAACAACCAGCAGCAAACACAACTCGCCGGGGCGGCGCAGACCGCTGGCATTGGCGCGGGGCTGCAGACTGCAGGCCTCCAGGGCGCGACCGCCGACGTCAGCGCCGGGATGGTTCCGCAGACCGAGCAGCAGGCGATCGACACGGCGCTGCAGAGCGACTGGACGCAGGGGCAGGCCTATCCGTTTCAGACGACCGGCTTTCTCGGCAATGTCATCGAGGGGATCGGCAGCGCGAGCGGGGGAACGTCGTCAACGTCAGCGCCGGGTCCGAGCAGCCTCAGCCAGGACCTTGGCCTGGGCATTGCGGGATTAGGCGCTCTCGGCAGTCCCGGCGTTAGCAGCGCGCTGGGAAGCGCCGCCTCCGCGCTGGGCATCTTCTCCGACGTCCGGATGAAAGAGAACCTCGAACCGGTCGGCAAGACTTTCGACGATCAGACGATCTATAAGTTCAACTACCGAGGCGACCCTCGCACCCAGATCGGGCTCAGCGCCCAGGAGGTCGAGCGTCGACATCCGAGCGCCGTTGGCGAGGGTTTTGGCGGCCTAAAATACGTCGATTACGACGCCGCCACCAGAGAAGCGGAGCGCGCGGGTTTCCAGTCTGGCGGCGGTTTGGGCGGCGTCAGCCCCACAGGAACGCCCTACGACGTAGGGTCCGGACATTTCAGCCCCGCTGGGGCTTTGGCGATGATGGGGGTGCCAGGGGCGGGCGCGGGGTCTGGGCGCCAGGGCGCAGGTAGCCTCTACTATTCGCCGGCAGGGACGCTGTTCGGCCAAGGCCAGCGCGCGCCAACGACATCGTCTGGCAGCAGCCCTTCGCCCCTGACCCCCTATCCGGCGATCAACTACGGGCGCCTGCCCTACCAGGGCGGTGGCGCTACGCCGACGTTTGGCAACGCCACGACGGCGCCTGATCTCGGCTTCATCGACTACGCCACGCCGATGGCGATTGCGCAGGGCTGGGGGAGCCCGAACCCAGTATCCGGCGTGCCCAACATCTTGTTCTCCGCCGCGAGCGGGGGGAGCGGCGCAAGTGGCGGCGCGGGCGGGGTTGGCGGCCAGTCGTTCGGCAATGACGTTATCACACCGTCGCAGCCGAACCTTGCCGGCGCGCCGCCGGGGACGACCTTTGCGCCGATCGACTATCAGCACCCGGCCAATGACTTTCAGACTGCAGGGGCGGAAAATTCGCTGGCTGGCCTGATCGCGCGGCCGGGGATCGAGACGCCAGCCACCCAGACGGCTCCGCATGCGCGCGGCGGACGGATCGGAAGACAGGAGGGCGGCGGCCTGGATGATCCGCGCTACAGCTATTACACGCCGACGACTGGCAATGCGCGCGGCGCGGCCTATCATCCGGCGATCCCTGCTCCTGCTGCCGCTCCCGCGCCGCTGCCCCCTTCAAGACCGATATATACGCCTCGGCATAGCGCGCCTGCTGCGCGCGCGCCTCTCCCTGCCCACGTTCCCTACCCGCCGCCTCGCCCCGCTCCTGCGCCCGTAGCGCAGGCTCCGGCGCCGCCTCCTCGGCCGACCGTCAGCGTCTCGCGGCCCGACGCGCCAATGCCATTGCCTGCCCTCAATCCTGACGAAACGAGAGACCCGTCGATCCGCTGGCCAGATCAGACCTATCCGCGCCCGCAGGCCAATGCCCAGCCGCAGATGACCCTGCCGACGCTCAACCCGAATGACACGCCGAATCCGGGGAGGTTCCCGACCGGAATCGATTTGAACCGCTTCCGGATCGGCAGCGGCATGATGTTTAACCCGATCGCTGGATACCCAGAGAGGCCCGCTGCTGCTGACGATCAGATAGCTGGTTCCTGGGGTGATGAAGACCGTCCGAGCTTCAACTCGGGCGGCGTCATGGGCCAGATGCCGCTCGTGGGCGCCACCGGCTACACGCCGCAGGGCCACGGCGTGACCGGCCGCGACAGCCAAGGCCAAGGCGCGGGCTTCGGCGGCCTGTTCGACGCGGGCTCCAAGTCCGCGCGCGAGGGCTTCCAAGGCGGCGGCCTCGCTTCGTTGGGCGCCTACGGGCAAATGCCCACGGTCCAGCCGATCCCGAGCGCCATGTCGCTCGTCAATCTTGCGCCGTTGACGGCGGCTGGCAGCAGCATCCCGAAGGGCGCGACCCCGTCGCAGTCACAGGCGATGTCGCTCAACGACATGCTCAAGTCCTCGGACCAGCTTAGCAAGGCGATCGGCCAGATCGGCAAGAACATGGCCAGCAGCGCCAGTGGCCCCAGCAGCGCTGACTTCGCCACCCTTGACGACGTTTCGACGACCGGCGGGGCCGACACCTTCTCCAACATTTCGGACACGGCGTTTGACGACAGTGGCAGCTACGGCCTTGGTGGGATCGTACGATCGAGGTTTCAGGACGGCGGCACTGCCGACGACGGAACGAGCGACGCTGGTGGTAGTGCTACCATGGGAACTACCACAGGCTATGGTCCTGGCCTTGGCATAGGCGCGGACAACTCCGTTGGCCCTAGTGGCGTTGCCGGTACGGGCGGAACACCAGGGGTGGGCGGTTACTCCGTAGGTCCATCAGGCAGTGGGGGCTTTGGAGGTGGAACGACAGGCGGTGGCGGCGGCACGGCGGCAGGCGGGAGCGGCACGACGGCAGGCCCAGGAGGGCTGGCGGCTGCGATCGGCAACGCCTTTGGCATCGGTTCGGCGCATGCAGGGGCTATAACCGCCCAGCAAGCGGAAGCTGCGCTTAGCCCCGCCCAGCAACAGGCCTTGGCGCAGATGAGGGCCTTTGGCGGAACGCCATCTGCATTCGGCTCTGGATTTGGGACTGGCACCCACAGCCCGCAGGGGCAGGCCAACGCGGCGGCGGCCCAGAGTGACACCGCCGTACGAGACTCGCTGCAAGCCCTCGGGGCGGGCGTTGCCCCCGGCTACGGGTTTGCGACTGTCAAAGGCAACGATCCTGGCCTTGCGGCCAGCAATACAGGGCAGAACGCATTCGCCACTTTAGGGCCAGGGGGCCCCGGCGGCATTGGCAGCGACGCCGTCGCCGGGGGACCGGGCGGACTCGGCGCGCCGGGGCTTAGCGTCGGCCCTGGTGGCATCGGCAGCGACGCGGTCGCGGAAGGACAAGGCCTCGGCAATCCTACTGTCATTCAGGCGCTAAAGGACCAGATAGCCAACCGAGGCGGCACTCCCACGCCAAGCCCTGCCGGCCCCGCTGTTGCTGGTGGGTATGGGGGTGGATCGCCATCGCAGCAAGGGCCGACCTTCGGGCCAGCCTATTCGCCCAGCGTGGCGCCTACCGAGGGATATGCTAACCAGGGGTATGGAGGCGGCGAGACGCAAGGGCCACCAACTGCCCCTACTGTCGTTGCAAACCCAGGCAGTCCTGCCCCTGGCGCCCCGCCAGCCACCGCGAGCGCAACCGGCCCGCCGACGGCCCCAGCCCCACGAGGGGTGGTGACCGCTCAGACGGCGGAAGCCGCAATGAGCCCCGCCCAGCAACAGGCCTTGGCGCAACAGCGAGGGGGCGGTGAGTGGCTCCGCCCATTTGGCAGCGCGACCGGCGGTCGCATCGCTTATGGGCTGGGAGGGATCACACGCTCGGGTTTTGATGAGGGCGGGTCCGCGCCAATGCTTGGTGCTGGCCCGCCCGCGCCCCCGACTCCTGCGCCAGTCCCTGCTCCTGCCCCGATCGTGATCCCCTCGTCTGCCACGGCGGCTGCGCCCGCTGCGGCTTCGAAGTTCGATGCCTCCGCGTTCCCGACCAACCGCGCCGAGACGACCCCCGCCCAGCGCGACGCCTTCAACCGCGCCTATGCGAAGAGCATCGGCCTTGATCCCAACCGCGCATCTGGCGTCACCCGCGCCGAAGGCCTCAACGCCCCCGGCGCTGGTCCCTCGACCGTCGATGTCGAGAATGGGAAGCCGTTCAGCTTTGGCGACTTCCAGCTTAACACCAAGGCGGGCATGGGCGTTGACGCAGAGAAGGCGGGCATCGACCCGCGCGATCCCAACCAATGGCAAAAGGCGAACATGTTCGCCATGGATCAGATGAAGAAAGGCGGCCTCGGACCATGGAAGGGCGATGCCTACGTCAAGGGCCAGGGTGGTGGTGGTGGCGGTGGCGGCAGTGGTGGCGGCGGCTCTGGCGGAAGTGCGCTGGCCTACGCGGGCGGCCCTGATCAGAACGGGCAGCAGCAGCAGCAGATGAACGCGGCCATAGAGGACGCCGCTCGCCCGCCCGACAGAAAGCTCATGTCGCCTGATCTCAGCCAGACGCTGATGGCGGTGGGCTTTTCCATCATGGGCGGCACCTCGCCGAACGCCATGACCAATATCGGCCAGGGCGCGATGCAGGGCATGCAGTACATGCAGAAGCAGCGTGAACTCGATCGCGAGTGGCAGAAGAACGAGGCCCAGATCCAGGACTATCAGAGCCAAGCGAAATACCGCGACGCCCAGACCAATCTCGCCACGCAGAATCTGAGCCTTGAGATGTACAAGGCGAAGCTGGGCGCATATGGCGTCCAGTATCAGACTTGGCTCGCAGGCGGCGGCAAGGGCGATCCGCCGCAGATGCCGACGCTCCCCGGCGCCGTGTCCGCGCCGTCAACCTCTGCGCCCTCGGCTCCCTCGACCGCGCCAAGCGTGAAGTCGCCTGTCGCGGCTGGACCGAAGGTGCCGATCGGCCCCGGCGCCGTCTCTCCCACGGTGACCAGCACGACCCCTGCAGGACCCACAGGGAAGCCCGCCAGCGCCCCTCCAGCCGCCGCGCCTACCACTGCAGCCCCGACAGCGACAACGCCGCCCAGCGCGGCTCCTGACGCGTCTGCAGCGCCTCCGGGAGCGCCAGGACCGGACGATCAGTTCTGGAAGGACAAGCAGTGGTCCGAGAACCCGTATGAACTGGTGCGTCGCGGGCAACTCTACTTGGCCAGCCCCGACGAGACGACGAGGAAGCAGGGGGCGTCGTTCATCGAACAAGCCCATAAGATCTGGGAGGGTGGCATGGCGGGCGGCGTTCAGATCCCTGGCGTCGCTCAGGAGAAGGCGAGCACGGAATCGCAGATCGCATACGGCAAGGGCATGGGCGAGGACGCCGCCAAGACCGACGCCGCGCTTCCACAGAAGATGCAAGCGCGTCAGGTCGTGAATGACCGGCTGGAGGAAATCAAGGGCCTGATGCAGAGCTACCAGCCTGGGGCGTTCGCGGAAGAGAAGGCAGAGCTTGCCGCTAAGGCGGCGTCGATCTTCGGCATCGACGCTGTTCCGCAGCAGTATTTGCAGAACGCCACGTCCTTCCAGCGCTTCCTCAAGGATCAGATCCTCAACACCATGGACAACGTCAAAGCCATGGGCGGGCGACCGATGGTCACCGAGATCGAGTCGCTCAAGCGCGCGATGGCGGGGCCGGAGCTACAGCCAGGGGCGGCGGCGGCGA
>Ga0210410_10001395_pt1 | contig 22827 bp, 17 predicted proteins | sample IncBWC4MmetaG_FD_161058 | JGI IMG/M metagenome (GOLD analysis project Ga0210410, IMG submission 161058) | Forest soil microbial communities from Barre Woods Harvard Forest LTER site, Petersham, Massachusetts, United States - Inc-BW-C-4-M | ecosystem: Environmental > Terrestrial > Soil >... | reverse complement strand
GCGCGCAGCGCCTGTATCGAAGCCAATTCCATCGTCGGCCACGCAAAGGCTCATCGTTTTCCCGCACAGGGCAACTCTCACAAACGCGGTCGTGGCCCCGCTGTGCTTCACCACGTTGCTCAGCGCTTCCTGCGCGATGCGGTACATGCACAGTTCCACCGGTTCCGGCAGGCGATCCACCTGGCGGTCCACGCTGAGTTCGATCGTCAGGTGATGCTGGGCCGCCATCTTGTCGCAAAGATCCCTCAGCGCTGAAGCGAGCCCCAGGTATTGCAGCCGCGAAGAGTGCAAATCGTGCGACAGCTTGTGGATGCTGGTTGCCAGTTCGGTCGCCATTTGGGAAACCAGGTCCGCCAGCGCGCCGGCAGATTCGTTCGAACCGCGCGCCATCGTCTCTCGCAGCACGCACAAATCCGCGGCAATCGCGGCCGCCTGCTGGCCAATGTCGTCCTGCAGTTCCCGGCTGATTCTCCGCCGCTCATCTTCCTGCGCTTCAATCAGGCGGCCGGTCAGCGTCACCAGTTCCTGGTCGCGCTGCTTCAGCGGGGAAATATCTCTCAGCATTCCGATGATGAACGGCTGGCTGCCGTCCTGCGGCTTCAGCATCGAAACGCTCACGCGCCCCCAGACAACCGTACCGTCCCTCCGAAAAAACCTCTTGTCGATCTGGTAGCTGAGCCGCGTGCCGGCGCACAAGTCCCGGAAGAGCGGCGCTTCCACTTCGAGATCCTCCGGGTGCGAGAGCTGCGCGCAGCTCATTTCATGCAACTCCGCCTCGGAGTACCCGAACATGGAGCAGAACGCGGGGTTCACGATCGCCAGTTTTCCGTCCAGCGACTCCAGCGCGATTCCGACCGAAGCTTGTTCGAATAACTGACGAAAACGATTCTCGCTCTCAACGAGGGCCTCGGATGCAAACTTGTGTTCCTTGATCATTGCCGCAAGCGGCATCAGAGGAACCGTCAGCAGGATCCAGAAGAGTTGCATCGACTCGACTTTCGAGATCGCGGATTCCTGGGCGAAGGGCCCGTCTCCTCGGTACGCCCGCCAGAAGGAAACGCAGACAACCGCAGCGATCGCCAGGCTGTTTCCTGCCGAACCAAACCGGATTGCCGCCCACAGCAACAGCGGCAGCGAAATAAGAAATGTCGCCGGCTCCCAACTGGGGCTTGCATACCCCGAACCAAAAATCAGGTAGCCCGTCGCCAACAGCAAGCCACTAAGTGCAACGGCTTCCCCGAGCTTCTTATAGTTCAAAGTCCAAATCCAGAAACGCCCGCGCGATGCAAACAGCAAAATCACCGGCACGAACACCAGGAACGACACCGTGTTGGTGAGCCAGATGCGGCTCAGCGAATTCCAGAAACTCACCGACCATCCATGCAACCGGATCGTCTCCTCCGAGCAGATGGTGTTTACTGTCGTCACTAGCCCCAGTGCCGCCAGCCCGGGCGCCAGAATCGCCGTCCCAAGAAAGATCAGCACATCGTCCAGGTGATCAAAGGTAAAGAGCGAAGGTCCCAGCCGTTTCAAGGTTGCCGCGGCCCCCACCGCAAGCACGGTGTTGTGGCAGATCTGAAGCGCTATCCACATCGCCCCGATGTGATACGCCCAGTGCACCAAAACGTGCCCCGGAATCACAGCCAGCAAATACATCCACCAGCGGCGAACTGGCGTCATCAACAATGCAGCCACCAGAATCGCGTTGGTAGGCCATAAGGCTGCCTTCGTCGAACCGCCAACCCGCAAATGCAGGCAGGTTTTGGCAACGAGGTAGTAGCTTACGGCCACGATCAGCAGGCTGGCAGCCGTTCGCGCGGCGTTTCCTGTCAGCGCGGATTTTATGGCGCCCAGCGAATCGGAAAGGGTGGAAGCGAAGTTCTGGGAAGCGTCAACTGGCAGAGCAAGGTTGTCCAGGCGGGACGGCTTTTGGAATTGCTGAGCATCCTGTGTGGACATGGTCGCAATCCTGTGCCGGGCCTTGGCATCAACAAGCTGCCTGCGTCGAATGCAGTGCCGGGGATTCTACAGGAACGCGGGTATCAACACAATTGCAAAGGGCGGAATCCACGCGCTCCGGGTGTTTGCTCGTCGCGCAAATCAGTTCCGGTCTTGCTCAGTCGCGCTGCCACTTTCCGCTTCGGCTTGCAGTATCGGCAGCGGGTGCCTGGCCTGAATCCTCACCCTGCGCTGCGCCCTGTTCCTGCCGATCCTCACCGAAGCATTGAAAATCTTGCCGACGGCAAGGACTCCCGCCAGTTTGTGCGCTCCAACGCTGGCCAATCCCATGGACGCATAGCATCCGCAGTTAGAGCAATCTGGCGTGCCTCCAAACTGGCAGGGAGTAATTTTTGTTTGCAGATCCGCCGAAACCGTCTGTGTCGTCATCGCGAATATACACTCTTCGGGACTCTGCGGCGGATTGGCGAACTGCTCGATCACCACCGCGGGCATGTCAAGCTTCGGATACTCCCTCCGCAATTGCCTCATGTCCGCGATCGCCCGCGCCCGCTCCTCAGAGGTCAATATCTCCGGCATCCGATCGCCCACCTGCGGAGTGAACATGCTGAACCACACCTTCTTGATTTCAGGGCGTGGCGACCAGAATTCCAGAAATTCGCGCAGGTACCCAGGCCGCTTCATCATCTGCCCGGTAATCGTGCAATGGACCGTCACCCGCTGATCCGCGATATTTTTCAAGATCCGTTCATAGGTTGCCGGCGCTCGCCGCGCGTCGTGCTCGGGCTGCAACCCGTCAATGGAAACGACCACGTGCAGGTTCGGCAGGTTCGCCCACGTCGGCCCCATACTCCGAAACGCGCTGGTAACAATCTGAACATGGATTCCACGCGCCAACACCCCGGGAAGAAGCAACTCCAGTTCGCGATACCGGACCAGCGGATCGCCGCCGACAATGGATAGATGCAGAGGCTTCAACCTGTCGACAACTTCCAGCACCCCGTCCACCAGTGCTTGCCCTCTTCGATCGTTCAATTCACGCAACGTCCGCCCGCCGCCCAGGTGCGCTTCGTCGTACGCATAACAACCCGGGCATTTCAACGGACACTCCCGCGTGATTTCAATGGAAAGGGAGGGGAATTCCCCCTTGAGGATTTTTCTCCAGGCTTGGAGAATTTGCGATGTCTGCACTGCTGCTGGCTCTTCTCTGAGCGCAATCAACTACGCGGGCTGTGGATGCGCTCGTTGGTTTCGAGTCTCTCAGGACCAACTGCCCGGCGAGAGGTGTTGCCCGCGCAACTTCTCCCGCAAGGGGACTTAACGGCTAGGGTGAATAAACTATAGGATAACAAACGGAAGATGAGTCTGTCGCCGCCCTTTTTGACCGGTCCGCGAGTGATCGCGACTGAAAGTGCGAGGCCATTTTCTCTAACGAGTGAGAAAATAAGCTTATGGAACTACGCGATCGAGAAATCCCCTACCGTTATGGATAAAGTGCTCCAGCTTTTGATGGATCGAATCGAGACTCCGATCGGCGAGCTGTTCCTTGTGGCGGACCGGGACGGAAATCTGCGCTCAACCGTTTGGGCAGACCACGAGATCCATTTGCGCCCCTCGCTTGAGCTTCACTACGGCAAAAATGGCTTCGCAATCGAACCGGGTAAAAACTCAAGCGGCTTAACCGAGGCAATCGGGCGTTATTTTGCTGGCGACCTAGCGGCAATCGACGCGTTGCCTGTCCAAACAGCAGGCACCCCCTTTCAGCGCGAGGTGTGGCGGGCCTTGCGGGAAATTCCTTGCGGCACAACAATTTCTTACGCGGCGCTTGCCGGGCGAATCGGCCGGCCGAATGCCGTCAGGGCTGTCGGTTTGGCCAACGGTTCAAATCCGGTTGGAATTGTCGTGCCCTGTCATCGCGTGATTGGCTCCGATGGTTCACTCACCGGCTACGGCGGCGGCATCGAACGCAAGCGCTGGCTTTTGCGGCATGAGCGCGCCCTCGCCAATGACTTAGGCTTCTGAAAATACGCAAAGAACGGGCTCTTTTCGAAAAGTGACCGCAACGACCCTGGAACATCTAACGGGACGGCCATTAAAAGGGGCCGAGCCTTGGCAAATACGCAAAAAACAGCAATCGTCACCGGCGCCTCACAGGGAATCGGCGCGGCACTCGTGGAAGCGTTCTTGAAACGCGGCTACAACGTAGTCGCGAACTCGCGGAACATCACCAAAACAAGCCCATTCCCCGCGTCCCCAAATCTCGCATTGGCCGGTGGAGACATCGGCGACCCGAACACGGCCGCAAAGATCGTGGATACCGCCGTATCCCGGTTCGGCCGGATCGATTCCCTGATCAACAATGCAGGCATTTTTATCCCCAAGCCCTTCACAGAATACACGACCGAAGATTTCAACGCTTTGGTCTCCACAACGCTAGCGGGCTTTCTCTACGTTTCCCAGCTCTCGGTGAAGCAAATGTTGCGGCAGAAAAGCGGCAGCATCGTCAACATATCAACTACCTTTGTTGACCAGCCGATCGCAGGCGCACCGGCGGCCCTTCAAATTATGGTTAAGGGCGGTTTGAACGCAGTGACGCGGGCGCTGGCCATCGAGTACGCAAAAGACGGCATTCGTGTGAACACCGTCGCGGCTGGTACCATCAACACTCCGATGCACAAACCCGAGACCCATAAGTTTCTCAAGGGGCTGCACCCGGTCGGCCGGATGGGTGAAATCCAAGAAGTGGTCGATGCAGTTTTGTACCTGACGGACGCCACCTTCACCACTGGTGAAATCCTGCACGTAGATGGCGGCGCGCACGCAGGCAAATGGTAACCCGTGCAAGCTCTCGGCCTGCCAGCGCCGAAGAGCGATTGAAGGAACTTGGCATTAATCTCCCCGTCCCGCCGGAACCGTTCGGCACCTATGCGGAAGCCGTTCGAACGGGTAATCTGCTTTTTCTCAGCGGTATGCTTCCTACCGAAGGCCGCGTAGCAAAATTCATCGGCCGCCTCGGCGCGGAGCTCGACGTGGAAGCCGGCCGCAAGGCGGCTCATCTCGCCGCGCTCAACGCCCTCGCTGTTGCGCGGCAGCATCTGGGCTCGCTCGACAAGGTGAAGCGCGTCGTCCGCCTCGGCGTGTCGGTTGCCACTTTGGGCGGCGTCCGCGAACAGCCTAAAGTCGCTGACGGCGCTTCGGACTTGTTGCAAGGCATCTTCGGAAAGGACAAGAATCCTAGCCGGCTGGTGTACGGCGTCGCCAGCCTTCCGCTCGGCGCCCCGGTCGAGTTGGAACTTATCTTCGAGGTCTCGAATTCGCGGAAGCGGAGCTGATCGATGCGCCTTTTCTTCTTTCCCCGTTGGGCGTGATGCCTGGGCGTTTCCCGCATGGCGTTGGTGCTTTCCGTGATGTTCGTCACATTTCAACTGCCGGTCGCCCAGGCCCAAGGAAAGGCCCAAGGAAAGGATGGCCCCGTGCAACACCCAACTTTTTATCGCACCACGCAGATCGACGGCCTCTCTATCTTTTACCGGGAAGCCGGCCCGAAAGAGGCTCCCACGCTTCTTCTCCTCCACGGGCTTCCATCTTCCTCGCGAATGTTCGAGCCGCTCTTCGCCCGGCTTTCGGATCGCTATCATCTGGTCGCGCCCGATTACCCGGGCTTCGGTCACAGCGACTGGCCGGACCCGAAGAAATTCGCGTATACCTTCGATCACATCGCCGAAGTCATGAATCACTTCACCGAAGCGCTCGGCCTCTCGCGCTACACGCTCTACATGCAGGATTACGGCGGCCCCGTCGGTTTTCGAATGGTCCTTGCCCATCCCGAACGCGTCGAAGCTCTCATCGTTCAGGACGCCGTCGCCCACAACGAAGGCTTGGGCGCGAATTGGAAAACGCGCCGCGCCTTCTGGGCTGATCGCGCCGCTTACGAAAGCGCGCTTCGCACAAATCTCCTCTCGCTTCCTACGACGCGAACGCGCCACATCGGCAACGATCCCAACGTCGAACGTTACGACCCCGATCTCTGGACCGATGAATTCAACTTTCTCAACCAGCCCGGCCAGGCCGACATCCAAAGCGACCTGTTCTACGATTACCGCACCAACGTCGACTCCTATCCCAAGTGGCAAGCCTGGATGCGCGAAAAACAGCCGCGCCTGCTGGTGATCTGGGGCAAGTACGACCTCTCGTTTGACCCCTCCGAGCCGGAATCCTATCGCCGCGACGTGCCAAAAGCAGAGGTCCACGTCCTAGACGCCGGCCATTTCGCGTTGGACACGGCTGCGGATGAGATCGCCGCGTTGGTCCGAGGCTTTGTCGGTTCTTAACATTGAGGACTACCGGCGTGGTACGTTGGCCGCGGCGGCTATCCGAACGCCGGCCACAAACCATGAGACTTAACCCGGCGACGCGCATCCAACAGCCAAGGAGTTCCCATGCGAGCCGACATTGTTCCAGGTGCTATCTTCCCCGACTACGAGCTTTCCGACCACACCGCGAAACGCCGCAAGCTCTCCGAACTGCAAGGACCGCATCCCATGGTTCTCGTTCTCAGCCGCGGAGGTTTCTGCCCCAAGGATCGCCGCCAGGCCGAAGGGCTTGTCGAACTCCATCGCGAGCTAGAGGTCGCCTATTGCCGTCTCGTCACAATCAGCACCGACAATATCACCGAAACGAATGAGTATCGCAGCGGAGTCGACGCACACTGGCCCTTCCTCTCCGACCCGGGGCGCATCGTCCAAAAAGATCTGGACATCGCCGAGTATACCGATCCTCTCCACAATCCCATGATCCCCCACGTGATTGTCCTCGAGCCCGGTCTTGTTGTTTATAAGATCTACAACGGCTACTGGTTCCTCGGCCGCCCCACCCCCGAAGATCTCCGCCAGGACCTCCGCGCCGTCACCAAAAAGTGCCGGCCTGATTGGGACATCACCACCCCCGAACTAAAAGCCGCATGGCAGCATGGCCGCAAAGACCTCTTCTACCCCTACGGCAAATCCTACGTCCAAACCCTCGGCGAACAGGATTAGCTGCAGAATCCAGCTGGTATCCTTACAGATGAACCACTGGGGGAGACGGGCGATGTTTCGATTTGCACCGAAGTTGACATGGAGAAGTTTGCTTGCGGCGTTCACCGCAGGCCTGTCGCTTGCGGTATTGTCATTCCAATCGGCAGCGGGCCAGAATTCGCACGCGGGCCCGGTGACCGGCGTAATAGACGGCGTGGGATTTGAGGGCGACCAATACTACGTTCACGGATGGGCTTGCCAGGAAGGCAATCGAGGCTCGATCGGCGTCAATCTCTACGCGAATCACCCGGCGGGCGGCACCCCGCCAGGAACGTATGTCATGGCAGGCACGGCCAATCTGGACAACGAGCCTGCCGTCGACCGGGAGTGCCACGACGCCAATGGCGGCAGGCACAGATTCCGGATCGCCCTTCCCAACCAGCTCCTGAGAACTTTCCAGGGCAAGAAACTCTTCGTGCATGGCATCGCGCTTGTAGGCAACGTCGAAAACGCTGCGCTGGCAGGGTCGGGAAAGTTTGCATTTCCGAGTCCCAAATGGCCGCCCGATCCGCCCACCCCCAATTTTCTCGATGGTCCGCGAGTTGCGGCCTTCGACACCCAAAAGGATTCCTGTGAGCAGACCGACATTCCCGACGCCGCTGCTCGCGCCTTCCGCGACTACAAGGGAACAATCCATCTGATTGCCTCTCACTCTGTGACGCGCGCGGGCCTTGGACCCACCCTCGAATCCACAAAACACAATTGCCAGGTGGTTTACAACTCGCCGCATGACGGGAACATTGCGGATTTCAACGACTACACCTGGTTGAATGCGTTCTACAACATCGACGGCAAGCGTATCGTCGCCCTCGGCCACATGGAGTATCACGGTTGGGAGCACCCCGGCATGTGCGCGTCAAAGACCGACTCCGCCTCCTGCTGGTACAACGTCGACACGTTCAACATCTCCGAGGACGGCGGTTATCATTTCGCGCGCCCCAAACCCCCGGCGAACTACTTCCTCAGCCTTCCTTACAAATATCAGGTGAACCAAGGGCCGGAAGGCTACAGCGTGGACTCCAACATCGTTAAGGTTGGTGAATGGTATTACGATGAGGTCTACGCGTGGGGCTGGCCGCCAAATTGCGGCGGGGGAAAGGGGCAGAAGCCGTGCCTCGTTCTCGACGCCGCGTGTGCGATTCGCACGGCGAATATTCTGGACCCTTCGTCATGGCGCGGGTGGGACGGCAAAGACTTTACGGTCGAGTTCGTGGATCCCTACCGGGGGCCAGTGACAAATCCACAGTCCCACGTTTGCGCACCGGTGCCCTACCTGGATTATTCCACCGGAATCAACTATCACCCAGCGTCCCATCTGTTTGTTGCGACGCTGTGGAACCAGGGCTCAGCCTCTTGGGGACCGCAAGGCGTCTATTTTACGACTTCGCCGGACTTCATTCATTGGAGCAAGCCGCAGTTGGCGATCACGCAGAATCAAATGCTCCGGCGCGAGCCGGAAGGGAACTGGTCGTATCAATACTTTTCGCTCATCGATCCGAAGTCGGCGGATTCAAGTTTCATGACGATCACGGACACTCCCTATCTGTACTACGTCCGGATGGACGCTAACCATCCGCCCTACCAGCGCGTCCTGTTCCGCCAAAAGGTCAAGTTGGATTGGTTAGCGCTGCTGCATCAGAAGCCCGCCGCTTCATCAGGCGCAAGCAGCCCTCACTGAAGGAATCTTTGAACCGGGGATCACCCGCGCCGGAGCCGGGTGCCCCAGATGCCGAATTTGCACCTGGGTCTTGTCCCCGCGCAAGTCCAAAACTAACTATTGCACGTAATTATGCAATTGTGCATAATTGCATGGGAGTGTGCAAATGCCTGAAAAACCCTGGGGCGTAATTGTTTCCGACGTGGTGGGCTCGAGTCGCACTCGGAACCTGCGTTCTCTGCTCAATGCCAGGCTTCGGCTCGTCACGTCCGCCCATCTCAAGGAAAAACGCATCCGTTTGCCGTACGCCGTGACTGCTGGCGACGAGTTTCAAACCGTCGCCAGCGATCTTCGCCAGATCCCCTGGCTACTGTTTGATTTGCGCAGGCGGATGCGCCCGTTGCAGTTGCGGATTGGAATTGGCATTGGCCGGATCCCCGGGCCTCTGCGGGCGCCCGTCAACCAACTGGGCGGCCAGGCTTTTGAATTCGCCAGGATGGCAATCGGCGAGACGAAAGAAGGGCGCTTGCATTCCGGAAAAGTGACCCGCTTTCATTCGGAAAACAAAGAATTTGATTTGGTGGCCAACCTGATTTACAACCTGCATGATGCCCTGGTGGGCCATCTTTCCGAAAAGCAGTGGCGCACGGTCGATGCCTACCTGGCGAAAGGGCGTGTTGACCTCGCGGCAAGGGCCCTCAGGATCAATGCCTCGACAGCCTCGCGAAATCTGAGCCGGAGCCACCTCTGGCAGACTTTGGAGATGATGGATTCGATGAAAAAGATCATTGGGTCATCCTTTTATAAAATGCACGATTCTGTCAAACAACTAAGGATTGCATGAAATCATGCATTCCTTCCTGACCTGCTTTCTTGGCCTTTACCTTGCCCACCTGCTGACAGATTTTGTTTTGCAATCCGATCGAATGGTCACTCGCAAAAAGCGAGGGGCGGCCCTGGCCTACGTGGAGCACGGGGCCATTCACTTCTTTTCCGCCGCGTTATTCCTGGGATTTGCGATTCCCGGCCTGGCGGTCAGTTTGGCCTTCTACGCCTCCATTCTTGGTTTGACGCTGGTCCATTTGGGAATCGACTGGCTGAAACTCCGCCTCGTCCGTTCCGAAATACTCGACGACGGCGCGGCAGCATTTTTAGGAGACCAGGCAGTACATACTCTGACCGTCTTTCTCACGGCCTGGCTGATCACCCGGCCCCCGTTCTGGACCTTGCTTGCAAAAGTCCACTGGGCCCAGTCGGCAATCGAGAAACCGCTCGTCGTCTCGGTTGTCTACGTCGGCGTCATTTTCGGCGGAGGGTATATCATTCGTTTCCTCACTAAGCCCCTCACCAAGCAGGACATGAGTATTCTGGGCGAAACAACCAATGAAATGCAGAATGCGGGGATGTATATCGGATGGCTCGAACGCTTCGTTGTCTTGACGGCGCTTATTCTTCAATCTCCGGCAACTGTCGGTTTAATCCTCACCGCAAAATCGATCGCGCGCTATCCGGAGATGAAGTCGGTGCGTTTTGCGGAATATTTCCTGATCGGAACCCTGCTCAGTATGAGTCTCGGGATTATCGGCGGCCTCATCCTATTAAAAGTCCTCTACGGCGCGATAAGCCTCTCAAAATAACAATCGTCTCTATCGCAAGCCCCCGCCCCAACGCAAAAGTGAGACAAAAGTGACATCTTGGTGACATCTCCAGGCCACTGTCGGCCTAAACTACCACCGATTGGAATAATCCATCGAATACCAGCCAGGAATGCGCGGCATACGCCGGGACTGGTAGCAGATTCGAATCGAGTGTGATGCACGAAATCTCTTCCCCAACCCGCGCCGAGCCTGGAATCGGATTCAGTAAGGAGTTCGTGTGGAAGCATCGCTGGCTTCCTAAAGCCGCGGCCGCCATCAGCTGGCTTTTCTTCTTGACCGCATTCTTCTGGCGCAAAAGTGAACCGTTAATCTTGTTGTCCGCGGCAATCGCATTGTCGTGCACGTATGCCTGGGGATATTCCGATCGAGCTTTCCGCCTGTTCTTTTCTCCCGCATTGACCCACCTCAAAAGAAAACAGTACGCCGCAGTGTGGGACTCGCTCGCGGCAACCCGCGAGTTAGCCACCATTTCTGCCTGCGGTGAGCGTGACGAAAGCGCAGTGCGCAGTTCCGTCCAGATCTGTGTTCGCAATATCCAGGAACTCGCCCGCATCTCGCCACAGGACGAAGTCCTGGAGATCGGTTGCGGCGTCGGCCGGGTTGGTCGCGAACTGGCTCCGCACTGCAAAAGCTGGACTGGCTCTGACGTCTCAGCTCGAATGCTTGCTTATGCGGAGGAGCGGTTGAAGGGCATGGAAAATATCCGCTTGGTCTTGCTTCAGCGCGGGGGCCTGCGCGAGATCAAGTCCGGGTCCTACAACGTTGTGTTTGCAACCAACATGCTCTGTCATCTGGATGAGATGGACCGCTGGCGGTACGTCGAAGAGGCATTCCGCGTGTTGCGCTCCGGCGGCAGGCTTCTGATTGATAACATTGATCTGGAATCTGACGCCGGATGGAAGATGTTCGCCAACGACGCGCTGACTTTCGGCGAGGCCGAGCGCCCGCCCTACATGCCACGATACTCGACAGCGGCGGAGTTTTCCTCCTATGCCTCGCGTGCAGGCTTTACCCGCGTGGCCGTACACAAACGCTCGCCCTTAGTCATCGTGACTGCCGAAAAGGCCTAGCCGTGCCTCCGGCGAGTGTCCCATGGTTAGCACGTGAAGGCAGTTGGTCGCCGGCCCTTGTGATTTTCAAGGGTCCGTGCCGTTTGCGTCCGCCTCAGGAGGCAGCCTAAGGCCTGTGGGAGCCAAATTCGATTTCGCGACCCGTGACTGTGATGTAGACTCTTTCGGTGAAACGGGGGTAAGACCTCCGCGCGGTTGTTGTCCCAAAAACGGGGACGAAAATGCCTTCGCAACAGCGTGCTTTGCTTATCTTTGGTGGCTCCGGCCTCGCCGACTGCAAGCGGCGTGGTTGGCCCAGCGCGTTCCGCGTCCTCTTTGAAACTCAGAGCTTTGCGTTTGCACAAAAGCCGGATTTTGATATTCACCTTTTTACGACTGACGGCGCCGGTCGCCAGGATGTAGCCCCCCTCCACATACACCCCCAGGTGGGCTCCTCGTTTGGGCAGAGACTTGAAAACGCAATCGAATCCCTGGCGCAAGACGGCTACCAGGAAATCGTGATCGTCGGCCGGGATTGCCCGGACCTGGAGCCGGGCGACATCCTGTCGGCTTTTGAACTACTTAAGCGGCATCACCTCGTCTTAGGTCCAGACCATCGCGGTGGCTGCTACCTCATCGGCATCCGTTCCAGTGACCGAGAAAAACTTTATGAAATTCGGTGGCAGCAAAACACTGACTTTGAAGAAATTCGTCGTCGGTTTGCACTTCTCTCTTCCGTCGGTCTACCGGTGAAGATGGATTTGGATACGCTCGAAGATGTGCGCCTTCTGGCGGCTTCGGGGAGCAGATTTTGCGCTCTGGCAAAAGCCCTGTTAGACACGAACCCTCAACCACCGCAAGCTGAAAGCGATCCTCATTCAACATGCACGCATGAGGAAAGAATTCACTGGCAGTTGCCTCCTCCGGCTCGGTTCTCTTACTCCGCCATTGCTTAGTTCCTTCGTGGGAATAACGACCACGCCGGGTCGAAACCTCGCGGGTGTACCTGCACTCACATGAGTTCAAAGAGTTGGACCGCGTTCAAAAATTGGGGCGGGGAAAAGCACATGTCCAAGAATTTGAGATGGAAAGCATGCATTCTGTTTTTCACATCATTGCTAACCATCAAGCTTGTGGACGCGCAGACGACAGGCACCGTGCGCGGCACGGTGACCGATCCTTCAGGGGCTGTCGTTGCGCAGGCCAAGGTGAGCGTCTCGCAGGACGCAACCGCTGTTACGCGATTCGCGGTGACGAACCCCGACGGCAGCTTTGAATTCACCACGCTCCCGGTAGGCCGCTATTCACTGCGAGTGGAACGCGATGGATTCAAGAAGTACCAGGTGAAAGATTTAAATGTCACCATTGGCCATTACGTGGTAGTCAACGCTTTGCTGCAACTTGGCTCCGAACAACAGTTCGCGACCGTCATCGGAACCCCACCTTTGGTGGAAACCGTCAGTACTCAGCTCGGCGCAGTCGTGGACGAGCGATCGGTGACTTCCTTGCCGCTCAATCAACGCGATACCTATCAGCTCCTCCAGCTTCAATCCGGCGTCGTCGCTCCGGTGGGCTTCAACCTGTATTACGGCAGCGATCAGCCTGGCGCAGTCTCGGTGAACGGAGGGCGAGGACGGGCGAACTACTTCATGGTGGACGGCGGCGACGGCAACGATTTATTCGTGAATGCAGCGGGTGTGCAACCCTCTCCGGATACGGTTCAGGAATTCCGCGTTCTTACGAATACGTTCGATGCGGAATATGGCCGCAATTCCGGCTCGATCGTTAACGTCATCACAAAATCTGGAACCAACGCGTTCCACGGCAGCCTGTACGAGTTTTTTCGAAACAAGGTTCTGAATGCGCGCGGGTTCTTCGATACCACCAAACCCGATTTCAAGCAGAATCAATTCGGCGGGACAATCGGCGGGCCAATTCGGAAGGACCGCACCTTCTTCTTTAGCTCGTATGAAGGTCGGCGCATACGCCAGGGCATCTCCTCCGATGTGGTCACAGTCGCGACCGCCGACGAACGGAATGGGAATTTTTCAGCTGGCAGCTTTTCCGGAACCATTAACGATGCAAATGTCGCATCCATCCTGAACAATCGCCCCGGATGCGCAGCAGCCGTCCAATCCGAAGGGGGAGCCCAAATTGTCGCAGGCGCAAAGTACGCGGCGATTTTCCCAAACAAAATCATTCCACAACAGTGTTTTGACCAGACAGCCTTCGACCTGTTCAACCAGTTTGTTCCACCGGCGAATGTGCCCGGATCACTCAACCAATTTCAGACGGCGGTAACACAACAGAATCGAGCCGATCAGTTTACTCAGCGGGTTGATGAGATCTTCAACGACCGCCATCGCCTCACCGTCTACTATTACTTCAACGACGGCATTTTGAGGCAGCCCTTCTCGACCTACCAGGCGTCAGGGGCCAACTTACCGGGATTCGGCGGAGACACTGCTGCACGTAGCCAGCAAGTGAATGCAGCGTATACTTGGACCTTCAACCCAACAACGATCAACGAGGCACGATTCACGTATTACCGGGAGGGCGAGTCCAAACTCAATGCGCCGGAACGTACAAACCTTGTGCAAGACTCCTGCAAGACAGTTCCTTCCTCTCTATGTTTCTCGGACCCTACCAATCCCCGAATCGGACTGACTCCGGGCATCCCTGCAAGCCTCGGAGGAATTCCGTACACCACCCTCGGCGGACAGTTCACCATCGGCAACAACATTCAAGGCCAAGCGCCGCAGGCCGGCAACACGTTTCAGTGGTCTGACGGACTCACCAAAGTCATGGGCAAACATAGCGCCAAGTTTGGCGGTGAAATTCGAAGAGAAGACTTCAATCAGTTGGCGATCTTTGGCTCAACGGGCGGGTATTACTTTTTCGGCGGTGGCCCTAATGATCCTGGTTTCAGCGTCCCCACTCCGAACGGCCCCATTCCTGACCTGATCCCAAATTATCTCCTTGGTCTCCCGGATCAATTCGTCCAGGGTTCGCCCACCAATCAATATCTTCGAAGGAATTCCTTCTACCTTTACGCACAAGACAGTTGGAGCCTTCGACCAAATTTGACCTTGAATTACGGCCTTCGCTGGGAGCTTGCCGAGCCGTTTCATGATCGCTACAACCGCATTGAAAATTTCATTCCTGGTTTCATCTCGCCATCGTTCCCATGTCAATTGTCTGCAAACAATCCCTTGGTGGGTTTGGTAGGTTCGACAAACTGCAATCCAGGTGGGGCGGGTGAATCTGTGTTTCCAGTCGGGCTGGCTTTTCCCGGAGATAAAGGAGTGCCAAATGGGCTGTCCCACAACTACTACAAAGCATTCGCCCCGCGCGTCGGTCTTGCTTGGAATCCCTCTGGGTCAGGGAAGACCAGCGTCCGCGCCGGCTTCGGCATTTTCTACAACCCTGTCGAACAACTCGTCTACAAACAATTCAATGGTGCACCTCCGTTTGGTGCTGCCCCATTTCTTACCAACATCCTCTACAACACTCCCTATGAACATCAGAATGGCTCCATCGCCGTAAATCCATTTCCCCTGAATAATGAGCCGCCCGTTGGACAGCCGGTCGACTGGTCCATTTTCCGGCCAACCTCTCTCTTCGGGCAGCAGAACCCGGACCGCAGGCCTCAAATGGAGGAACAGTACAATCTGACCCTGCAGCACCAGTTTGCCCACGATATCGTCGTGCAGATGGGCTACGTCGGCTCCGAGGGTCACTTCCTTACAATCAATCACGACTTGAACCCGGGAACGGCGCAAACTTGTTTAGATCTGAATCTGATACCAGGGCAATCCTGCGGCCCGTTCGCTGCCGACAATAAGTTCTTCATTCCCGCAAATGCGATCCCCAACGGTGTCACATTGCATCTGCCGTATGGTTCGGTCCCAAGCGTCACCGGGCCAAACCCACAGCCCATCACGCTTGTTGGCTTGCGGAAGTACTCTTCGCCTTTGTGTCAGCCAACAACCGGTGTCGGCTGTCCTCCTGATGGGCAGCCGGTCTTTGGCAGCATTTACACGGCGGATAACATTGGCAATTCCAACTACAATTCGCTCCAGATCAGCGCCGAAAAACGCGCCGCGAAAGGCCTCGATTTCCTGGCGGCATACACCTTCAGCAAGTCTTTCGATTACGGCTCGACGTTTGAAGATACGATCAACCCATTCGATTTCAGGCGGAGTTACGCGTTGTCGCAATTTGATGCCCGGCACCGTCTAGTGATCAGTTACGTCTGGCAGCTCCCGGTCCCGAGCCACTCAGGTATCACCGGGAAGTTTTTGGACGGATGGAGCGTAAGCGGTATAACTACATTCCAGAGCGGGACGCCGATTCGAATCACATCGAACGCCGATATCGAGCTGGAGAATAGTTTCGCGTTTCTGACCGCGGGTGAGCCCAATCTCGTCGCGCCATTCCACAAGCTGGATCCGCGAGCAACGGCAACCCACCTGGCCTTCGACCCTGCCAGTTTCCAGCAGCCATCGCAACTCGGTGTCATCGGAGATTCAACGCGCACGGTTTGTTGCGGGCCAGGAATAGTCAATTTTGATTTCTCCGCCGTTAAAGAAACAGGCCTCAGTGAGAATAAGATGCTCCAGTTCCGGGCTGAGTTCTTCAATGCTTTCAATCACGCTCAGTTCTTAAATCCCGATGGAAATATCAGCGACGGCACTTTTGGCGAGGTCGTCCAGGCACGAAGCCCGCGTCTCGTGCAGTTCGCTCTAAAGCTGCTTTTCTAGTGAAAGTCAGGCCCCTGCTTTGCGGGTATCAAGATAATTGCTGCGAGTCCGGCGAGAAATGGCGAAACGGCGAGGAGATCAAACTAGGTTAGAGATTATGAACCAACAACCCAGCGGTTCGGGCTCACAGACCGCTCCAGTCTCTAAGAAGGCTCGGTTCTACGAACGGGCGGCCCCCGGCGCATTCTTTCTCGAGGCCGGCGACGCAGAGGGTTTAGACAAATTCCTCCGAGGAAGAAACTGGCTCGAGCAAGATGAACACTTGCATTCTGCGGAGCTAGCCGGCCAAGGAAATATGAACTTTATTCTTCGGGTCGTCACCAATCTCCGCACCTTTATCCTGAAACAATCGAGGCCCTGGGTTGAAAAATATTCCGATATTGCAGCTCCATTTGACCGGGCCCTTGTCGAAGCCGAGTTTTATCACCTTGTTGCCGGCAGTGCAGCGGCCGACTTCATGCCGAAATTGTACTGGGTTGACGGGGAGTCAAGAATTCTTTGCATGGAAGATCTCGGAGTGGCCAGAGATTGTTCCACGGTTTACGCTGGAGCGCCTCTGTCGCTTGAGGCCGAGAAACAGCTATACCAGTTCCTCTCCCTCCTGCACCGTACGCCTAGTCGGCTGTCGAACCGGGAGATGCGTGAACTCAACCACTTTCATATCTTTGTCTTCCCGTTCGAACACGATAACAATTATGACTTGAATTCGATCACGCCGGGCTTGCAGCAACTGGCCGGAAGTATCAAAAATAACCACACCCTGCGGCGCCGCATCTCCGAACTCGGGGAGATCTATCTAGGGGAAGGAGACTATCTGCTTCACGGTGATTTCTTTCCCGGTTCGTGGCTGTTCGTCGAATCCGGCATCAAAGTGATTGACCCCGAGTTTGGATTTGCAGGACCCCGAGAGTTTGATTTGGGAGTTTTGTCTGCCCATATGCAAATTGCGGGACTGTCGAGTCGATCGCTAGCAGTGGAAGTCCATTATTCACATCGGAAAGAACTCGATTCTCAGCTTGTGCGCGGTTTTGCGGGTGTCGAAATATTGCGCCGCCTTCTGGGCGTCGCGCAGCTGCCGATTCACTTCGATTTGCAGCGAAAACAATCCCTTCTGGAAGAAGCGGTCAAACAGGTGCTCGCGTGACCAACCACTGGCGTCTCTCTTCTTTACTCTTTCTCGTCTCGCTCTGCGCTTTGAGCACCGAAGGGCAGACGAAAATTCCCGTATGGATTGACACCGATCCTTCCGTCGAACGCGGCGGCCACGAAGTCGATGACGGCTTCGCGCTCCTCCAGGCATTTCATTCGCCTGAACTCCAAATCCAGGGGGTAAGTATCGTCTTTGGAAATGCGCCCCTGCCGAAAGCCTGGCAGATCGGAGCGGAGATTGTTGAGAAGTTTGGCCCCAAAGGACTCAGGGCCTACCGTGGCGCAGCCAGCAGCGAAGATATGGGCAAAGAAACCGATGCCTCCAAGGCCTTAGCACTAGCGTTACAGCACGGACCGGTGAATATCCTGGCGATAGGACCTGTGACGAACGTCGGCACGGTGCTGAAGCTCCATCCCGAGTTGGCAAAGAACGTGGTTCAGATCATCGCCGTTGCGGGAAGAAGGCCGGGCCAACGATTCCTTTCAGGTCCAAATCAGGCGCATGGGTTTCGCGACCTAAATTTCGAACTCGACCCTGCGGCCTTCCAGGTTCTCCTCGATGCAAACGTCCCTGTCGTCCTAGCGCCCTGGGAAATTTCTTCAAAGGTATGGATTAAGCGTGAAGATCTCGAGCGCCTGGAGCACGGCGGGCCGGATGTGCAGTATCTGGTGCCACCGGCGATGGATTGGCTGACCTGGTGGCACGACAACTTGGGTGCCAATGGCTTCAACCCGTTTGACACACTTGCCGTCGGCTATCTCACTTCACCGGATCTATTTCAGTGCATGAAGCTTAAGATAAGAATTAACTCAGGTCCTGACGATACGGGATCAGAAACGGCGTCGAAAACCAAGCCGTTCCTGATTGTTTCTCCAAATCAGGATTCATCGCATACAGCTACGTATTGTTCCGACGTCAATTCCCGATTTAAGGAAGATTTGCTCGTACGCTTGCTGAGCCGTTAGCTCCGTCGAGGCGCCGGCACACGAACGCCCGTTCAGAAAACAGAATCCAGCGGAGTGCCGAAACTCACCTCTTGGTTCCCGGAGAGTGATTATCCAGCGAGTTCAGGGACCAGTCGTATTCGAAATAGTGCAAATTCGGCGGACTCAGCTTGATGCGGTTCGCCACATCAGCCGGAGCGTACTTGGAGATAAAATCCAACAACTCGTTGCCTGATACGGCCGCCTTGACCTGCGCCCACATTTCTCCACTGCCGCCTGTTGCTCTTGTGAAGTCTCCGGCGTACCACTTCAAGATCGGCGAGACGTACAATTCGTTCTTTTCGGAATCGAAACGCAAGCCACGATTCTGGTCGCCGAAAAATTGTCGCGCAGCTTGGTCCAGTTGGCCATTCAGGATTTCTCTCTTGTAGGCAAACCTTTGCAGCTTGGGGCAACTCGCCGAAGCGCAAACAATGGCGAAGTGGATTCGCGGGTCGTGCAGGTTACGGCCTCGCGTCTCGATCTCATCCAGGGTCAAGTGCTCTCCTGCGACGAGATGCTTGCGACCATTGAAGAAACCTTCCACCTTCTGAACACCTTGATATTTGCCATAAACCAGGTCCAAGGCATCGGCAAGAGTAAAGCCGTTGTAAGCATTGATCCAGAAGGCCAGCCGCCCATCATCGTCCTTAAAACTGTTTGGGGGAACCAAACCCAGTGCATCCAGAAACCTATTCAAAGCTTCACGTTCGTGGGCCAGTCCACCGTAATCCACCCATCCATCTTCGGTAACGTATGTGTGCAAAAGACGATCGTAATCCGCCACATCCAAACCCTGCCGTGGAACTAGCACGCTCGTCGTTCGCGGTGCCTCTGGCGTCCTGTAATACGTTTTCCACACATCGCCCCGTGCGATCTCTGCCCGCCACCACAGGAGCAGAACCACCGTAGCCGCTCCGCAAGAAAACAACAATTTCTTGCGCGTTCCCAATCGAATCTTTCGAGACACCGTGAAAGCTCCTGTTTCTTCAGGGTCCGTATTTCAAATTGCTGAGCAGGGCAACATCCGGTCGTTAGTTTCCGTGCGCACAGCTAAGGTAGCAGCAAAAAGGATGGCATACTTCCTTTCTTCAGTCGTTTTGGGCAGCGCAGATTCCGGCGCATCCCACAAAAATAAAAAAGGCCGGGCGCCTGTGCCCGGCCTGCAAATCTTAAATTGGTTGCGGGGGTCAGATTTGAACTGACGACCTTCGGGTTATGAGCCCGACGAGCTACCAGGCTGCTCCACCCCGCATAACCACTATAGCGGAGCAACCAACTTCCGTCAAATTTCCGGCCATTCGCCCGGCTTTCCTCTTTTTTCCGTTTCCGAATCTTCACTCACCAGGTCGTATACGAAGTCCCGTCACTCCCGTTCTGTTCGCACCCCGAATGCACGTCGTCCACGCCCGTGCTGCTCTGATCCGGGCTCAGCACCGTATCCCCAATATGCACGACCCAATCTTTCTGCCGGCAAACCGGATCAACCGGCACCTCACGCAGGTAGTGACCATCGACCAGATCATCCAGCGACTGCGGAGCCTGCTGCTTGTCCAGCGTGAAATTATCAATCGCCTGCCGCATCGTCTGCAGATCTTGCTTCAGCACCGCTTCCCGCGCGTGCTTGATCGTCTTGTCATAAATGATCGCCGCCATACCGATCAGAATCGAGATGATCATCATCACGATCATCAATTCAAGCAGCGTAAATCCATGCGCGCCGCGGCGGACCGGCTTCACCCGCTGCTCAAATCGTTCCGCGCTGAAAATTCCCGTCATTCCATCCCCTTCGCTGTAGAACTTACCAGTCCGAATACTTCGTTCCGTCCAACGCCGTACCCGTGGATTTCGAATATACGTCGAACACGTTATTCCCACCCCAGCTCGTCGAATCCGGATCGTCCTGCACCGAGCGCAAGCCCCATTCCGCCCGCCCCGTCATCGGGTCTTTCGGAACGCGCCGCAGGAATCGCATATTTTTCCCCGCCGCGCCAGAGCCGCCAACCGACACGCCCTTCACCAGCGCAGCCAGATCCGGCGGATACCCTTCGCTCCCAAGCTCCACGCGAATCTTCTGCTGGTCCGCCAGGTCCTTATACTTGTCAATCGCCTGCCGCATTTCCCGCAAATCCAGCCGCAATTCCTTCTCCCGCTCACGAATCACAGTGAATTTCGCGATCGGCATTGCCATGGAAGAAAGAATCAGCAGGATGGTGCATGCAACAATCAGCTCCAGCAACGACATTCCTGCCTGTGCGGAATTTCTGGTCTTGCGATGCATGGAAATGGCGTCGACCTCCGTTAGTTGCGGCGATCTATTGTACGCGGAGCGTTGCCTCGCTGGTCACCAGCGGGATGGGCCTTTGCTGCGAATCTTTCGCGTTCACCTGAACAATCGAAAGATTGGTCGTGCCCGGCGCCAGCGCCTTCACCACCACGCCCAGCAGCGTGCCGGTTCCGTTCACGCCGGGCGTATTCGGCTGCCGCGTCGCCGAGATAATCGCTTGCCCGTGTTCTTTGTCCACGCGCTGCACCAGCGCAATCTCCTGCGTTCCGCCGGAGAGGAATCCTCCGTGCCGCACTTCCTCAACGCTGATGATCGCGGGATTGTATTGCAGCAGCATGGGAACGCTGAAAAGGTCGTTCACATTTTCCACCACCACGCCGATGGTCGCCGTCTGCCCCGGAGCCAGGTTCAGCGTCGCGGGCTCAAAGCGAATCCGCGGCCCGCCGGTCTGCGCTTGCGGCACTGCCGGTGTATTCGTCGGCGCCGTCTGATTCGCGGGAGCCGCTGCGCCGGGCGCAGCCGGATTCTGCGCGGGCGCGGTCGGTGCTGCGGGATGCGGATTCGCCGCAGGCGTCTTGATGTCCATCTCGCGCTTTACGCCCGGATACGTTTCCGTCCCGGAATAAATCGCGCGGAGATTCGCCTTCGTCCAATCGGGCATGCGCACAATCCGCGGAATCAGCACGATCAGATTCTCGTTCTCCTGATGGTCCACATTGTCGGTGGAGAAGAGGTATCGCATGATGGGGATGTTCGCCAATCCTGGCCAGCCGTTCAGCGTCTTCGAGTCCGTGCGCTCGAATAATCCGCCCAGGATACTCACCTCACCCTCTTTCAGCCGGACTTCGTGCTCGATTTTTCGCTGGCTGATGATGGGTTGCGTAATTCCGCCAATGGGCTGCTGGCCGGTCACCGAGGAAACTTCAATGGAGACCTTCATGCTGATGTCGCGGTTTGCGTGAACGTGCGGCGTGATGTCCACGTTCACACCGACGTCGATGTACTGGAATTGCGTATTGACGAGTGGATTCACAAAGCCGGCGCCGGCCGTGGAGCCCACGCCAACGCCTGCCTGAAAGCTTCCAGTGGCAACTGGCACGCGGTCACCCACGCGAAGCTTTGCCGGCTGGCCGTCGATAGCCCGGATTTCGGGGTTGTCAATAATTTTTGTGGAGGTGTCGGTCAGCAAGAAATTTGCGGTGGCCCCTGGTAATGTCAGGGCCACATCATTCTGATTCAGGTGCGTCAACTGGCTGAGTGTAACGCTGCCGTTCGAGTTGCTTGGGGTCGTTCCCGAAGTGGTGCTGCTTGTCGTCGTGTTAGGGTTAATGGCGATCGACGCGCTCTGCCCCGGCAGGACTCCTAGGTTCCGCAATTTGTCCGTGCGCGCCTGCAAAACTTCCACCTGAATCATGACCTCGGGCTTGGCTTTATCAATGTCCCGGATGATTTTTTCGGCGAGAGCGATTTTATCCGGCGTATCGCGGATGATGATGGCATTCTGCGCATTCACCTGCTGGATGCGCTTCAGGTCCAGCAATTGCCTCAGCCCGGTGGTGATTTCCGTCAGGTCCTGGGCGATGGCCACGTTGCTCAAATAAAACGTGCGCACCACCTGCTCTTCGTAGTCGCGCCTCTTCTGCGTGTTGTCCGGCACGATCATGATGATGTTTTCCGTCACCGGCTTCCAGAAGGCCTTGCTCTGCAGCGAAACGATGTCCAGCGCCTGCTCCAGCGTCACGTTGCTCAAATCCACCGAAATTCGCCGCGCCTGCAGGTCCGGGTCGTAAATCACCGTCAGCCCGGCCAGCTTTCCGATCGTGTCGTACACCACCTTGATGTCGTTGGACATCCGCAAATTAATCGGCGCGCGCGAAAGCGGTTTCAATTCCGGCGGCTCGGAAGCAAGTCCAGGCTGCCCATTCTCCATCAGGGGCTGATCCTGCCCCTCTGTCGACTTGGCTTGCTCGCCAATCATCTGCAGGGTGCGCCTTAATTCCTGATCCGCGGACGTGCTGGAAGGGTCCATGATCTGTGCGCGTTGGAACTCCGAAACCGCGCCCTGCAGATCTCCCTTTTCCCGCAGCTTTATCCCTTTTTGGACGTGCGATGCCCCGGCTTCGAAGCGTGCTTGATCCAATCCAATCTTGTAATTCACGTTATGGGGGTCGGATTTCGTGGCTTTCAGGTAATAGTCAACCGCGGCGTCGTAATCCTTCAGGTCCACTGCATGGCGCGCCTCTTTG